>QQTW01001827.1_pt1 | contig 15213 bp, 10 predicted proteins | sample 1904831 | NCBI WGS metagenome assembly QQTW01 (sample SAMN09435610, study PRJNA476489) | Subsurface metagenome, whole genome shotgun sequencing project. | reverse complement strand
AATTACAACGAACAAGACCATGCCTTAGCACGAAACGAAGTCGAACGCTGGCGCTGGGCAGAAATCAAACAAGGGCAAATCAAAGATGCAGCCAAGCGCCAAGCCCAACTCGCTGCCCGTAAGCCCGAACTCGAAACGCAAATTGCCGATTTAGAAACCCGTATCGACCGAGAAGCAGTTGAGTCAGAATGCGCCCAGGAAATTGCCGAATTAGACCGATATATTGCTGAAATCGGCTACGATACTACCGAACACAATAACATTCGCACCGCATTACGCACGGCGCAAGCTTGGCAGTTCCGTTACCAGCAGTTACGAAATGCCCAACAAGAATATCCTCAACTCCAAGCACGTTTGGATGAATTACAGGTCGCATTACAAGCACGAGTTAGCGAACGGCAACGGTTGACAGCACAAATAGAAGAATTTGTCAATCAATTAGAGCAAAGCGCCAACCCAGCCGCTCAAATTCAAGCATTGGAAGCGCAACTAGCGCAGCGTCGCCGCCAACTCGATGAATACTTGGCGAATTTAGGACGACTCGAACAACAAGCGCAGTATTTAGAAGGATTGCGATCGCAGTACGACCAGCAACTCGAACAGGTTCACCAAGTGCGGCGACAGCACCGCGTTTATCAGGAATTAACGCAGGCGTTTGGTAAAAATGGTATCCAAGCGTTGATGATTGAAAATGTGCTGCCGCAGCTTGAAGCCGAGACAAATCAACTATTAGCGCGGTTGAGTGCCAATCAATTACACGTACAATTTGTGACGCAGAAGTACGGACGGAATGGGAAAGCGACGAAGAAAAACGCCAAGTTGATTGATACTTTGGATATTTTGATTGCCGATGCACGGGGTACTCGTGCCTATGAAACTTATTCAGGTGGTGAAGCTTTTAGAATCAACTTTGCGATTCGGTTAGCATTGGCAAAACTCTTAGCGCAGCGTGCAGGTGCTGCATTACAGCTACTAATAGTCGATGAAGGATTTGGGACTCAAGATGCCGAAGGATGCGATCGCTTGATTGCTGCCATTAACGCGATCGCTCCCGATTTTGCCTGTATCCTGACTGTAACCCACATGCCACACCTCAAAGAAGCTTTCCAAGCCAGAATCGAAGTTAATAAATCACAACAAGGTTCGCAAGTGCGTTTATCTACTTAGGTAGTAAAGTTTTAATAACTACTTTTTAGAGAATAGTTATATATATGATACTGTTTCTATATTAAGTAATATTCCGCACATGAAATCGTTAAATATGAAACGACAATAATACAAGTGTAGTCTTGATTGTCAGCTGCACTGCATCCGTATGTTTAGCCCCAGTAATTCTAATCTCACCTTAAGATTTTCTTCACAAAGGGGTTGCATTTTTTGAAGACGAATCCAGTTAATTAAAATAGCAGTTTACAAAAATTATTAACGTGGCAACAATCAGCACTCTTCTCCCGCACCTACCGGGGGTTCTCTGCTTGATAGCTATGATTACTTTGTATAAAAAACTTTATTCATTAGTAAAAGCAGTCAATCTAAAATTATTTAGAAATAATCGCACAATTAATCAAGCTTGTGAAAAAGCAACATCGCACGCACTAGCAAAGACACATACCAATTTTCCATATTCTCCTCCCACTCCCTCATTCCTCAACCAAATCCCCGTCGGTGTCATACTACTGAGTACAGAGGCAGAAATTCTCTTCTGTAATACTACAGGCTACAAATTGCTGCATCGAAGCGAAGCCGAATTACTAGGGAAGATAGCATTTGATACAACTTGGCAAGTAATACAAGCCGATGGTAGAAGCTTTACAAATCCAAAACAACTGCTAACACCTCAAGAAATCGTGCTAGGGATATTGCATAAGGGCAATGTCACGGAGACTTGGCTGTTAGTTAATACACAAGCCTCAGAGGGCGAAAAGGTAGTTTGTACTTTTAGCGATATTACCGAACACTATAAAGCCCAAGCTGCACTTCGTCAAAGCGAAGCTAGATTTTACAACCTTGCTGCTAACGTACCGGGGATGATTTACCAATTCGTACTGTATCCCGATGGTTCGATGACTTTTCCCTACGTCAGTCCCTACTGCAAAGAGATTTTTGAAGTCGAGCCAGAACAGGTACAAAAAAATGGTTATCTAATTGTGGCACAGGTTCATCCCGATAACGAAGTAAGCTTCTTAACGAGCGTGATGGAATCAGCCCAAACCCTACAACCCTGGATTTGGGAAGGAAAATTTATTACTCCCAGTGGAGAAATAAAATGGATTGCGGGGGCTTCGCGTCCGGAAAAGCTGCCAAATGGTAATATTCTTTGGGATGGCTTGTTGATGGATGTTTCCAAACGCAAACAAGCCGAGACTGCTCTAGCCCAAGCAAAAGATGAACTCGAAATCAAAGTTGAGCAGCGAACCAAAGAACTCAGAAATACAAATCAACAGTTATTAGTTGAAATTGTCGAACGTGCGGCAGTTGAATTGGCACTCAAAGCTTCCGAAACCAAATTCCGTCAACTAGCACGGCAAGAAGAATTACTCAATTCGCTAGCGACGCAAATTCGCACTTCGCTTGACTTAGATACGATTTTGGCAACTACCGTTACGGCTGTGCTAGAACTTTTGCAAATCGACCGTTGCGGGTTTATGTGGTACAAAAATACTACCAATGGCGGAATTTGGCGTATCGTCAAAGAAGTACATCACCCCGACTTGCCCGCGATACCCAATTACTTTTCGGCTGCGGAAGTAGGAGCAATCAATGAGAAGCTATTAAAGTTAGAAATATTACGAGTTGATAACGTCGAAAAACTTGCAGATACCCAGTTATGCACCCGATTACAAGCAATTGGTAACACGGCGATTTTGTCACTACCGATACAAACCGATTACGGTAAAATCGGCGTACTAACTTGCGGACATTCCCGCACACCGCGTCCTTGGGACGATAGCGAAGTCGAACTTTTGCAGAAAGTCGTCAACCAACTGGCGATCGCAATCAATCAAGCATACCTCTATACTCAAGCATCAGAAGCAGCAACCGAAGCCCAAACCCGCAGTCAAGAATTGCAGCAAGCTTTAGAACAATTACAAAAAACCCAAGCGCAACTCGTTCAAAGCGAGAAAATGTCATCTATCGGACAAATGGTAGCGGGTGTCGCCCACGAAATCAACAATCCTATCAGCTTTATCAGCGGTAATCTAACACATGCGAACCAATACACCTTTGATTTGCTCGAGATTCTCCGCTTGTATGAAGAACATTATCCTCAATCAGTTCCCGCAATCGAGAAGTTAAAACAAACCATCGAATTAGAGTTTGTAATCGAAGATTTACCCAAACTCTTCAATTCCATGCAAGTTGGTGCCCAACGTATCAGAGATATCGTTCTATCGCTACGAAATTTCTCCCGTCTCGATGAAGCTGATATGAAATGCGTCAATCTTCATGAAGGTATCGATAGCACTTTGCTAATTTTGCAACATCGTCTGAATGCAAAAGCACATCAATCCGAAATTCAAGTTATCAAAGAGTACGCCGATTTACCCAAAGTCGAATGCTATCCCCGCAAACTCAACCAGGTATTCATGAATATTCTCACTAATGCCATCGATGCATTTGAAGAGTCATTTGTTCAAGATACAACCGCAAATCATCAACCATCAACTAGCAAACCAACAATTTATATTTGTACAGAAATTGCCCTTAGTACAGTACGCATACGAATCGCAGATAACGGACATGGGATGAGTAAAGAGATCGTAGCGCGAATTTTTGACCCATTTTTCACCACAAAACCCGTTGGTAGCGGTACAGGATTAGGATTATCAATTAGTTATCAAATCATAGTCGAAAATCACAAAGGCACAATCAATTGTGTTTCGTCCATTGCAGGGGGCACCGAATTTATAATCGAAATTCCCATCCGTCAAAAATACCGTAGCGGCGGGTTCACCGACAATCTAGAACAACAGCGATAGATCCACATAAACCCGCCCCGCCCCCACCCCAAATCCCAAAATTCATTAATAATTATCGTCAAAACCAAAAAAGACCAATCAACCCACCCCCAAATCCCAAAATTCATTGATAATTTTCGTCAAAACTAAAAAATACCAATCAACCACCCCCAAATCCAAAATTCATTGATAATTTTCGTGTTATGGGGGCGGGTTTATTGATAATTTTTGTGAAGCGTCTATAAACTCTCGTGAACCCGCCCCTACCGACACATTTTCATCGATATCGGTATTGCGGTCAACCATACCGAACTGGAAAAAATTTTCCATTTTTTTGGACATTATTAATCCCCATTACATGCTAAGATATTATAGCTACTATTGGTATTTTCTATAGTATTCGGGTTAATGCTAGATATTCTCGATGCTTTTGCGTACAATCGGTCGAGAACTCGTTTGACTGAAATCCGCTTCCACAATTGACCGCGTTTAGTCTTATATCCTTGTTCGTTGAGCCAGTCCGCGATCGCCTGTAAAGACTTTCCTGATTTATGGTGTCGGCGAATCAAGTCAATTACTGCTTGTTCTTGAGGGTCATCGACAAGTTCACCATCGAGCGAGATTTGGCCAAAAGGTGGTGAACCGTAGCCAGCATAACCACCGCGTGCAGCTTTCAGTTTTCGTCCTTGTTCTAGCCTTTCCCAGATACTTCCTTGTTCGGAGTTATCTGCCGTCATGTTTGCAGGATATATATAAATAGCGTTGTTATCTTAACTCAATCAGGTTCAGTATGTGTATGTGTATGTCTCCCCTAATTTCATCATAGGGTACGTTTGTATTGTCGAAATTACCGCGCCGATAGATATTTTGATTGTTTTTGGTACATATAGGAATCCGGTTTGATTTTTGTTGGCGTAGCCTGCGCTTGCGCTTACAAAATTAAGTATTGTAGGGTGCGTTAGACGAAAGTCGTAACGCACCATTCTTAAGGATTTGGTGCGTTACGCTATCGCTAACACACCCTACGTGTCTTTTCAAAAATCAAATATGAGTCCTATAGATTAAAAATATTATCAAAATAGCCAAAATTCCAAGTAACGAATTTGATACGCAAATCATATCCGAAGTTAGGGTTCAAGAAAGTATGAAGCGAAACTGTATAAGAGGAACGACCTGTGTAAGTGTCGTTTCTCTTATTTCTCATAACTTTTAAGAAAGGTAAACTAGTTTGCTATATTGTTGGGATTGCCCCATATGATAGATTTGGGCGTGCAGTCACTAAGATATATTAAGCCTCAAATAATACGATTACCGACCGAGACAACTGAATTATTCTCGTTAAATCGAATTTCAATAATTAACTAATTCAATTTGCTTTATCGGAGAAAGGCACTTATGCTGAGGGCAGAGGGCAGAAGGAAATAGAACGACACTTGGTAACAATAAATACCTCTGCCATCCCGGATGCTAGAAGGGTTTAATACCCCCGCGTTTCTTTTGGCGGTCAATAATTACGGAGGGGTCAGAATGCCCTTTTGATTAGCCTTCAGCATAGCTGCCTTCTATCTTCTGCCTTCTTCAAACATTGGTTCACTATATTTTAAATAAAATTTAATTTTTAAAATAAAAAGATATGAAACGTATTTTAATTATTGAAGACGATGATTTCGATAGCTTTGTAATTGGCGATTTTTTAGAACGTAACAACTTTGAAGTTACCGTTACAGAAAATGGCTTGATGGGCATAAATTTTGCCAAGCAAGAAAAACCAGATTTAATTCTCTGTGAAATTAATGTATCAGTGCTTGATGGCTATGAAGTAATTGAAGCTATACGTTATCAAAGCAGCACTGCCAAGATTCCTTTATTTTTTCTCTCTACTGTTGATGACCCTGAGAGTCGTAAGCGTGCCAAAGAATTAGGGGTAAATGACTACTTAATTAAACCAATAGATTTGGATGAGTTATTAATTAAGATTAATCAGCATTTGCTACAGTAACTGCATAGCACAGCTATGCTACGGAGCGTATATCATAACATAATTAGTGGAAAATGCATAATACCAATTCTTTGTGAAGCTGCATAGAATTTTACCCCACATTATGCAACTTCATATTAAATTGGTATAAACTAAATTTTATGCATAAAGAAATTTTTCTAGAAAAATGCCGATCTCAGTACCTAAATTATTAGAAATCAGCTTAATATAGCTTAATGTCAAGCAAATCAGCCTTTGGACTTGTATAAATGAGAAGTAAACATTTTGCACGATCTGTAGTGCGTTAGTACGATGATTGCCCTGCTAATAAATGGTGGTTTCATCTCACGTGAGGCTAGTTAACGCCTTTACGGCTATCCGGTTGGAGATTTTCTAACCTGTAGTTGATGAAGTCGTAGTCAAAGGACAATTATTTTGATAGATACAGACAAATTAGTGGAAGCTCAAATGCAAGAACCGGAAATCATGGAAACCCAATCTCCAGAAGCTACAATGCAAGAAATCAACACCCAAACAGGAACCATTACAAAAATCCAGCCAACTCAGTCGCAAGACGAATGGGTTCAGTATGGAGAAAAAATTTCTAGCTTCTTAGCTACACTGCCCGAATACGTAGGAAACATCTTCAATAAATACAAACAGCCTTTGACTGTTGTTGGCTTGATTGTTGCATCATTTGTAACTCTACGAGTTGTCTTTGCGATTTTGGATGCTTTGAATGATATTCCTTTGGTCGCACCGACTTTTGAATTAATCGGTATTGGATATTCGGCTTGGTTTGTCTACCGCTATTTACTCAAAGCTTCCAGCCGACAGGAGTTAACCTCTGAAATCACAACCCTGAAAAGTCAGGTTGTTGGTGGAGAGGATAATTAAAGCACAAAGCTATCAAAAGTAACCTGTCCGGGTTTCATCCCCTGGTTTCCCAGCGGATGAAACCCGGCTTAAAGGGCTATCTTGCCTCTGTTTCTATGAACTATGTATTGCAGCAAAATCCTTGACCGCAGTAACATTATCTGCTACTGAGCGACATTAACTATATTGTCTGACTTAATTGGTTGTAACTTGCCCATCCGCACCAAAGCTTGGTGAATCATCGCTGCAACTTCAGCGCGGGTCGCTTCTTTATTAGGTGCAAAAGTTTGTCGGTCGGGATAGTTAACCACAAGTTTATCGACACTTGCTGCTGCAACTCTATCAGTTGCGTACTTGGGAATGTCTTTGGCATCTTTGAAATAATTCACCACTTTGTCGGGAGAAGATGGTGTTTTCAGATTTAAACCGCTGACTAATGCTACCAAAACTTGAACGCGGGGAATTTTTTGTTCCGGTTTAAAGGTTTTGTCAGGGTATCCCTTCAAAAATCCCGTTGCGATCGCATCATTTATAGCACCTGTTGCCCAATATTTTTGCGGGATGTCAGTAAAACTTAATTGATTCTGTCCACCTTGATTGTTGAAAGCACGTTCGAGTACCGCTGCAAATTCAGCACGAGTTATCGGCTGATTTGGTCGAAACGAATAATCTTCAAAACCTTCGATGATTTTGCGCGAAGACAGCACATCAATAAAACCTTTTGCCCAATAATCCTGTGGCACGTCTGTAAATGCCCTTGGTGGGGGAATTGTCGGCATTTTTGCCACTGGGGTTGTCAATTGAAACGGCTGTGGAGTTGCATTTGTTATAGGTGGTACAACTTGAGACTGGATTGCATTAGGTGGAGTAACTACTAGAGGTACAACTCCTAAAAATCCATTGTTAGGTACAGGAGATGTTTCCGGTTGGTTTACAGTTGGTGACGGAGGCAAAACCTGAAAGCTTGAACCTGGATTCGGCTGTAAACTTGGATTTGCCCCAAGATTAGGTGCAGGTAATATATTAGAATTTGGTTCTGCACTTGCTTGCGGACTCGGTGCTAGCAGATTAAAATCCCATCCTGTACCATTCCTACGGGAGAATGACCAAAATAGAATTGCCCCAATAGTGGCAAACGCAACTAATACACCAATAAACTCATCAAAATCTAAGGGATTTCGCCCAGATGACCTTGGGTCGGAAGGTGGCATGTTTGTCATTGTTAATTACCTGAACCGATAAGGTACGTTGTTGAGAATTTAAAAGTTAAATATAAACAACAGCGTACAAGTTAACAGGGCGAATGTAACAAACCGAACTAATTTCTTTCATTACAAAACTCGTAACAAGGTAGGAATACTATCAATTGCTTCAAAAGTGCGAATCTCTTCTAAAGAGGTGCGAAAATTGCCTTCTTGGACATCGTGGGTAACGACGACGATTTCTGCTAGTTCGTCTTGGATGCCAGTTTGTACCACCGACTCGATACTTACGCCATGTTTACCAAAGCAAGTACCCAATTTACCAATTACACCAGGTTGGTCTTTGGTTAAAAACCGGGCATAAAATCGGGTGACAAGTTCGGCGATTGGGGTAAGGCTTAAGTAACCTTGATGCGAACAACCGAGTAGCGGGTCGAGGTTTTTGATTTCTTGGGTTTTGAGCTTGGCAACAAGGTTTAAGATATCTGATGATACTGCACTCGCAGTTGCCCCTGCCCCCGCACCGGGACCGAAAAACATCACTTGTCCCAGCGGTTCGCCTTCAACTAGTATTGCATTATACACGCCATTGATACTGGCGAGGGGATGTGTTTTTGGTACGAGTGTGGGGTGAACTCGGACGGAGAGAGAAGGATGGTTGGGATGAGTGCGGTTTTTAGAAGTCGCTTGCGCGATACTCGTGTTGGGAGTCGCTTGCGCGATCGCTAGCAATTTAATTGTAAAGCCCAATTTTTCAGCATAAGCGATATCTGTTTTACTAACTTGCCGAATTCCTTCGCAGTAAACTTCTTCACGGTTGATGCGTCCGCCAAAAGCTAGCGATGCCAAAATCGAGATTTTATCTCCAGCATCCCACCCTTCAACGTCGGCAGTCGGATCGGCTTCGGCATAACCGAGTTTTTGGGCATCGGGTAATATTTCGTCGAAGCTGCTACCCTCGGCTTGCATCCGTGTTAATATGTAGTTTGTTGTACCGTTAACTATTCCCATCACAGTATTAATACGGTTAACGCTCAACGACTGTTTCAACGGTTGGATGACAGGAATACCCCCACCAACGGAGGCTTCGAGCATCACATACACGGAAGCTTGGTTGGCTGCGGTGAAGATTTCGGCACCAAATCGGGAAATTACAGCTTTATTGGCAGTAACGATATGCTTGCCGTTTTGAATGGCTTTGAGAATTAACTCGCGGGCGGGTTCGAGTCCGCCGATTAATTCTACAACAATATCTATTTCTGGGTTGGTGACAATTGAGTTTAAATCTGTAGTGATGATTTCTTGTGGGAGGGTGATGGTGCGGGGTTTGTCAAGCTCGCGCACTCCTACCTGACAAATTTCAATTGACTGCAATAAAGAATGGCGACCAGCATTGTCTTGCAACAATTGCACTGTTCCGGTTCCGACTGTACCCAATCCTAATATTCCTAACTTTATAGCCACAAATAATACACCCGATTTTGAATAGAATCCTAAATCTTTAATTAGAAAATTACAAATAAAAACCAATTCAAGAATTTTTATCAACAAATAATTATATTTTAGGGTGGGCAATGCCCACCCTACTTAAAATCGCTAAGTGCTAATTCGAGCGCACTTAGTATGTTTCAACGTGCCAGCGACCGGCTTTCTTGATTTGTTTCTGATAGTCAATCCAAGCTACACCATCTTTAGCAGCAGCAGCTGTTAATGCAGCATCGATACCATCTTCCATACCGCGCAAACCGCAGATGTAAGTATGGGTTTTCTCTTCCTTAATCAATTTCCACAATTCATCCGCATGTTCTGCAACGCGGTCTTGAATATACATTCTGCCACCTTGAGCGTTCTTTTGTTCGCGGCTGATGGCACAGGTTAAGCGGAAGTTGTCGGGATAGCGAGATTGCATCTCTTCCAACTCTTCCTTATATAGGATATTCGGACTTGTGGGAATACCAAAGATTAACCAAGCAAAACCATTAAACTGGTATTCAGGGTTAGCAGCTCTTTCGGCATCTTTGAACATCCGCCATAGGTAAGTCCGCATCGGCGCGATACCTGTACCTGTTGCCATCATAATTACTTTGGCATCGGGGTCATCAGGCAAAAGCATTTCCTTACCAACTGGACCCGTGATTTTAATATCATCACCTGGTTTGATGTGGCAAAGGTAGGTCGAGCAAACACCATATACTGTTTCGTTAGTTTCTGGATGTTTGTACTCTAACTGACGAACGCAAAGCGATATCGTTTTATCGTTCATATCATCGCCGTGACGGGTCGAAGCGATGGAATATAATCTCAGTTTTTCAGGCTTGCCGTTTTTGTCAAGTCCGGGTGGGATAATACCGATACTTTGACCTTCAAGGTAGCGCAAATCTCCACCCTCAAGGTCAAATTTAATGTGCTGAACTATACCAATTCCGTTTTCTCCGACCAAAGGCTCGTTGGAAATAACTTTGCCAATGAAAGGAGCGTTGGGACGGTAAATATTTACGGGAACGTCAGCGTGTTTGGCTTTCGCTTGAGTCATGCTCTTGCCTTCTTTATTCTTTTGGGGCTGTTCTTGGGTGGCTGTTTGGCTTAAGCCTTCACCACCGTTAACTGTCCCAGGTGCGGTTTCATGATTTGCCTCATTAATAACAGCCGTTCCATTAGAACTACCATTTGAAGAAGCAGATATGGATGTACCATTTGCTTGCTCAAAGTCACTAAGGGTTTGGATGTTAACAATTTTGCCGCCTAAGCGAGTGATACGCCGCATTTCTTGATTCATGCGGTTATAAGGCACTCGAACGAATACGCTGCCGCTTTTGCGAATGGGGTAGTTTGCTTTGTCACTTTCTTCGCTTTGACGCAAACCTAGTACTTCATAAACAAAGACGCGACCACCTGATGCTGTAGCAGCATCTCCAACGGCACCTTGATTGTACATTCGCTTTACCACTCCGATATCTACTTAACCGTTACTAAAAAAATCCATCCTGCGTTGCGTGCAGCTTGACACGCTTCAATGAAGGATTATTGAACATCAAAAAAGATGCCTTGCTACGTACCCTCGCGCCTAGACATGCAGGCATTACAAAAACACACCTGTTCACCTTCTAAGGTAGAGGATAAGTTTATTGGAGAATGTTAATAATGAGTCAATTTAATCTTTTTTTCTTCTAATACTACCCTTTATAGGTAGATATAATTACCGACTCGTTGAAGAAAAATCCTTCTTTGAGTTGAAGTCATAAAGATTATTAACCTGAAGAAGCTGGACTTAAAATTAAGTTGAATCGCTCCTGTTTTCTTCGCTTTGCTATAAACAGTCTCCAATGTGACATGTGAGTTGCTTCTCGAACTCTGTTGCTTGAACATTTTTAAGCTGAAACGAAATCCATTTTTTGGTAACGACCATAACTAGGTTTCATTCAGCTACTAATATTCCCACGCTAGGAGACGTTATAAGCAACTACAATATTAAGTTTTACTTGATGTGAAAATTCTGTCAACCATTACTCAGTAGAAGCGCTTGAAGCGTACCAAAGTTTTTGGGTATCTTCACATGTTCAATCAAAGCTTGCTTCCATGCATATCCATATCAAAACTGCTGATATCAATTGCCAAAAGCCCTTAACGACACCCTGTAGCGAGTATCGCACTTTTGTTGAAAGCTTCTACATTCCAGGATGTTTGTTATCGAGATAATTCTTAAACATCTTCAAAAATATTATTATACACGATTGCGAGGTTTTAATTAACTACTCAATTGTAATATTTTGTTTTGATAAATGTATTTAGGGCTACAAGCGCAACTTTAGCAAAATTTCAATCACCTTGAGCATGATTGTGAAGTTGTATCGCAATTATTCTTGTTGAAAGTAAACGCTTGTATAGAATTACCTCTTTCTGTTAAAATTCCAAATAACACTAGGATTAAATACTCACCAGTAACGAGTTAAAAGCAAGCGGGTAAATACGATCTCGATCGAATTTATCCGTAAAGTTTCTTATGGCGCTGCTGAGTGAACGGCACTCGAACTTAAGCCAGTGGGGTAAACTCCTAACCTCACCTGAATATCTGTTGTGTGAAAAATTATTTGCGAAAGCTCAATTTTTAGTATCTAGAGGGGATTTATGACAAGTAAGCCAGAACGGGTGGTGTTAATTGGAGTTGCTGGGGACTCTGGGTGCGGTAAATCTACGTTTTTGCGTCGCTTGAACGATTTATTCGGTGAGGAGTTGATGACAGTCATTTGTTTGGATGACTATCACTGCCTCGACCGCAAGCAGCGCAAAGAAACCGGAATTACAGCGCTTGACCCACGGGCAAACAATTTTGACCTGATGTACGAGCAAATCAAAACGCTCAAAGATGGTAAGTCGATTATGAAGCCGATTTACAACCACGAAACTGGTATGATTGACCCCCCAGAGTTAGTTGAACCAAATCACATTATCGTAGTTGAGGGTCTGCATCCTTTATATGACGAACGGGTGCGTGGATTAATTGACTTCAGCATTTACTTTGACATCAGCGATGAAGTCAAAATCGCTTGGAAAGTTCAGCGCGATATGGCAGAACGCGGTCATACCTACGACGATGTACTGCAAGCAATCAACTCGCGCAAACCGGACTTCCAAAAATATATCGAACTCCAACGCGAATTTGCCGATGTAGTTCTACAAGTGTTGCCCACCAACTTAATTAAAAACGACCAGGAGCGCAAAGTCCTGCGGGTGCGGATGCTTCAGCGCGAAGATAAGCCAGGATTTGAACCTGTTTATCTATTTGATGAAGGGTCAACAATTAACTGGACTCCTTGCGGACGCAAGCTGACTTGTTCATATCCCGGTATGCAACTTTACTACGGCTCCGATGTGTACTACGGTCGTTATGTCTCCGTTCTAGAAATTGACGGTCAATTCGATAACTTAGATGAAGTAATTTACATCGAGACACATCTAAGCAAAACATCGACTAAGTACCAAGGTGAGATGACGCATCTGTTACTTCAACACCGCGAGTATCCCGGTTCAAATAACGGTACGGGATTGTTCCAAGTGCTAACAGGTTTAAAAATGCGTGCAGCTTACGAACGTTTAACATCAGCTGAAGCCAAGCTGGCAGTTCAAGTTTAATAAGTCACCCTCCGGGTTCGCCACATTGACGGGACGGAAACCGACTAAGCAACAAGTGGACTCACGAGTATTTTTACTGGTTCGATTTGGGACACCAATAGGTGTCCTTTTTGATTGGAGAAATTTCATCAACGGAAATCAAGTAGAAAACATACATTTCCATTCAAGAAATTAAGTAGAATTCGGGATTTTTGTGAAGATAACAAAACTCTAAGTATTGAAGAGAGAAATGTTGTTATGATCGCAAATTAAAGTGGCAAAATAAAATCTTTGGATTTATTGGGCTACTTTAAGATAGATGCTTTAACTTATTTAATGGAGGAATTGCATTGTCACGTAAAAATTTATTCACCTCCGAGTCGGTAACAGAAGGACACCCAGATAAAGTTTGCGACCAAATCTCAGATACCATTCTGGATGCATTGCTCGCACAAGACCCCAACAGTCGTGTTGCGGCTGAAGTTGTAGTCAACACTGGTATGGTGGTAATTACAGGCGAAATCACCACCAAAGCCAACGTTAACTACGTCAAATTGGTACGGAAAAAAATCGCCGAAATCGGTTACACCGATGACGATAACGGTTTTTCAGCGACCAGTTGCTCGGTTTTGGTAGCATTGGACGAACAATCGCCCGATATCGCCCAAGGCGTAAATTCTGCACACGAAAGCCGCGAACAAAGCAGCGACGAACTATTTGATAAAATCGGAGCTGGCGACCAAGGTATCATGTTCGGTTTTGCTTGTAGCGAAACCCCCGAATTGATGCCCTTACCAATCAGCCTCGCGCACCGAATCGCTCGTCGATTAGCAGCAGTTCGTAAAACTGGCGGTTTGTCCTACCTGCGTCCCGATGGTAAAACCCAAGTTACCGTCATTTATGAAGATGGTCGCCCGGTTGGTATCGATACAATCTTAGTTTCGACCCAACACGATGCGGCAATTGGTGACATCACCGATGAAGTTGCGGTTCAAGCCAAGATTAAAGAAGACCTTTGGGCAGCGGTTGTCGAACCTGTGTTTGGCGACTTGACTATTAAGCCCGATGCAGAAACTCGCTTTTTAGTCAACCCTACAGGTAAATTTGTAGTGGGCGGACCTCAAGGTGATGCTGGTTTGACCGGACGTAAAATCATCGTTGATACTTATGGCGGTTACTCGCGTCATGGTGGCGGTGCATTCTCCGGTAAAGACCCTACAAAGGTTGACCGCAGTGCTGCGTATTCTTGTCGCTACGTGGCAAAGAATATTGTCGCTGCTGGTTTGGCTGACAAATGCGAAGTGCAATTGAGTTATGCGATTGGTGTTGCTAGACCGACAAGTATCTTTGTTGAAACTTTCGGTACAGGCAAAGTTGATGATGATGTTTTGTTGGAGTTAATCAAAGATAACTTTGAGTTGCGTCCAGCAGGAATTATCCACTCTTTGAATCTAAAGAACTTACCAAACGAACGAGGCGGACGTTTTTATCAGGACATCGCGGCTTACGGTCACTTTGGTCGAGATGATTTGGATTTGCCTTGGGAACGTACCGACAAAGCAGAAGCCCTTAAAATTGCTGCAAGCAAATCGCAGGCTGCTGTGGTAGTGTAACGGCTTTTTTGAATTTAGCTGTGTTACAACAATTTATACAAAGCTGAGGTGTATTAATTAAAATTGCCTCAGACTTACTATTAAAGGGTATGGGAAACTACAGCAAGTTTCCTATACCCTTAGCTATATTTGGTGAGAATCTGCAATAGTTGATTGTTTCGCCAGGAAACTTGTTTGGTAAAGCCAATTAAGTAGGTGGGTGGGAAAAATCATCGCCCCCCTTTAGAAAGTAGGGAGTAGGGTTGGGGTGAGGAGCCACTGCGTTGCGCGCCTTTTTGAGCGTTGTAGCATGTGGCGTTAGGAGAGAGGGTTTTGGTAATTTTACATTTATTTACATACTTCGTTTTTTTAATGCCTACCTACTTAAAGTTAAAGTTAAAGTTATTCAAACACGCAGGTATATTCATAATTTTTATTAAGATTCAAAATATAATAAACGTGATGCCAAGAATCTAGTACAGCGGGCGCGGAAATAA
>QQTW01001826.1_pt1 | contig 15218 bp, 16 predicted proteins | sample 1904831 | NCBI WGS metagenome assembly QQTW01 (sample SAMN09435610, study PRJNA476489) | Subsurface metagenome, whole genome shotgun sequencing project. | reverse complement strand
ATACGTCTTTTGTTGATGGCTGGGCCTCCACCACAGTGTAATTGGAAGCTGCGAAAGGGTTCTCAATGATTGATGCCGACGCTGCAGCGCTGCTGACATGCGCTGTATTCGCGGCCTTCTTGTGGTATTCGAGTCCCACCCGTTCACTTTCTGCTCCAGCATGGCTCGCGTTCTTCAGCGTCCTATGTTTTAAGGATGAATTGTGGTCGACAGCGGCGGAGTCGATTCCATGGCTACCACCGTTGATGAAAATCTCTATCTGTATCTTTTTCCTCATCTTATCCATCTACATCGCATGTAGTCGTTTGTTCGGTAAAGGGTCGACAACTTCGTGTGGAATTACTCCTAAGAACACTGAACATGGTGAGAGCAAACATATGCTCAGGCCTCTTTTTTTCCCGGCTAGGACTACACATACTCGCTTCTTCCCTCAGAAGCATTCATTTTCGTATTCCTACCTACTTGTAGGCATACCCGTCGGCTGGCGTGGTGCTCTCCGGTCGTATATTGCAGTAGATCTTCCGTCCGACAGTCCAGAATCATGGACAGGATTCTTCACATCCTGGTTCAGTGTGAACGCAGATGATTATCTCGACCGTGGCAGCGAGAGTCTAGGTTTGCAGGGGAAGCTTCAAACCTATCTCAAATCTCAGGTAGGGCGACTCTAGTTGGCATCATGTACTGTGCTGAGTACGTGTCGCACAGGGCGAAGCCATCGATGACTACTCTTCTGCGTATCTTGTCACTGCTCCTCGATTTCTTGGCTATTCTTTCAACCCCGTCTCTTTCTGGTACCTGTACAACTATCAGAAGGAACTCAGCGCTATGATCTTAGAGGTGAACAATACTTTTGATGAGAGACGACTGTATTTTCTTAAAGGCACTCCGAGCGTCAAGCCGGAGGAGGAACGCCGTAAAGACCCTCCTTCCGGCAGATTCAAGGACACCTGGCCCAAAGACTTCCATGTATCTCCTTTCAACTCGCGCAAAGGATCTTATAAACTGAGTGCCAACGATCCATTTTCGCCTCATCTGAGCGGCACAGGCATGATAGATAATACCATCAACCTCACTTCTTCGAAATCCCACGCCAAGCTCGTCGCTCGAGTATTCTCGACAGAAGCAAGCAGCGATCCTGCCACACTCGGATACTGGGCGGGGCTTCGCTTTGTTGCGGCATGGTGGTGGGTCGGTTTTGTAACCTTTCCCCGGATTGTCAGAGAAGCCGGGAAGCTCTTCTTTCGCCGAAAGTTGCATGTTTGGTATCGGCCAGAGGTCTTGAAGGAGACCATCGGGCGGCGAGCCACAAATGACGAGGGTATCATAGGATCGACCTTCAAAAGCTTTTTGAAGTACCTTGTAAAAAACTCCAAACCCGAGCAGCCCCTGAATTATATATCTTGCATTCCATCATCTCCAACCTCAGAAATCCTCAACCCTGACATCACCGAACACCCAAACTCGTCGAGAGAAGTTATTGATTTCAAAATCATAACCCCCCTCTTCTTCACACGCCTAGCACGCCACTCTCACATCTCAGAATTTCTTTCCAACGAGATCCTCACCAACGACGATAAAGACCGGACTTTCTATACCTCTCATCCCAAACTCCTACTCCAGCTCTTCGCGGATTCCCCGACCACTCTTCTGCGCCCGCCCACAAAAGACTTCTCAATATCCCGTCGTCTGCGCTGGCGTTTCCTGCGCTGGCGTTTCCTGCGCTGGCTCCGCAGCCACAGACCCACCACCACCGTGCAAAGCGACGAAACCCAACACCAGCATATCAAAACCGATGTCCGCCATTTTAGTTTCTCGCAACTTGACTGCTTTGCTATGAATCATGAGTCGCCGATTGGGAAAGCCCAGTATCTGAATGCCGTCACGAAGATCTTGCTTGGTGATCTCATTGCGTTTGGACACCCGGAGATACTGGATGCTGCGCACTACCTCTTGAAGGTTCTGGCGAGCTATTTATTTGTTATGGGGGTCAAGGATCAATGGAACGCGGTTTTGGGGGAAGAGTGGAGGGTGCAGGCGTGCGAGTGGTGTGATTTCGAGTCGGGGTAGGGATCCTTATAGACTTCATTACAACTTACTTCCAATTTGAATAGACATTAGAGGAAATCACTTTCTGCATAAAATTCCTGTTTATCTCCGCGGTTCTGCCTCTTTTCTTCCAGTTGACCTCATGGTGACTTCTAAGCATCTCATCTATTATCCATTTCTTCTCGCGATAACCTCTCCTCCGACTCCTATCTCTCTAGAAAACTCTCGAACCCAGCTCTCGAACGAAATTCCCATATGCCTATACCATACATCACCCACCTTTCATCCGCCATTATGTCCTCTCTATCTTACTTTATCGTCTAGCACCACAAGCAAGTAGTAGTATATTGATGGAATAATCAAAGGATTCCGGTACCAACGGTTACATATCTGCGATTGCTATAATCGACGGATTCGTTATACAAGGTCGCGGATCGAGAAAGTAGGGGGTTGTTTGGTCCAGCATTTGGGATATCATGGTACTTCATCACTACATATGAGGCAAGAGGAGATAAGAGAGGTTGGTATCTTTTCTATTCATCGAGTTTTTCAATTTCGAACAGTCTAGATTAGCGTCTGCTCTCACTCTTCTAGCACCGCATTATCCAAAACGCCCGCTTTCCAAAATTCCCAAGCATTCAACAATCATAGCCCCTTACTCCCTTCTATCAACTTCTCTACATTCCTCCTCATCTCTTCCTTCCCTCCTGCCACCCCACCCCTCCTAACCGTAACCCCCACCAGCTGCCCGACCTCCGTCACTCCCACCCACCCCGGCGCCACCTCCTCCGCCAACAACCTAACCGCCCTCACCGCTTCCTCCTTCTCAATCGGGTTCCGCAACGACATCTGCAGGTGCTGTACTACCGTCGGCATTGTAAACGACTTAATCGCCGAACTGCCCGACGAGCCCAAAAGGTCTAGCACCGGCACGATTTCCTCAAGACGACGAAGCGCACGTTGGCGGAGGATCTGGGCAGGAGTGAGAGGAGTGGAGGTGGCGGTGGAGAGGAGATGGGCTTCTTGTTTGGCTTTGATGCGATCGAGGAGATTCGTTTTGCGCGTGGAGGTTTCTTTCTGCTTTATTGCGGGATTAACGGCTTGGAAGGGAGCGATGTTCTCCTTGTTTAGAGAATTGTTGTTAGGGGAAGAGTGAGCCTGGGCTTTGATAGCGCCGGCTTTGAGATCTTCGAGTCGGCGTCGACCTTTGGCGAGAAGGGGCGCGAGAATGGTTGCTGAGGCGCAGGGTGTTATTGGCGTTAGAGGGAGGGAGTGGATGAAGTCTACTGCGGCGGTGGGCGCCTGGTGCGAGGTTTTGTATGCTTTCCATTGGTCTAGGAGATTGCTGATGAAAGCCTTGTTTAGGAGTTCTTCGTTCAAAGGCCGCTTGTGCTGGGAAATCGACTCTGAGAGTGCGGAAATCTCAATGCAGATTTTTGAATGGCCATAGTCGGAAAGCGAGAGCGTTGCGGCATCAGATAAGGGCTTCTCCTGGAACGCGAGTATTCGTTGAATGTCTTGGACGGAGACTCTTCGTTTCCGCCAGGATCTTTCGATATTTGGACGTAGGAGACGGAAATCAGCAGGGGTGAGCGAACCATGGTGGGCATAGTGCAGTGATAACGCGGTCAGAAAGGATGAGTGAAGCTGGATCAGATCTTGTAATTCTCCTGGCAGTTCTGGAACGGGTCCTCTATCAAATTTTGGAGGTGGTGATGAGGCTGGAGTATCAGCGCGGGATGCTGAGCGTGATGAATTCTTTTCCGAGCTTGGTGAGGAGCTGAGATTCAGCGATTCAAGGTATGAGCGGGCGCCTTTGGTAGGGGTCTCTATAGAAATGGATTTGAAAAGAGCCTTTTTGCGCGGTGTCTTTGGTTGCAAGGCCTCTTTGGTGACGGGTGCCTGAAGTTGTACATTTTTAGGTACAAAGTCTTTCTCTGCGCTGCTTCTCATGCGCTTTAGGGGTGCGTCTTGGGTCTTTGAATCCTCGTCATCGTCTTGCACCTTCCTCTTTCTATCGGCACTCAGTTTCACCGAGACACATGGGCAATTAGCGGCGAGATCAGACTCCCTGTTCGCGTTTGCCTTGCTCTTTCCGGCTGATGGTCTGCCCGGCTGCGACTTCGAGATTTTACCGAACGATTGAATACCCTGTTGCTTGGAAAGAGCAGTGGTGGTAGTCTTGTTTGCAGCAACACTATCATTCCTTCTCTTTTTGGTTGCTGGAGGCATTGCGGCTTCTGTGTTGGTGGATAAAATCGGTGGTCAGAGTATGAGGAAGTTGCGATTGGCGGAGGTAAAGGGTGTCAAGTCGGGGGAACGCGTCGATTCGCGTTAGGACGCGTCCGCCCAGGCTGCCCCTTTTTTGAGCAACCAGCCATTTCTAGCCGCTGATATAGTAAAGTAGAAACAAGTCATCTACGACTTATTGAAGCTTATATAATTACTTCATCGTTCATCTATCGATGTCTACGATGCACAGAAGCTGATGTATGTTTGTCCGAACCAAAACCCTGCCCCCGTAGAGTCACGGATAAAGATGCACCGGAACGCCTGCGCTGTGCACTCTTAAGAACACCACGGAATGGATATAATGCTCAGCTTACTCCTGTGCTTTTCCTTTTCCTTTGTCCAATGGCCCACCAGCAAAATCCATAGTCTGGCCGTGTGCTGTGCGTAATAAATTTGGGGCAAAATCAACGTCTGCATCGTCCGGGATGCCACGAATCTCATTATTGGCATTCTCCTCTTCGATATGGGCTTTGGTCTCTTCCGGCCAGTCGCCGTCATCCGTGCCAAATGCCGGCTCGACTGTGAGACTTGTCTTGCCTAGCTTCTGGCTCGTTGAAGCGTCTTTCCAATACTCCAATCCATCGAGATACGCACGTGAAGCATCTGCAGCTCTGGATAGATTTTCAATTCTGCGTTCCTTGGCGTCCCGCTCAGCACCCTCCTTTTCATGGTCGGAGACTTGATCCTGCCTAGCCTTGTCGAGGGCTTCTGATATATGACTGTAAAGTTGCTGGCGTGAAGTCTGGTAAATCAAGAGCCCCATGACCTCGTCAATATTTTCGGCAAGGTAATGCAGCTCCTCTCCGCCTTGGTCCAAAAACGTACGCACTGCAACAATCTTTTCTCGATCAACAGTTGCCGCCTTGAGCACTGCCAATAAGGCAACGACATTCGGTATATCGTGGGGGTCTTCGTCGCTATCACTCTCCTGACCATCGTATCCCATATAGCTCGAGCGATTAGCAGAAGTTCTCTCTGCACTAGAATTAGGGCTCCGGTCACGCTTGGCTCCGTGAATGGTGAAGTAGTCTGCATTGAGCCGGTGAGAGTCTCCGGGCCCTCCTCTACCGTCGGTGATCCTTGACGGACGGGCTTTGACCCGCTTACGCAGCCATCGTCGTCTCCGTACAAATGAGTGGAACCAGGGATGAGAGCCGTGCCAAGCGAATCGTGGCTGGAAGCTGAAGGAATATTCCCAACCTTCTTCATCGACATCATGCGACATATCTACGTACCAAGTCTTCCATGCCCATTCCCAGCTTGGATCCGGTACCTGAGCGTTGGTGATGTTTACGGGACTATCATGGAATGTCGAAGTTTGCCAAGGCCCAGGGTCGAGGTTGAGGAGTGAGTTGGCGGAGTATAGGGGCATGCCGAAAAGAAACCATCCTCGCTGGTTTTCGTAGAGGACATCGATGGCAGAATCTTGACTTCTGGTCTTCCTTGGGGATCTTTCTTCCCTTGGCTTTGGATGTAACTTTTTGCTCAATCGACTCCCACGACCTTTGTCGTCCTGTGCCGTCTGTTGAGATGCCTTCGCTGATTCTCCATCATCTGGATTGACAGCCGGGTCAGTTGTCTCAGCGTCTTGCTCAGTGTGGCTTCTGTCCTCCTGCCATCTCGCATACTTCCGTTTGGCCAATTCTTTCCTCAGGGTTCCTCGAGTCCATCTACGAGTTAAAGAAGCTCCACTCGACTCTGGAATACCTTCCGAGAAGCCCTTGTCGACCTTGGTCTTCGTGGTATCGACAAGATCGATGGGATGATCATATTGATCTGCATGATTCGTCTGAGTTGTCGAGAGAGACTCTATTACGGATGTCGCCATGTCGAGGCTTTGATGGGAAGTTTGGAGCGCATTGTTACAGCCTCAGCTTGGCTTGGATCATGTCAGCCCTGCTTCCCAGTTGCTCCTGCCTGTACGGAGTAGAGACGTCACATACTGAAATGAAAGATCGGCAGAGCTAGACCTCGGCGCTTGAAGCGTGGAGAAGTCGCAGCCACGACAAACTTGGCGACCGACGTCATTCCAATTGGCTCCGGGAAAAGCAGGCAAGAATCCCACCTGAAGTTGGGTTGTGCATCAACATCAACAGCGACCACCAATATCACCTAACTTCCCCTCGAACACAGGTTAAAGACTATTGGTATCTTCATTCTCCTCAGCTGTCTGTCCCTAGCTGCTACGATGGCCAACCGAAGAGCTCTACAGATTGGTGGTGCGACACTTGCTGTTGGCAGTGTTTACTACCTCTACTCTGCAGGAGGGAACCCTAAGGTTGCCGAAAAGAAGCTTGAACGTACGTTTTTCGATGCCTGCCACAATTGTCAAGGCTAAAATGTCGACCTAGATGATGTCACTGCCGCGGGTGCCAGGCTAAGAGGTCAAGATCTATCGCAAAAGGAAGCTCAGAAGAAGGGAGAGCTATTGGCTAGGGAAGCGGGCGCAACTATCGATCGCACTGTAAGTGATGCTATGGTCATCGCAGGGCTTGTGACAGATACTGACATTTATTAGGTGGACAATGTACGTGCCGATATCCGCCAAGCTGATAAAGTGATCACATCTAAAATGCACGAGGCCGGCTCCAAGGTCGATCAGTTGAAGGAGGAGGGGTCAAAGGCATTGCATGACACAAGCAAAGAATTGCAGCAGACCGCAGACAATTTTGACAAGAAGGTCACCCAGAAGACGGTTGAGGCGAAAAGCGGGATCTCCAGCTGGTTAGGCTTTGGCAAATAAGATCCTAGAAGAGCCCATGACATGAAGATGCGCAAGGCGCTGTGCAGGAAGCAATCAAGCAAAGCTTTGTATAATACTGAGGTCCTGGTCTAGCGACTCCACTTTCGAACTTTTGGCAATGACGGTTTCCAAATGATATCCATGGTCAGTTAGTATACATGAATCCACTCAATCTACAACACTCCGTGTAATCCGAATGACGACAGGCTTGGACAGTATATTGCGTTGATATGCTATCGCAAATTCGTTGATCAAGATACCGTTAGTCCTAGATGCTGTATCAGATGTTTCTGCGGCTTCTTCCAAGATTTGTAGAGACCATGTGCTTATCTCGACAGCGGTAGACCACAACCTGCCATACTCAACCATGGTCCTACGATTCTTGCTTCGTTGGTGGCGGAAAAATGGCTTGCATTCAGCGGGGCGAGGTTTGGTGGGGCAAACCACAGTTGATCCCATCCGACAATGATAAACATCATCATATTCCCAGTTGACATACACTCTTTCTTTTCAATTCGTCACCGTCGCTGTAGGCTCTATATGAGCATACAGCAGCCTTTCCTTCGCTTTTGCATGGCACCATGGTTGTCGTACTCGAACTTGACGAAGATGATGCATTCGATCCCTATAGTCGTCCCAAAGGACTCGAACACACCTCCGTGATAACTCGCCCCATCGAGCAAAACATAGGAGTCGAGAGACCGAACCCGAATATTAATAACTTCTCTGCTGCATTGGGCTGCTACCCGTGAGGTCCTCCGCAGTTGAGATAATCATGGCAATTGCATGTGGTACTGATTCGGTATCGTGCAACTAGCATCGTCACCCAACTGACTCAATATCTCGACCTCAATACCCTCCACGCCCTCTCCCGAACCTGCCGCCAATTCCGCGCCAATCTCCTTCAATACCGCACCGGACTCGTCCAGCAGACTCTGCACTGCGAAAATGAATCCATGCCAGATGATGCAACGCGCGACATCGACCACTCCGACAGACGCAGTGTCCTCGTCAGCGGTCGCGTCGGCCCCTGTGCACGGGACATGGTCAGCGACTGTCGACGCTGTGGCCGCATAGTCTGCCGCAACTGTGCACACAAGCCTCCGTCTGCTTCACTGCTGCGTATGCGTCATCGAAGACTCTGCTCCAAATGCCTCGCGACGCCGCTGCCCCAACTCTCGCGCCACTGGCAAGATCCTTGCACTTGCAATTCTTCGGTGTATCTGTGCGCGCCTTGCGGTACGGGACTGAACGTTGCGGATACCAACTATCTGCGTATCTGGACTTGGCGGACGAGGTATAGCACCTACCTCGGCGGCCTGGGTACCGGCATCGGAGAAGGTAATGAAGGGGTCAAGTGCTGGCGGGGTGAGAAATGTATGGCGGCTCAGGAAGTTGAGGTCGAGATTGATTGCTCGGAAGAAGGCAGGGCAAGCGATCGTGAGTCTTCGGAATCCGATAGCGAGAGACATTGGCCGGAAGGAGAAGGGAAAGAGGAAAGAGCGGGATACTGGCAGCAAGAGATTGAGGGTATTGGAGGGGTGGTGAAGAAGAAGGTCAGAAAGAGGGTCAGAGTGGGTAAAACGGTGAAGGAGTGGGAGGACGAAAGAGATGGAAAGGACGACGTGCTGGGTCGAGAATCAAGAGGGGAGGGGAGGAGCTGGTGTGGATGGTGTGGAAGGGTCGTTTGGGGGACGAAGGATCGACAAATTTATGGAGAAGCGCACGGATTATCTGCATAATCTCTAGAAATATGTTCTATGAGCATCTATGTGGATGAAGAATAAAAAAGAAACCACAACGAGCGAATGAAAAGGTCGAGAAAACAGATAGAACACTTCCATGCCCATGCAATTCCCCAAACACCAGTATCGCATGCCTAAGGTGACCCTGTATCGCGTCCCAACCCACTTTTGTGGGGTCCCTTGGCCCCCTGTCGTACAGTATATCGAACAGAAGAAAAGGATCTAGAGCCAGCCAGATCGGATCTGGGAGAACCGAAGTAAAAAAGTGGTTGTACTAGCCAGTAATACGACCCCGGTGAATAGTAGAGTAATGAATCTGAATCCTCGTCGAGTTAGGCCGGCGAGGGCGAGTTATTCGGCACTGAAGCCAAGGGCCGTCTGGCGCGCCTGAGCATGCGTCACAGATCACGCACACTGCGAGCGAATCCAACTCAAGATACTAGCGAGTGGCGGATCATCGTGAAGCCAATAGCCAGCTTGGTAATCCGCTTGCCGGAAATCATAATATATGGCTGTGTCCGTTATAGCTGCCAACTCCTTTGGGGAGAGAGAAACAGCATCAGTGACCGTTCGTCCACACGAAAGAGAGAAACCAGTACATACGGCGTGAAGATTGGTATTCGCTTGCTGCAACAGTACCGTTTGCTGCTGAAGCGGTTCTCCACTCTGGCGGATCGTAGTGCGTGTGTTCGACCAGCGGACAGCGGCTACTGCACGTAGGTAGATCTTCTTGGATTGAAATCTTCGGGCGCTTGCGTCCAGGATGATCCTAGCATTTCGGTTGGTAAGCTCGCGTCTCAAGGGGCAAAGGGAAGTCGGATCTTCGGATACCTTTGTAGCTGGCGTGTCTCCGGGTCGCCCGGAGCGCTTTGGCTCTGTGAAGGCTCCATGGGATAGGGGACCATGAGAACGGCTTGGGCCTCTGCTCGACATTGGCGCAGAACTTCGTAGCCTTCTTCAAAGTACTCCTCCGGCGAAGGATCAGGGGCGTATTCGGCGATGCGGCGTTGAAGGGCTTGGAAGTCGGTCATGATCTCAGTGATGCGTAATGCACGTGCTTCATTGTCTGTGAAGGAGGTAAGAAGAAGCTACTGTCACGCATTGGGCCCCATCATGTGCAATACTTACAACCGTCTGCCATTGACTTTGGCTTGGTCGGAATTCTTCGATAAGGCATGGAGTGAGTTCTTGCCTGACAGTGGCTTCAGGAACTAAGTCGTTCCTTCCTGACGGGCGGGCCGTCGACGCCCTTTTGAGTAAAAGCATAAGACCGTAGCCACGTGGGATTTGTCCGAAGATGCGAAGGTTGACATTTCCCGTAAGTCCCGTATACAGGAGCCAACCATTGACGGTATGCGAGCTAAAAGCCATTGGGGGAGAAGTCAATGTGGTAGTAGATGGCTTAAAGGGGCGTGTATAGTGCAGGCTCTTGCAGGACGTTGGCCGTCCAAGCTGGAGTCATCATGGAGAGTGTCAAAGGAGAGGAGCAAGTCGATAAAGGAGAATGGTACAGTTCAGCCGATAAGTGAGACCCGCTTATGGAAGTGAACAAACACAGCCAGCTGGAATTGAAGCCACCAAAAAGTTCGGTTTCCAAAAGGGGTCATAGCGTCTCAGCAGAATGCGGCTCTAGATGCACGTCGTATAATAGCTGAAGCTTGGGACTTACTCTCATTGGACAGACCAGCCACGATTTGCCACGCGACCTAAACTTAGTTTCTTCGACATCGGCACCAACTGCCTGTGCATACCCAGACCCAATTGCCCACCATGATTGGAACAGCCTGTCCGCCGAACGTCTGTTCTTCGTCATGTCGTTTCAAATGTAACCTCTGCTTGTGTAAGCCACGAAGGGGCTGTGGGACGGTGAGGAAGCCGCTGAACAATGAGCTTTGCAGTGCTACTCGATTGCAAGGATTAAGCAGGTGGAGGCTAGAATGTATCAATTACTGTACAGGCCTGTGACCGCATATGCGACTGATATCTGTCTCTGTCACACCAAAGTCAATGTCCACTCTCTGTGGGTGCTTCCCGGACGAGTCGGGACGGGAGCCGACTCACCAATCCGTCCGACGTCTTCCCTTCTCCCTATCAGAGCATCAATCCTTTTCACTGATCGCTTGGAGTCTTTCGTCAATCTCGTCCTCTGTCAGTGCCCTGAAGCTGGCATCTGCACCTTCCTTGTCTCCCTTTTTGGGCGCTCCAACGATACCCACCTCTAATTCGCCTTTCTTGAAATCCACGCTGAGGACCGTGCTCAAGGTTGCTATTCCTAGCTCCACCACGTCTTCCCACGTCCCTTCGGCACATTCCTTGTTCTTCAGCTTCTTCTCGAGATGGTTCAGTGCCTCTTGCTGCTTGGGACCGGAAGCTGTGGCCTTGTAACCGACATAATATCCTGCTGGATCGCACTTGTAGAGTTGAGGCCCATATTCCGAGTCGACAGATATCAGCGTTTGCGATACACCTAGTGGTCGCATGGCGGCCTATCCGTATCAGCAGGTCATCTCTTGTGGCGGTACACAGCCTTGTGCTGTCATGCTACCAGGCTTGCTTACTCGCTGCGTATAGACCTGATTGATGTTCGCCAATCGTTTCGCCAACACATCGCAAGGCATCTCGTATCCATTCTTATACATAAACTCAGCTGCCTCACTTATGGCTCGACTCGCTGATGCTCTTCCATCTGCTATCGATCCAGTCATGACGCATCCGACAGACGGTGAGAGCTTGAAGATATGGGATACGGATGATGGGTCAATAAGTTTGTCCTACACCATAAAACACGTAAGCGTCTTTGTTGATGGCAAGTAAAAGATTGACCGTACCGGTACTTTCTTCTGTGATAGCACCACGGCGCAGTCCTTTCCCTTGACCCCAACCGAAGTTATATTGGCGGCTGTTATGGCTTTGAACGCATATTCTGGCCACGGGAGATGTAAGCCAACGTCGATCTTTCATTTCGCGGCAACTCTCGATGATTGTCCAGGGCGACTGACCGACTTGATAGAGTCTGCCTTGGTCTGAAAAGATAGTGATATGCCTGTCATAACCTGCACTGCCTGCATATCGTATCCCATGTCAGCTTTGAGCCTGGAATTTGCTATATTGACTGTACTAACCCGACATGTTGACGAGGATGAATCGGGCGGCTCGCTAGTGAACCACACTGGGAGCTGCAAAAGAAGCTGTTTGGGGATATTCGGAGGCTGCCTGGATGGTGAGCGTTGGACTTGACTGCTCCAGTGAAGCCTGGTTGGAGCAACAATATCCGTACCTTACTTGGGCTCTCTCGGCCCTAAAGCAGTTAGCTTCCGCCGGCGACATGTACCGATTTTGAGCCGCACTACTCTAGCGTCCTTCTTTGGCGAACCCCTGCAGAGCGAGAAAATCATTCGTCTTCTCTCAACAGCTCTAGACTACAACATGCGGCGAGCATAGCATATGTCAATTGCTGGTCATGCCCAATCCAGCATCGTGCGATCCGCTCACCTGGCCGGTTATCATGCCAACATCCCCCTACGATGGCCAAAGTCACAAGTCACTGGTACCCGTAGCCGTCCCTTTTCACCAGTGGCATGGCACGATGCGCTTGCGCCACGTTGGGCTCGATATAGCACGGCATCATCGATACAGGAGATACAATCACCGACAATAGTAGACAATGGCTCGGCCGGTGATGTGCGTCCATCAAAATCCTCGGCCTGGGTTGGCGAGCACCACTCCGCTTCTCTCGCTGTCAAGCCCAGCATCCCGCAAGTGAACACGCTACGCATCAAAACACCGAAGAATGTCAGGTCCCGGGCCGAGAGCTTGGCTATCTACAAGAAGGGTAAAGCGTTCCGGAACCAGATGCTGAAAGATCATGGCTCGTGGTCGTACAATTGGAGAATACCGCTTCAAGACCTGGAGACGAACAATGTCCCGGACGGTAGCAGAGCGACGGTAGCTCCTCCCATTTTAGAAAACCCGAAAAAGATTCCCATTCCGCATAACGTCCCTGTCGACGAGATTCGACCACCTACTACCTGGACTATTGAATCATTCCATGAATACATCATTCAACTTACTTCATCGACGGTAGACGGCCGGGTGTCTCAGGCAATCCAGCCGAATTGTCATTATTCACACACCGTTGCCGTTGCGGATGTTCTGGCACGCCTCTTTACAGACCCGGCGGCGAAGTACGCGGTCAGCGTCGGCGCCGGCAATGTTGCTCTCAAGTTCCTTCTCGACAATGGAAAATACGCGCATGGTCGAGACCTTTTCGCTCAATTGCAGGAACTGCAGCAGGATACCCACCCATCCACTTTTAACATCATGCTGGAAGCGGCTTCAAAACAAAAGGACCTTCACGCTTTCACCTACATCCTTAAGATGATGATCATACACAGAGTTCCCCCAAACTTCTTGACATGGCTTCATCTAGCTCACGTGGTCCGTGACGATGCGGTTCGAATGATCATCATTGATAGAATGGTCGAAAAGGGCATGCTGAAGGACTCGGCAACAATGAAAAGGGCTGTTGCTCTCCTTATGCCGCAATTGGTGGTCGAATATCTTGACTCGGGAAAAGGAGCCCATGAATTGCTTGAGGCGCTGGACAATCACTTTGGGTCCGAATGGTGCTCTACACTAGCCGCAGAGTCGCTGATTGATAGGGTCGGTGTCCGCTACTCAGCCGAAGACGCGCTGAAAATCCTCGGACAGCTATACGATCGAGGTTATCGCCCAACGCAAGGAATGCTGCTTCTGCTGTTACGACAGTGCTCGTGGAGCAGAGCACATGAGTTCGCCGTGGACTTGCTGTGCCTCTTCCGCAAGCAGTACACCATAGAACCTTCGAAGCAGATCTACGATCTCTTGTTTAAGCAAGTCTGGAGGAGTCGACTACACAACTGCTGCCGAGTGCTTTGGATACACGCCTGTGTCCGCGGGCGCACCAGCTTCGATATGCGACGAATGGTCAAAGAGAGTCTGTACATCCAGAAGCGTGCATCATCAGCTGGTCAGTCGAGATCAGACGTCTGGAAGGAAACCGTCGGGAAAATCATCACTGGCCACAGCCGAGAAAAACACACCACTAATTTCCAAGCCTTGATGTCTTTGTGTGGACCCAGCAAACCCAGTCCTGCGGACAGGGACCGATATCTCCGATCAGTGAGATCGATATACAATGACGACCTCGCCGCTGTGACCCAATACCGGATTCAAAAACCATTGGATAAGCTACTTCACGAAGCACTCCGAGCGGATCGACAATGGGCACTAGGGCGCGCGTTGACAGACATCCCCGTTGAATGCAAATACAGTCAAATCATCGATGTTGCATTAACCCGTATTCCGGCGTCCGGTACTGCAACCCATTCAAATGGTGGATCAATTCGGGCAGATGGGAAGACTGACGATGCCTCTGGTTGCTGTTGGATGAGCGATGAAATGCGTACCAGACCCTGTGTATGTCCAGCGCATGTCAAGAAGACATCACAAGCTATCCCCAACGTCGGGGAAAGGGAGCGTGAAGCTACGGCATAGTTGTTTTTCTTCGTTGTGTAAATACTGTACCATCAGATATCCCGAAGTATATAGCGTTCGCACAATGGTCTGGAATTCATCTCAAGTTCAATTAATTGCTAACAGTCAATTCGTACGGCTTACTGATCCTGCCAGTGATCATGACAAACCTGATCCAAGAACCACAGAATTAGATCTCTAAGCCATCTTTCAAAAAAACAAAAACAAAAAACAGGTGGTATTTTCTCTGAACGGAGGCTTAACATCTGCCGCGAAATAATTTCGAACATACCCTAGTACTAAGAGAAAATTTCCAAAAGTAAGAGTACAAATAACATAATTCCTGAAATACCTATCTAAATACATATCCCAAAACAAACAAAATCCGAAAGAAATATCAAGCGCCCAATACCTCTCTAATCCCAAGTCCTGTGTTCCTCTTACATCTCTGTAGTCGATAAATCTTTGTCTCTCTGTCGTGATAGCAGTTTGCCCTTTCCACCGCCGAAAAGCCCGACCAACACCACCGTTGCTCGTAAGAAAGAAAAAGGCATGACACCGCCGGCTAGATAAAGTACAGCAAAACGCGTCAGGGAAAGAAAAGGAAGTTTGTTCCACCACCGATATATATCCCGCTTCCGATGCCGAGAAGGAGAACATCCCATGGTAATAATCCACCGCGAAAAGAACATCCATCATAATAATCCGCCGTTAAAAGAGAACATAGGCAAACATAGACCGAAAGTTACAGGTGAAGAAAGAGTAATAAAAGGATACCCTCCAACAACTAATGCCTCGTCCCCCTGGCACTCTTCGGCACATCTATCATATGCACCTTCCTCAAATGCTCGGTCAGATGATCTTTCCTCTGGAACCCG
>QQTW01001825.1_pt1 | contig 15223 bp, 14 predicted proteins | sample 1904831 | NCBI WGS metagenome assembly QQTW01 (sample SAMN09435610, study PRJNA476489) | Subsurface metagenome, whole genome shotgun sequencing project. | reverse complement strand
GTTACTTCCTTTTGGACTGTTATAGGTAGCAATTCCAGACTGTAGAAGCCGATTCCGGCTCCTGCTATGATAAATGAGAGGACTATAATTGCATCAAGCATTGGTTAAACCCACTTGAATAATTTAGTTGCAATTCCTTTTTAGGGAATTAAACAACTAATTTGATATTGTTCTATGATAATATTTTTGTCCTTTTCAGGTAATACTTAGTTTTGGATGCATATCTTTGCACTACTAAAGGAAGTAACCAATGCTGATGCTCTACGCACGATTATCGCCGTATTTGGCGCGATCGTTGGCGGTGCAATGGGCTTGAGTTTCCAAATTACCTATCGTCGTTTGGAAACCAAAGTTCGGGAAATGCCAGTCGATGTCCTATTGACGCGGGCGATCGGTTTAGTCGCTGGGCTATTAGTCGCCAACTTAATGCTAGCGCCGCTATTTTTACTGCCCATCCCTGAAGACTTTGCTTTTATTAAGCCATTAGTCGCTATTTTAGGCAGCTTTATATCTGCCTTTTCTGGGATTGGCTTGGCTGATACGCACGGACGGAGCTTTTTGCGGTTAATCAATCCTCACTCTGTGGAAACAATGCTACTTGCAGAAGGAACGCTAAAACCCTCGTCAACAAAGGTTTTAGATACTAGCTGCATTATCGACGGACGGATTGAAACTTTGTTAGAAACAGGGTTTTTGGAAGGGCAAATCTTAGTTCCGCAGTTTGTCTTGCAAGAACTACAACAGCTAGCTGACGGTGCAAAGGATCTAAAACGAGTGCGGGGAAGGCGGGGACTAGAAATTCTTAACCGGATCAAAGAAGTTTATCCCGATCGCATTGTTATCAATTCAATGGATTACGAAGATATCCCCACAGTAGATGCAAAATTAGTCCGCTTTGCTCAAGAAATTAACGGTACATTGCTCACTAACGACTACAACTTGTCTAAAGTCGCTAGCGTGCAGAAAGTACCTGTCTTGAATGTTAACGATTTAGTTAATGCCGTGCGACCTAGCTATCTCCCTGGCGATAATATTGATCTCAAAATTCTTAAAGAAGGCAAAGAACCTAGTCAAGGTATCGGCTACTTAGAAGATGGCACGATGGTTGTGGTTGAAGAAGGTAGTAGTTATGTTGGCGGCGAGTTACGAGTCGTAGTGACTAGCGCCTTACAAACTTCTGCTGGCAGAATGATATTTGCTAAACCCCAAGCTTCTGCCTTTGCTTAGTATGTCGCGTCCAATTCGAGTCAAATCTTGCGATCGGTGCAGTCTAACTGTACCGATTTTGTATAGGGTAAAGTACGAGGAAGCTGGTGAGTGGATGTTTGTCTGCGACTCCTGTTTGCCTGCTGTTAAAGACAATAACCCTTTTTACAGTTATGGCGGTACTTGGAAAGCCAAGAAAAAGTGATAGTTAGGAGTCCTGTAATATCGTTTTAGAGACTATCCGCGTTTTTTTGCGATCGCTTTGTGACAATTCTTCCCCAGCTTGCAGGCGTGTGGCGCTAGTTTGTAATACTGTTGCTGCACTATTATCTCCCATTTGCAAAGCTGTTTTTGCTGCTGTTTGCAGCATAGTAGCCGCGCCAGAGCGATCGCCTTGTTGCAATTTCGCCTCTGCCATTTGGGTTTGCCGATACTTCGCTAAAGCCAGGATATATGTCTGTACCTGCGGATTTGGCTGAGGTTGGTAAACTTTGACAATATTTGCTTCTACCGGAATAATCTCAGAGAGTAATCCCACACGATCTTGCGCAGGATCGTCGTAGCGCACTTGCAAATTAGCGATCGTTTGTCTGCCTTCGGGAAGCTTGCCGATATACATATTGGCTAAAACTACCCGATTTGTATCTTTCAGTAAGTCGCCTAAGCGTACGGCAAAACGCCCGTCTGGTTCATGCTGTAATGGTAATTCAATTGTATCTGGAGCAACTTGAGCAATTGGCTTAAGTTCGGCTAACCGCACATTTGGTTCTAACGAGAACAACAAATAGGCATTAGTTAGTCCTACCGATTGAATGCGGCTGAATAATTGACCGAACTCTTCCTCTACTTTGTCTGCTTCTTCAATATAAGAAAGTTTACCCCCAGCAGCATCAGCAATTTTTTCCAAAATATCTTGGTTCCAATAGTCGCCAAATCCCAAGGTATTTAAAGTTAAGTTGTAATCAGCCGCAACTTGAGCAAATTTGAGACAGCGCAGATCGTCGCCGTGTTCGTTTTCGCCGTCAGTTAATAAAAAGGCTTGGGAAATTGTTTCTTTCTTACCCTTACTTAGTTCCTCAATGGCTAGCTTCATTCCTTCATCAATCGCCGTACCACCATCAGCAGTCAAGCGGTTGATTTGCGCTTTGATCTTGTCTGGATCTACAACTACTTGATTGGAAACTAGTACTTTGGCGCGGTGATCAAATACTACAACTGATAAGCGATCGCCATATGTCAATCGATCTACTAGCCGATTAGCAGCTTGTTTGACCGTTTCCATCGGTCGTCCGTTCATCGAACCGCTATGGTCGAGAATTAAGCATAAATTTAAGGGTACGCTGCGACCGCTAGTTGATGAAGTCGCGCTAATGGAAATAGCTAGCTGACGCTGACTACTAGCTTGGTTTGCATCTAAATTGGCATCATTTAAAGCTGGCTGCAACAAAACCTTCATAATTGATGTTACCTAACTAAGCGAGAAAGAATTATTGAGCGATCGCATTGCAGGGTAATGTCACCTCTACAACATCTTTTTAAAGACAGCTAGTTGAATATTACTTAGGATAGCCTAGTACATTTATTGCCTCATTGTTGGTAGGTAAACTTGGTAGACCTATGCCCAAAATTACCTTCTGCCTATACATCGCCAAATGGTTTTGGGTTAAACAGCAAAGTAAGATTCTCTCCCTTTGATCTAACTTGCGATCGCGAAGTCTAATTACTACACGGTAATTTTTGTATAATTTTATACTTAAGACATCAAAAAGCAGTAGAATCGCTGTAATCAACCCAGCCTAGTTAGAAATAAAGCTAGTTGTCAAAAACATTTCACATGTAATTAGGTTTTAAGTTATATAGCTGTGAACCAATAATATCAACCCATAGATAGAATCTATTGATTAGCTAAGTGCTTAGAATGATTCTGACTTTAGAGTGATTAATTATACTCGTTGTTCCTAATTACTCTTATAAACAGGCTAAATACCGATGGGAAAAGAGTTAGAGCAAAGCACGAGCGTAGTAGATAACAGCAATCAAATTCAGGCAATACTATTACAACAAACGATCGCGATCGCCGCTACCTTCACTGCTGAACCGATAGCTGACTCATTAGCCTTCTGGATGCAAGAGCTAAACATCGCGCAGGGAAATAGTATTGAGTTTGCGCCTTACAACCAAATATTTCAACAATTGCTCGATCCAACTAGCTTGCTCAATAGCAATAAATCTGGCTTTAATATTATTTTAGTTCGGTTGGAAGATTGGAGAAAATACCGTAACAACGAACAAAAAATAGTAGCAAATAATTCTAACGCTCTCAGTCAAATTACTCAAACAACCCAAGAATTTATCCAAGCATTGAAAGCAGCAATAGCAACTACTAAGACACCATACTTAGTTTGTCTATGTCCTAACTCACCAAATGCTATAGCGGATTTAGAAGTAAATGCTATTTATAACCAGATAGAAGCCCAAATCTTGGCAGAATTGGCAGGTATTAGCAATATTTACCTGATCGGCAGCAATCAATTAAAAGATACATATCCCGTTGAGACTTATTACGATCCGCAAGGCGATAAACTAGGACATATCCCTTTCACCCCCTTATTTTTTGCTGCTATTGGTACAGCGATCGCGCGGAAAATATATGCAATCCAAAGCGCACCACCCAAAGTAATTGTCTTAGATTGCGATCGCACGTTGTGGGAAGGAGTCTGCGGTGAAGATGGCGCAATGGGTATTGAACTAGATCCACCGCGCCAGATATTGCAAGAGTTGATGGTAGAGCAACACAACGCCGGAATGCTATTGTGCGTGTGTAGCAAAAACAACGAACAAGATGTAGTAGAAGTATTTGAGCGCCGCCTAGATATGCCATTGAAGCGCGATAACTTTGTATCGTGGCGCGTCAATTGGGAAGCAAAGTCAGAAAATATTAAATCTCTAGCTCAAGAATTAAATCTAGGCTTAGATAGCTTTATATTTATAGATGACAATCCCGTAGAATGCGCCGAAGTGCAAGCAAATTGCCCAGAAGTGCTAACGCTATTATTGCCGTCAGAAGTCGAAGAAATACCACGTTTTCTCCAACATATTTGGGCATTCGATCGGCTCAAAGTCACTGGAGAAGATAAACAAAGAACAGCACTTTACAAACAAAATATCCAGCGCGACTTGTTGCTCAAGAAGTCGCCAACCCTAGAAAACTTCTTAGATGGATTGGGTTTAAATATAAAAATTTCTTCTCCATCCACGCAGCAGCTAGCAAGAGTAGCACAACTTACCCACAGAACCAACCAGTTTAATCTAACTACTATTCGCAGGTCAGAACAGGAAATTGCTCAACTTTGTCAGTTAGGCGAACTAGAGTGCCTAATAGTAGAAGTAAGCGATCGCTTTGGCGACTACGGGTTAGTGGGAGTAATATTATTTTCCCCAAATAGCAATATCCTCAATATAGATACATTCTTACTCAGTTGCCGCGTGTTAGGACGGGGTGTAGAACACCGCATGCTAGCTCGTTTAGGAGAAATTGCCTTTGAGCGAGGTCAAACGCAGGTAAACTTATCTTATATTCCCACAACAAAAAATCAACCTGCTCTCAATTTCTTAAATGCAGTAGCTATAGACTTCAAGCACAAAACCGATCTAGTTTTGAGTTTTCAGTTGCCAGTAAAATATGCCAAATCAATTACTTACAATCCCCAAGCAAACTACTTAGCAAGTGCAACGCTAGAAAAAGAACTAACGCCAGCGCCGCCAGCTACAGCAAGAAGATTTGCGCGCCTACACTGGATTGCAACTGAGCTTTATAGTGCCACACAAGTTTTTCAGCAAATAGAAGTACAAAAACGCCAAAGACCACAATTGCCGCAACATTTTGTAGCACCCAGCAATGAAATCGAGCAACAGCTAGTACGAATTTGGGCGCAAGTACTGCGAATTGAAAATATTGGCATTCAAGATAATTTCTTCGATCTAGGCGGAACTTCAGTAATCGCCGTGCAACTATTTGCGCAGATCGAAAACATTTTTGCCAAAACGCTACCTCTAGCTACACTTTTGCAAGCAGGGACAATCGAACAGCTAGCTAGTGTTATCCAACAAGAATTATCGCTGCCTTGGTCTTCACTTATAGCGCTCAACCCAAGTAATTCTCTTAAAACTCCATTATTTTGCGTTCATGCAATTGGTGGTGGAGTTTTGTACTACCGCAATTTAGCAAAATATCTAGATCCAGACCAACCAGTTTATGGCATAGAAGCACGAGGATTAGACGGCAAACAGACTTCCTGCACAAAAATTGAGGACATGGCGGCTGATTATATTCAACAGATATATAGCATCCAGCCGCACGGCCCATATTTACTTGCTGGCTCGTCTATGGGAGGCTTATTAGCTTTTGAAATAGCCCGCCAGCTAAAAGTTCAAGGGCAAAAGATAGCCCTGCTGGCACTATTCGATACTATAAGTCCTATTTACAATCAGTTCTCCTTACGCAATCAAATTTCTAACCACTTTGAACAAGGCTTTTCCTTTACCTTGGCAAGGATACAACATAGAACCAGACTGCTTGCAGCAAGATGGTTAAAGCCGCAGACAGAAAATGATACCCCAGCAAGCGATCGCACTTATAGCAACATCCGCATCCATGTAGAATCGGCTAACAAGCAAGCTCTAAGAGCCTATCAACCCCAACCTTACCCACTGCAACTAACTCTATTTCGCGCCATTAATCAACCTGTAGGTGCAAGCTGGTACGCTGACGCGCAATTGGGTTGGGGAAAATTAGCAACTGGTGGCATAGAAGTTCATGATGTTCCTGGCAACCATTTATCATTAATGGGAGAACCAGATGTGCAAGTATTAGCAGCGAAATTTAAGTTGTGCTTGGAAAAAGTGCAAGCGAATTTGGCAATTGCGATCGCCTAGTCGCTAGACAACAATAGTAGATAGCTGGAAATCCGTACTGCCCGTGAGGTTTCGCGTCGCGTTAGGATGTATTAACAGATAAAGGCATTATTTCAGGCATCAATTGCTATGAACTCACCAGTCAAAGCTGTTCAAGCGCCTTACTATGGCGATTCTTCCTACAGAACACCACCACCAGATTTACCGTCTCTACTATTAAAGGAACGGATTGTTTATCTTGGGCTACCTTTAGTTTCCCCCGATGAGTATAAACAGCAACTGGGCGTAGATGTAACTGAGCTAATTATTGCTCAACTGCTCTACTTGCAATACGATGACCCAGAAAAACCTATTTATATATACATCAACTCTACAGGTACTTCTTGGTATGGCGGCGATGCGATCGGTTTTGAAAGCGAAGCATTTGCCATTTGCGACACGCTGAACTACATCAAGCCTCCCGTACATACTATCTGTATCGGTCAGGCAATGGGTACAGCAGCGATGATTCTATCGGCAGGTACAAAAGGCTTTAGATCGAGTCTTCCCAACGCCACGATTGTTTTGCACCAAGCACGCCGCCGCGCTCCCTACGCTCAGGCTACAGACATCCAAATCCAAGCTAAAGAAGTTTTGGCAAATAAACAAACCATTGTCGATATTCTGGCGAAGAATACAGGTCAGCCACCAGAAAAAGTTACCAAAGATATGGATCGGATGTTCTATATGACTCCCCAACAAGCCAAAGAATACGGCTTGATTGACCGAGTTTTGGAAAGTTCGCGCGATCTGCCTCAACCAGTTGCTTTGCCTCGTTAATTTTTATTTGCTATTGCAGGAGAGAATTTTATGCCTATTGGTATTCCTAGAGTTCCCCACCGCTTTCCTGGCGAACCTTATACTCAGTGGATTAATATCTACGAGCGCCTTTCATTGGAGCGGATTATCTTCTTAAGTGGAGAAGTTACTGATGGCATGGCAAATTCCATCATTGCTAGATTGCTTTATCTAGATTCGGAAGATCAAAGCAAAGATATTTATATCTACATCAACTCGCCTGGTGGTTCGGTTACTGCTGGTTTGGCAATCTACGACACTATGCGTCATATCAAATCAAATATAGTAACTATTTGTGTAGGTATGGCTGCTTCTATGGGTTCGTTTTTGCTAGCTGCTGGAACCAAAGGTAAACGCCTAGCACTTCCCCACGCGCGGATCATGATCCACCAGCCGCTAGGTGGCGCGCAAGGTCAAGCTACAGATATCGAAATTGAAGCTAGAGAAATTCTGAGGCTAAGGCATCAACTCAATCAGATGCTTGCCGATCAAACTGGACAAACTCTAGAAAAAATCGAGAAAGATACAGATCGCGATTATTTCATGTCTGCTGAAGAAGCAATGACATACGGTCTAATTGACCGCGTGATTGAAGAGCAGCGCTCATAACCACTTTAGCCTCCAGCAAGCTAAAATCTTTAGCTACTGGAGGCTATTATTTTATTTATGGATATTGCAGATTGTTATCGCTTGTTGGAATTAAAGTCGGGAGCTACGCTAGTTGAAATTAAAGCGTCTTACCGTAGGCTAGCAAGGCAATATCACCCCGATATCAATCCTGGCGGCGCAGCCAAAGAAAAGTTTATTGCGTTGAGCGATGCTTATAAGTTGTTAATAGAGACAGTCCAATCGCAGGCAGAAGAGCAAGTTAAATCTAAGGAAGAAGTAACGCAGCCGCCAAAAACGAAGGTAACGCGCAAAGATCCTTATCCTCAATCGCCGCCTTTATCAGTCGCCGAACAAAAGCTGAAAAATGACTATCACCAACAGTTACAGCAATTGTGGAAGTACAAAAAGTTTCCCAAAGCGATCGCACTTGTCGAAGCATTAGCGCAACGTTTGCCCCAAGACTTTGAAGTAAAATCGTGGCAGGCGATCGCATATCAGCGCTATGGCAGTCAGTTAGTTAACCAAAAGCAGCTAGATAAAGCAAGAATTTTTCTCAAAAAAGCTTTAAATACCGACCCTCACAACCGTCAATTGTGGTCGGAAGTAGAGAGAGATTTTCGGCGGTTGGAAAAGCTGTGGTAGCACAAGTATGGGGCGAATGGAATAGCGAATGGAATAGCCAATAGAATAGGGCGGTTAGAAACCGCGTCTACACAGACAAAGTCCGCCTGCGCGGACTCAGGAATTTTTAAATAAAGTAAATATGTCTGATTTAATTACTGTTACAGTCAAGCTGTTTGCGGCATACCAAGAAGCTTATGGGCGATCGCAATTAGTATTGCAACTTCCGCCTCAAACTTCAGTTGCAAAAGTTCTTGAGCAATTTATTACCGAGCATCCCGAACTGCAAAAATGGCAAAATGTAACTCGGTTCGGTGTCAATTTGCAATTTGTCGCGCCTGAAACTCTCTTGCAAGATGGTGATGAATTAGTCATGATTCCGCCTGTTAGTGGCGGCTGAGAACAGACTTCATGGCATTAGTCCAGTTACAAGCTAAAGACTTAAGCATCGATCTATTTAGATATATTAAAAATCCTCTTAGTCCGCGCAGGCGGACTTCGTCTGTGTAGACGAGCCAGCTACGTGCGGGGGTTCCCCCCGTTGAGTAGACTGGCGTGCGAATTCCATTCGCCCCTTATTTTGATATCCATTAATTTTGCTTATAGTTAGTGCGACCATTCTCTATTAGACAACCAAGTAAGCCCTATTTGAATTACCCAAGATATCTGTAACTGTTGAAACATAATGATTTTGTCTACTTACCCTCATGTCAAAATCCAAACCCGATAAAATAAGTCGGGATTGTTTGACGTGCAAAATAGCGCGTGTTAGTATCAAACGAAGTTGACGGACGAAGAGTACGGAGAGCAGTTCTAATGACCCAAGCGATCGCACAACAAGCAACAGCAGCCACATTTAGCGCCCTAAAGTGTAAAGAATGTAGAGCAGAGTACGAACTAAAGGCTATTCATGTTTGCGAATATTGCTTTGGACCATTGGAAGTAACCTATGACTACGATGCCCTCCGCCGCAGCGTTACCCGCGAAAGCATCCAAGCTGGACCAAATTCAATTTGGCGTTACAAAGCTTTTTTACCTGTAGCTACTGATAATCCCATTGATGTCGGTACAGGAATGACTCCGCTCGTAAAAGCAAATCGTTTAGCGCGACGTTTAGGCTTGAAAAATCTCTACATCAAAAACGATGCCGTCAACATGCCTACTCTTAGCTTCAAAGATAGAGTAGTATCCGTCGCTCTTACCCGCGCCCGCGAACTAGGATTTACAACTGTCTCTTGCGCCAGTACCGGAAACTTAGCTAATTCTACAGCAGCGATCGCCGCTCACGCTGGTTTAGATTGTTGCGTATTTATCCCTGCTGACTTAGAAGCGGGAAAAGTTCTTGGTACTTTAATCTACGGTCCTACAGTAATGGCAGTAGAAGGTAACTACGACCAAGTTAATCGTCTCTGCTGCGAAGTTGCCAATACATACGGCTGGGGATTTGTCAATATCAATTTGCGTCCTTACTACTCAGAAGGTTCAAAAACTCTTGGTTATGAAGTAGCCGAACAATTAGGGTGGGAACTACCAGACCATATTGTTGCACCTTTAGCATCTGGCTCTTTATTTACCAAAATCCACAAAGGATTCCAAGAATTTATCCAAGTTGGCTTAGTAGAAGATAAAAAAGTCCGCTTCAGCGGCGCGCAAGCAGAAGGTTGTTCGCCCATAGCGCAAGCTTATCGAGAAAACCGCGACTTTATTAAGCCAGTTAAGCCCAGTACAATTGCTAAATCAATTGCGATCGGTAATCCAGCAGATGGCGTTTATGCTTTAGATATAGCTCGGAAGACTAACGGTAATATTGAATCAGTCAACGACGCAGAAATTATTGACGGCATCAAGCTACTAGCAGAAACTGAAGGCATATTCACCGAAACAGCAGGCGGAACCACAGTAGCCGTACTCAAGAAGTTAGTAGAAGCAGGCAAAATTGACCCTGAAGAAACTACAGTAGTTTACATTACTGGCAACGGACTGAAAACTCAGGAAGCTGTACAAGGTTACATTGGCGAACCGCTAACGATTGAAGCTAAGTTAGATAGCTTTGAAAGAGCAATTGAAAGAGCGCGTACCCTAGATCGTCTAGACTGGCAGCCAGTATTAGTCTAAAAATAAACAGAAAGAGACAGGAAAGAAATATTAATTTAATTATCTCCCTTGTCCTCCTTGTCCTCCTTGTTCCCCTTGTCCTCCCCATCTCCAAAATATGTCCGTCAAAGTCCTAATTCCCACTCCACTGCAAAAATTCACCAACGATCAGCCCACATTAGAATGTGATGGAGCAACTATTAGTGAATTAATTGAGTCTTTAGAGCAAAGTTGCCCTGGTATTAAAGCCCGTTTGTGTGACGAACAAGGGCAACCGCGTAGATTTTTGAATCTATATGTCAATAGCGAAGACATCCGCTTTCTAGAAGGCACAGACACGCCGCTAAAAGCAGGTGACGAGGTTAGCATAGTTCCCGCTGTCGCTGGTGGTTGATAGCGTTAAGTTAAATTTGTAATTGATATCAAAGGGGTGCATCTAGAAAGTGCGCCCTATTATTTTGCTAACCAGATTCACGCATAAATCCGATAAACTTATTGCAAAAGTCCTAAATACCCAAATTCATTTAAAAATTTTCGCGAGTCCGCGCAGGCGCGGTTTCTAACCGCCCACTGTGGCAAAATAACTGTAACAGCCCTAAAAAGTAATCGCTTCCCCTCCAGCTAGATAAAGGAATAACCCTGACAATGGCAGAAGAAACAAATCCTAACGAGCAAATAGCAGCACAAGCACCTGCGGGGAAGACTGCGGGAGAAAATGCACCACCGAGTACCGTCGAAGAACAAGCACCTAGCATTGTTGAAGAACATCTCAAAAGTACATCCGAAGCTGCGTCAACAGACATCCCGACAGCCAACGCACCCGATCCTACAGCCGTAAATCCTGAAGTAAATCCTAACGCCAGTGGGGAAAAATCATCTACAGAAGTATCAACTCCAGACGAAACAGCCTCTCAAGCCAAACCACCGAAAAAAAGCGCTACAGCAGCCAAAGCAGATAAGCCAGTAGCCAAAGCCGCAGACGATAAACCAGCAGCTAAAGCCGCGAAAAAAGAAAAAGCCCCAGCAGTTGAAGACAAGCCCTTTACTGAATTTGTGCAACAAGACTACTTACCAGCTTTGCAAAAAGCCCTGACTACTAAAGGCGCAAAAGACGTAAACTTGAAGTTTGAAAAACAAAAAGTAGCGATCGCAGGATACAGTCAAGATGAATGCTGGCAGATAGAAGGAAACTGGCTCAACGGTTTGCGTCAATTTAACATCTATTTTCCGCAAGAAAATATCCAAGGGCAAAGAGCTTTTTCCTGCAACGAAGGCTCTCACCCCAGTACCCTAGAACCTTTCTTGATTGATGAACGTAAAGTTACTCTGGACTTATTGGTATTTGGCGTAGTGCAGCGCTTAGACGGACAAAAATGGCTAAGTCGCAATTAAACCACTGGTAACTGGTAACTGGTAACTAGCCGCCTCTGCCCTACAATTCTAAAAAATGATACATAACCACTCCACTATCGGGGTGGTTTTCAATTGCTACATATTCACTTTTCAGCATTTCTCTTAAAGTTGCTTCTACTTCAGCAAAACTTGCGCCCGTCTCCATCACAGCTTGAGTAACAGACAGTTTGCCACCATGACTAGCAGCCGCTTGGATTAATTTCACGATCAATTGTTGACGACTAGATTTAGGATTATAGACGCTAGCAGCAATTACAGGATCGTAGATTGGTACACCCACATCAGACATTCCTAACTTGGCTCTAAGCTTGGTATTGTGTTCGTCTACCATATTGGGAATCAATACCAAATCTATCAACTGCCCTACACCAAATAAACCAAAAGTACAAAGCCACAACAGCCCACTGGCAACTTTGCCATTGTATATTCGATGCAAACCGTGTAATTGCAGCAAGCAACCTAGCCAGAGAATATAGGCGCTGGCTACTTTAGTCTCAGGCTCTTGTTGTGGTTCGTAGTTAGTCATTTTGCGTATAGGAGACTGCTAAGATTAGCGCTTGTATAGATATATTTTCGCGCTATTGCTTTATAACTGACAACAACTATTGGCGCGATCGTTCCGCTTAAGTCCAAAAATCAGTTAAAGATTAGTTACAAAATTTGCTTCTGTGTTGCAACTCTTAACGTAATAACTAAGAGCGATCGCACCTAGTGATTGCTAAACTGAATTGCATAAACAGCGTAATTAAAGAATTTAGTACGATATCTTTGGTCAAGCGAGATTAGAAAAGACATGGTAGATTCTCTAACAAAACCAAGCTTTGAAGAAATGCGTCCTGGGGTAAAAGTCCCAGCCAAGGAAAACTTACTCACTCCTCGGTTTTACACGACAGACTTTGACGAAATGGCGCGGATGGATCTTTCGGTAAACGAAGCCGAGTTAAAAGCGCTTTTAGCAGAGTTCCGCACCGATTACAACCGCCATCACTTTACTAGAGATGCAGAGTTTGAGCAGTCATGGGAGCATATTGACGGCGAAACTCGCAAAATGTTCGTAGAATTTCTAGAGCGTTCTTGTACGGCAGAGTTTTCTGGCTTTTTACTCTACAAAGAACTCAGCCGTCGCTTGAAGGACAAAAACCCTTTACTTGCAGAGTGCTTTAACCTCATGTCGCGCGATGAAGCCCGTCATGCTGGCTTTTTGAACAAGGCGCTATCAGATTTTAATTTGACCTTAGATTTGGGCTTTTTAACCAAGAGCCGCAAATATACGTTTTTTAAGCCGAAATTTATCTTCTACGCGACATATTTATCAGAAAAAATTGGTTATTGGCGCTATATTTTGATTTATCGGCATTTAGCGGCACATCCTGAAAATCAGATTTATCCAATATTCCGTTTCTTTGAAAACTGGTGTCAGGATGAAAATCGTCACGGAGACTTTTTCGATGCGATGATGAAGTCTCAGCCGCAAATGCTCAATGATTGGAGAGCGCGGTTGTGGTGTCGGTTCTTCTTGCTATCAGTATTTGGGACAATGTATCTCAACGATATTCAACGTTCGGGATTTTATGCCTCAATTGGTTTGGATGCGCGGGAATATGATAAGCGCGTAATTGAGAAAACTAATGAAGCCGCAGGCAAAGTATTTCCAGTAATTTTGAATGTAGAGCAGCCAGAATTTTACGATCGCTTAGAAACTTGTACTCAGAATAATGCTAAGTTGAGCGCGATCGCATCTTCTTCTAAGCCTAAGTTCTTGCAAATATTCCAAAAGCTGCCTTTGTACGTTTCTAATGGTTGGCAGTTCATCCGCCTGTATCTGATGAAGCCAATTGATACAGCTTCACTGCAAGGCACTGTGCGGTAAGTTTCAGCAGTTTGGCTCCGCTATAGGTGGTTCTGCAAAGGGCAGAGCCACTTTTTTTTGGGAATTTGAACCGCGAAAGTGTGGGGCGAATATAATTCGCGTCTACACATACAAAGTCCACCTGCGCGGACTAAAAGAGTTTTTTATGTAAATTTGAACCGCGAAAGTATGGGGCGAATAGAATTCGCGTCTACACAGACAAAGTCCGCCTGCGCGGACTCGCGAGCATTTTTAAATATATCAGTTTGGGTATTTGGGACTTTTTCAAGAGATTTAATGAATTATTGGCTATTAGTTGTAATTTCTATAAATATTGGCTTGTGTTTGCCTGCTTGGAGCGTACCGCAACCGGAAAAGACTAATAATGCAGCCGAAATGTTGGATTTAGATCCAAAGATTATTGAAAATAGTCCAGTTTTACAACGTTGGCAGCGTCAAATACCAAATGTTTTGGAGGAAATTGAAAACGATCCTAGTTTTCGGACTCGTTTGCGGCTAGGTTATGCTTATTTTCCCTCACAAGAGCAAGCTGGAGGCGTGAATATTGGCTTTGAGGATATATTACATTGGGCGCAGTCGGCTGACAGTCAGTGGCGAGTATCAGAAGGCTTTTAGAGCAGAAAATATTAGTTATGGTGGCGACTTACATTACTACTTGCGTCCTTTGGGTAGCTATGTAAATATTGCCCCCTTAGTAGGCTATCGGCATTTGCAAACTGATGAATATTCAACAGATGGCGTTAATGTTGGAGCTAGGTTGAAGTTAGTTTTGTCTCGCGGTGGTGCGGCTGATATTTCTTTAACTCAAAGTTGGGTTGCTCCTGGTACAACTGAGGAAGTCGGATTAACTACGCTGTCATTCGGTTATGCCATGACGAGAAATCTGCGCTTATCTACAGATATCCAAAAACAAAATTCTCGGCAAAGTAAAGATAGTAGGGTAGGAATTGTCTTAGAGTGGATGCCGTAGGGCATTGAGGGGTAATGTATGTCAACAGAAGTGCGATCGCCTAAAGTAGTTGTAATCGGTGCTGGTTGGGCTGGTTTGGGGGCTACATACCACTTAGCGCAGCAAGGCTATGATGTGACGCTTTTAGAAGCTGGGGCTTATCCTGGCGGCTTAGTAGCAGGCTGGAGGACAAAAAGCGATCGCTCTGTAGAAGCTGGCATTCATGGTTTTTGGTATCCTTACAGCAATATCTTTTCCCTAGTAAATAAATTAGGGATTAGTCCTTTTACGCCTTTTACTCGCTCGTCTCAATATTCGCCAGCAGGCTTAGAAGTCGAGTCACCAATTTTTCAGGATTTGCCACAACTCCCCACACCGTTAGGCACATTTCTGTACACTCAATTTAAGCGGTTGCCACTAATTGACCGTCTTTCGGCTTTGCCGCTACTTTATGCTGTATTAGATTTTGATAATTCTGATGAAGCTTGGCGGCGCTATGACTGCGTAACAGCCCGCGAATTATTCAAAGATTTTGGTGTTTCGGCGCGTCTGTACCGCGATTCTTTTGAGCCGATGCTGTTGGTAGGTTTATTTGCTCCAGGCGAACAATGTTCAGCAGCGGCGGCTATAGGAATGCTTTATTATTTTATATTGGCTCATCAACCCAACTTTGATGTAGTTTGGTGTCGCGGTACAGTTGGGGAAACTAT
>QQTW01001824.1_pt1 | contig 15231 bp, 12 predicted proteins | sample 1904831 | NCBI WGS metagenome assembly QQTW01 (sample SAMN09435610, study PRJNA476489) | Subsurface metagenome, whole genome shotgun sequencing project. | reverse complement strand
ATAAAAGTGATAGCTGCGACTGTTCAACAGAGGTTAGTCGTCGGACTGTACTCCCTGCTCCTATCTTCCATTGCGGAGACCGTACTCGTACTTTATTTATATGCCACTCGAAGTGTGGATAGTACGATGTGTGCAAGCCTCATCCTGAGCTTTGTCGGTGTGGGTTTACCCAGTCTATGGCATGTTGCGCCGACAACTAACCTCTGTTGAACAGTCGCAGCTATCACTTTTATTCCTATTAGTCCACTCAGTACTCGCTCGCCGCCAAAGACTGGTTATCATGCACAATCATCCGTCCTCGAGCTTGAACTCTATTTGCAGATTCTTTCCACGGGTTCTTATCATCCTCTGGATGATTGCTGCAGCGGTCGGCATAATTGTAGCTGCAAGGCAGCCAAAATGTCTGCCTGGTCGGGCGATGCAGACCTTCTGGCAGACTGGTCTCAGCTGTCAATTGCATCGAGCGATTGTAGCCATGGCTGTCGTGGCATTGTGAGTCAGAGTCGTAGTTTGGAAATGATGTATCACTGACAGTGTAGTAGTGTCTCGATCTGTACAATCTTTTGCTGCAACGAGGTTTCCAATCGACCATATAATGCTTCCCTACTAGGTGTCACCCAGACCGACCCAGATGATATTCCTAGCCTCAAATCTTCCCACCCCGACATGAGCTGGTCTTCTACCTCGGTTGCAGATTCTTTGAAACGTGAGAAGCTGTATCACTATCGATCTACTGATCTTGAGTTGCGAGCATCAGACCGAGCACAATGGGTCCAAAAACAGAACAGTGTCTCATCTCGGTCTGCCATCTACCCGCCAATCATTAGGTACTCATCCACAGGACCTCTTTCTTTACCTGGTTACTTCTACCTAGATAGAAGTACGGCGGCTTTTCTACCCCAGATCCCATACCCCCTATCACACCGTTCTGGCTCCTTGTCAACAATAGTCACACCTTCACCTTCCGCACATGGCAATTCCTTTGGTCCCTCGCCGCCTTCTCGAGCTGGCTCCACAGTCTCCTCGGTCAGTCTCTCAACTTCTGCTGCAAGTGTTCGAAAATCACCCCTCTCGACTATGAGACGAGCTTCAGAGCCAGAAGTTCCAGTTATCCCTGCCAAATTTCTTGATATCAATAACAAACCACAATTACAACGAAGCCCAACACTTCCATGGTCATGGTCACCACCCCTGACGCATGCTCCCTTGAGCGCAGATCCGGCAATCAGAGCATTTAGTACAAAGAATGAAAGTCCTTCCCGAAGGCCAGTAACATGCGTTCAGAGTGCGCAAACAGTGGACTCTGTTGATGGTGTCCAGTTTGTCGAGTCTTCGTTAGACCTCAATCTGCCTCTCCAAGCTTCGTGCGTTCCTCCTAAGTTGCCAGTTCGAGCCCGAGGCCATTCAATACCCTCCACTTCAGCTCGTCCAAATCTTGCATGTGCGAAGGCCCCCGTAACTGCAGCTGTCACCTACTCTACCCGTCCTCGCATCTCGGCCACGCCTTCTTCGTCAACCTCATCGCTCCACATCCCTAGACTAAGGCCCTTACCCGCAACCAATCCAGTTAATGGCAACCGTGCCCAGGCCCCTCAACTTACCCACTGTCCTTCATCAGCCTACAGCAGCAAAACTATATCATCGATACCTTCAACAAACTTCACCACTCACAACATCTTGGAAGCTCAACGCGTCAAGAGAAGATGGGAGTTAGCCAGGAGCAGGGAAGCCAGTGCGTATGGCATGGGAGGTTGGGGTACCGTCCCAATAGATGACGAGAAACAGATCACGAGTTTGAGGAAGGCAAAAGAGAGGGGTAGGGAGAAGGAAAGAGCTTACACTTCGTCATGATGGGTTCGTAAAATTATATCTCAAGCGGAGTTCCTACACCGCCAAAAACGTGCTCACACAGCTGGCTTGATCAATCCGAGGGTGTTGAGCGTCCGAGATCTTAGCCTGGTTGCCCAGATCTCGGTTCCACAGATGTCACTTTTGAGCATACAATTCCAATTTTTCGGTTTCGACTCCAACTTCTCCCGTCTTCTTAATTCACAATGTCTTCCAATTCAGCAGCGAGTCTGGGATCCGGCTCCTGTCTACTGTGCAGTGGTGTCATGCTTGGACATAGGTAGGTTCTGGACGACTCGAGGAGATTGCAGTCGACTGCATGTACGTCCTGCAAGGCCTGATCCCAGTGTTAGAGCGCTTTACCGCGGAGCAATGATGTCGCAGATGATGTATACCATCCATAATCATCGTGTCAAATTAAACTGCGGCAGCTCTTATCTCGCACGCTTATCACAAAGGATACATTCCCAACTGGAAGTACATTCAGCAACAGAAGCAACGTAGAGTGTCTTGATCCTATTCCAACGCCACAGAGAGAGCGCAAAACTCTACAGGACGATGCCAGTAAGAGTATGGAAAGAGACAAAGCTCGAGCTATTTCAGTCATTTTCCGATCTTCGCAATTCCATCAGCGTTGGATATTCGAGCCTATTCAAGGAAGCGCAAGGGGCGAAGTACCTTTTTAGTAAGATTGGCCGGATCATGTTCTTAATAATGGACTTACATAATTCAGGACTGGTGTTGCAAGGTGCATGCAAGAAGGAAGAAGGATGAAGGTGCGTGTGCCAGATCGACTTTGAAACTGGGGCTACTATTTCTTGTGTCACTGAATGGGTATCCTTCTCCGTTGGGAGCGCCATTCCCGCGATTTAGCATTTCAATTTTGCTGCGCCTTGGCAGAAGGAACACCAAATTACTACCGCCTTGGCATGAAGTCAATTTGCTGAGCACAAGACGCGAAGAGCTGATTTAGCTGGAGATGGATATTTATGACATCTACACTCCTTCGCCTCTTTCATTTTACGCTGCGCATGCCTTTGCGCAGCATAACCAGAACGCTACCACTCCATTTTACTGCGCATGCAGTGCGAGTAGGCCGTTAGAAGTTGCGTTTTCAGACTGCGTCGGGCGCGGCATGATGTTTCAGCCCCAAGAAACATATTCGGTGTCTGGTACGAGCATCATTTGCTTCTAATGGCTGTGCTTCATTCCTTCGAGTGAGTTATTGTGGACGGTCGGATAGAGGCGAAGCAGCACCATGTTGTACAAAAGGCATCCACATCTGGTGGTCTATCCATAGCATTCTCGTCTTTTGCATCGTCAAACAGAGAAGATTCTTCTTCCTGGGCAGCTGTCTTCCACTCCTGTACAGTGTGATCATGTTTCTTTCATTCTTTTTCTTGACATGTCTGTCTTCTATCGCTATTGGCGTACAGGATCACCACCCACAATGTCCACTCCCCCTGCCTATCCTCTACCGCTCAGTGGAAAATTACACTCCTCCATCACCATTGACAATCGATATGCCAATTGACCATTTCAATGACAGCGATACACGAACATACAAAAATCGGTATTGGATCAACGACACATTCTACCAAGAAGGCGGCCCGGTTTTCTTTTTTGATATTGGCGAATCAGCCGTGAGCGATTCACATGTCATCGGATATCTTGGCGAAAATGGGACTCTCGGTGCACCTCTACGCCTGGCGGAGCAGTTCCACGGCATGGCTGTTGTGTGGGAGCATCGATTCTATGGGGAAAGTCTGCCTTTTCCGCTCGATAAGGACACAGGGAAAGCACTGGAAGGCTACGATGCCTACAAATTTCTCAACAATGAGCAGGCTCTGGAGGATACCGTGTACTTTGCCAACCATTTCAGCCCTCCCGGGTATGAAGACAATACTTATCTCTCACCATCACAAACTCCATGGATCTGGATTGGTGCAAGCTATGCAGGGGTCCGTGGAGCAATTATGCGTCTTCGAAATCCCGAAGTCTTCTACGCAACATGGGCGTCAAGTGCTCCGGTTCAGGCACAGATAGACATGTCAGTCTACGCAAATCCGATTCAACAAAGTATGCCTAGGAACTGCTCAGCAGACGCACATGCGGCCATTGCATACGTAGACAACATCTTTCTTCATGGAACACCAGAAGAGGTGTCAACTCTAAAACGAGCAATCTACCTTGCGTCAAACGTCGACACTGATCTGGCGGTTTTGGAGGTAGACCAAACCGAAGTTGACAGGTTGGATTATTATTCCTTGGCAGCAAACTTGTCGTACCCTTTCTATTTAAACGCCTATTCCTTTCAAAGATACAATTATGCCGGGTCCTTGGGCGACTTCTGCGACTTTCTAGAGTCCTGGAATACAGAAAATTCCACCGAATTTGATATCAACACAACGGGTACAGAATGGTTGAGGAACTCGGCTGATGGCGATTTCAGCACTGATGGTATTGCAGCATCTTATGGAGACGAGCAAGCATTTTACGCTTTTCTCTCCGCCACTGCATACCAGTACCAAAAGACCTCCCAAGACAATGGTGTCTACTCATCACTAGTTGATGAAATGTCGTGGAGCTGGCAGTACTGTAGCGAATTTGGCTATTTCAGAGTCGCCAACGCTTCTGACCCAACAAGTCTTATCTCAAGATTCCTTGACGTTCCTGGCCACGCTCAACGTTATTGTAGAGATGTCTTCTCATATGCGCCCGACTCACCGGATGTGGATACAATTTTGGAATACGGAGGCTACTCTATGACCCCCAGCAACACCCTCTTCACGGACGGAGAACGTGATCCATGGAGGACCTTAGGAGTCCAGGCCACCAAGGAGATCAACCCGTCTGCAAATATCAGAGAGAGCACGACAGATGTCCCGGCATGCAACGCTCCACCAGACGAAGGTAAAATCTTTGGACTCGTTTATCCAGATGAGGTTCATGGCATAGATATGTCGAAGTCAGTCCAGGAGGCAGAGGGTGAAAAGACTACCCCAGCTGATATTGGGTTCGACATATTCAGCAAAGCATTAGAAGAATGGTTGGAGTGCTGGAAGCAATAGAGATATGTTGATAGTTCTGCTTCGTATCTCAGCAAGGAGTCTGGAGCAAATAGCTATTCCGTACAGGTTGAGTGTCGAATATCACTATTGATTATTATTTGATCCATGAATAGAATTTCCTAGGCTTGCATTATCTGAATTTTGTGAGCTGTGCAATAATTCACATCAGACTAGACTTGGAATCAGCAAATATGAAGATTTTGTAGCGGAAAAGAAGGAATAAAACGACTGAACCACCAAAGCGCTAGCAGGAATTGAACTCAGTTTCGTCTTAACACAACTTACTGTAGCTGGATTGATGAGTGTATGTGGCCGCCGCCAAGCTATGGGTGCCAAGCTGCAGATGCCAAGAAATCCTCCATCATGATTGGATTCAAGAGTTGATCTTCCTAGATCGCGCTAAGACTCATCAGTCCATGTAAACAGCGCTAGTGACGCATGACATTATCTCCGATCTGTCCCTCCATCTTCCATTCTTTTCACCATACAACATTGCACACCAGAACTTTGGTTGATTCAGCTAAGGTACAAGCATTAATCAGGTTCATACCGAGTGTTCGATTCTGCAAGCATTCCATTCAACAAATCCCACCGATCCTGCGTTCAAGCGTCAAACCAACAAGAACAACAAGAACATCAATAATACACCGTAATCAAAGCTCTACTCTTCAACATGACTTCCAGCATGACATCTCACGCTACCATTGGAAATTCTACCTTTGCTGAGCCTCGATCTGCTGAAAACACTATGTCATCTATTGATGGTCCGTCTGACTTCACCGAGAATATGTTCAAGGACATGAAGATCAACAAACAAGCAACCGCCAAAAAGCCATTTCGTGTCAAGTCGAAGGTCAAACCTAAAGCTAAACGTTGCTTCAAGCAGGAAGAGTCTGGCGTTATCATCGAAAGTCCGTCTGAATTCAGTGACGATTTCACCGACTACACCATCAACCAACAAGCTGTGCCATCTCCTGCGAAAAGCCAGAACTCTGAATTGGATGGTCCGTCTGACTTCACCGCGAATATTGTTGATTACATGAATGGCAAAAAGGCATGTTCTCCAACAGCGAAGGACTCTTCTGGCTCCATCGGTGGCAAAGCAGCAATGGCTTCTTCACCAACACATGAGAAACATATTGGCAACCAAGCCGTGTCATCTCCTGCTAAAAGCGAGAACAACGATTTAGATGGTCCGTCTGACTTTACGGCGAACATCCTCGGCTACATGAAGGGTGATAAGGCAGATTCTCCACCACCAAAGAATTCGCCAAGTAACGTGAATGCCGGAAAAGTAGAGACTTCTCCATCAATGCATGAGGACGTGGTCCCGAACGGCAGCAAACCCAGCTCTCAGCCAAGCCTCCCTCCACCGAGCCATCCCGCGGACACTGTTCCCATCTCTGTTCCAAAGATGAACAAAAACCTTGTTATCAACGGCCCATCCAATTTTACTGCCAGTCTTGCAGCATTCATTAACGGTACCAGCGCAAGATGTGCATCTATTCACACCACATGGTCGCCGAAAGTCACCGTCCGACCAATGTCGTCTCCTGCCAAAGGCGAGAACTTCGAGGTCAATGGCCCCGCGGATTTCACTACCAATCTTGCCGACTATATCAATGAGAAGAAAAAACAGTCTGCAACTGCTCCCACCTTGCCCGTCAGCAAGGATAACACAAATGAAACCAAACAGGTCACTTGTGTAGAGAAAGAACCAACTACCAGCATGCCGTCGGCCAAAGCAAGGTCTTCGTCAATGCATAATGACTCCATCGTCAAACATCCATCCAAAGCTGCTGGCAAGGTTACTAACTCTACCAAAAAGAAAAGTCAGCAACCTGTCGCTGCTGCCAGGTCGTCCATCAACAGGAAGGATCACATTCACACAACCCAAGAAGCCACTCCAGTTGCGAAGGCTACACCTATCGCCTTGCCGCCCACTCGAGAAATATCTTCATCGAAGCATAATGATTTCGACATGGAAGGTCCAACCGATTTCACGGAGAACCTCGTTGGCTATCTCAATGGCAGAAACAAACAATCACCTTTGACTCGAAAGAGCGACAGCAAGAACAATACCCAAAAGCACAGCCCTCCTACAAAGGCAGCAGCTTTAGGCAAACCGGTTCCTACACCATCCACCTCGGCGAAGAATGATGACCTCGAAGTCGAAGGTCCATCCGATTTTACGGAAAACCTCGTTGATTACATGAAAGGCACGAAGACTTACTCTCCCCAAACAAAGACGTCCTCTTCAGCCACCACTGCTGTTCCTACCATCTTCACCGAGGCCATGACCAAGGGTTGCAGTGATGGACAAGATGAATTACGCATACAAATTGCTCAGCTTGAGGCACAGCTGCTACAGAAGGACAAGACAATCACTGGACTTCACGACTCTCTTACTGCGGCGGAGAAACAGTCTGGCGACCTGCAGTACGAGATGAAGCAAAAGAATACCACAATCGACAAGCTTCAGACCTCGCTAAAACAATCCAATCAACAATGCCAGGGTTTGGAGTTTGAGTTACATCAGATGAAAATGGAGGTTGATGATCTCCAGGAGAATCTGAATGTAAGTACTAACTCTGGCCTGGAACGCAGAGACCAGGAAGCTGATGGTCCTCCAAAGGATGTCATCATCAACACTGTCCAACACAAAGACAAAGTCATCAACTGCCTACATCACAACAACGGGAACCAGTTGGGCCACATTGCCGACCTCCGATCAGAGATTGCCGACAAAGACCTACTCCTCATCGAGACTGTTGAGGTAGTCCAGAAACCACAATCTGAAATCGACTGTGAACTCCTAAAGGACGCGTTAAGCCAATACGCAGACGCCCTCAATAACCAGCATGACATCTCTGACAACCTTGCTGCCGAGAAGAAGGAACTGCAGGGGACCATCGCGTCCCTTCATAAACGCCAAGCAGAGATGGAGGAGAAGCAGGAGAAGAGGGAGGAGGAGTGGCACGCAAGAGTAGAAGTCTTGCTGCAGGAGGTGGAGAGGCGGGGGGCCGCCTGTATGGAACTGTGGGGGCAGTTGGAGCATCCCGGGGAGAGGGATGAGAAGGGGAGACAAAAGTATACATATAAGTATACCAAAAAGGGCACCAGGTGTGCTTAAAAATTTCCAAAAAAAAGTGATTTTTGATGGCGTTGTGGTGGGCTCTTGAAAAAGTTTTTGGTTTTGAAAGTCGATCGTTCTTGCCTCTGTTCTGGTTTGTGGTTTCTGTTGGGTTTGTTTTGGCTGGTGGGCGCCCTGAGTCGTTCTTTCTTGTTTGGTGTTCTGAGATACCCCATTCACTTCCTTGTATATATTATACATGTACATAGCGCAGTCGCTCCTCTGCCTTCCCTCCTTTACCCGGGATGGTGGCGCTGCTGCTCTAGGCCGGTGCGGTAACACGCCCGCCGGAGTGGTGGCTGCCTGCCTGGGGTAGAGGGGATGTGGCGGAGGAAGGCTGATGGTCGGTCGTTGGTCTGTCGTTCGTTGCTGGATTTTGGGTGGTGCTCTCGTTTGTGGGTTTGGCTTTGGGCTTGGGCGTCCCTATTCTGTGAGAGAGAGGTCTGTCGTTCTCGGGTGCGCTGCTGCTGCTGGTTTTGTGGGTTGGTGTGGGAGTTTAGATAGAGGATTGGGAAAACGGGAAATTGGAATCAATCGGTTTAGATATTACTTTTTTCTGTCCTTGCTGCTAATTCCGTGATCTGCAACGTTGACCTTGGAGACGCCTTGCACTCAATGAGCTGAGATATCAGACCTAACGTACTACACCTTCCAGTCCTCACAGTCCTCTCATGTTCTCACTGGTCAGGTCCGGCTTGGCAAGAGTTCATTGGCATTCAAAATTCTCCTCGTCAACGCTCCCTTCGATTGACACATCCTCCTCCTTCTATGATCCCATCAACCACGTTTGCTTTAAGAGCACTACATGCCTACAGCAGAACAAATCGTCGGGGGCCAATGTCAAGAAGACCGTCGTCTTGCTCATCGAACTGCGCCGCAAATACCTGTCTACCTCCTCGCTTTGACACCACACACTTCCCTCTAGGGAACCATCACGTCTACAGCAGAACGAGTCTATAATGCCCACCTGGTGAAAGAACGTTGACAGACCATGCCTGGCCTCTTTTTCCTTGTCAAATCTTCGGATCGCGGGCCCTTTACCAAACTCCTTGATCATTTCGAAATACCGCATAACTACTATAGTGGCTAGTCCTTTTTCTCCTACATTAGACTGCACAGGCTTTCACACAAAAGCCCGAACGGACATCAGATGCGTGTCCCGCATCAGTGTGTACGACAATGCAAGGTTTCTCCAATAAAGGTCCAGATCGAAGCTGGGTGTGCCACACTCTCCATCAGATGACTCGCACAACGCCGGCTCGGCGCCATTGCCTTGCAGAGTGGATCTTCACGATACTATTGTCACTTGGCGAACCAACAAAGGTATTGGCTATATTGGTCAAAAGAGGGAAATTTTCTCTTTGTCATGCAATCGCTAGCTCGATCATTGGTATCTCCCGTAGTTACCTACTAAGATTCTGGGGTAATATTTGCAAATTTGTAGAGCATGGGTGCGTCTCGACCAGTGGCTGAGCTTGCCCCTGATTCTCCTGATTCATCTAATTCACTGGGCACAGGTTAGACTCTCCATGACGCGCTTCTGAGGCTAATAATCATACTCCAGCGAATCGGCAGGGCAGAAGATCGACGGTTGACCTGCATCATTTCAAGCGAAGAGCTTGCATCTCCACTTTATAGGCTTAGCACTACTGCGCTTCTATCCGCAAGCTCATTTTCTTCATAATTGTCATGGTTTTCGGCATGTTGACTTCGACGATGGTCTGGGAAGATGGCATGCTCTCCGTCTCCCGCCGTCGATATCTCAAGCATTGGCCATTGGTCAATGAATATTGATCATGTCGGCCAAGAGAATACCCCCTTCCTGGTCTGAGCTCGAAACTTGATGTAAGTAGCCACAATGGGATAGGATGGAGGTGTCAAGTGACAGCTGTTTTGGCCGGACCATACTTGTCACTGGTGTGAAATGTCTGGATATAGGAAGGTTTGTCTTTGTTCGCATCTACTCTTTCTTCTGCTCCCGATCCTACGTTGTTGTTCACTCAGAGGATTGACTTTATTGCAATACCTCCTGTGCACGGCTGGATTTCAAGTCCATTGAAAGCGCATTCCAACCTTGCTTGTTCCATCCCTTACGTCCTTCTCTTCTCACGTGATCGTGTCAATCAGTCCTCTCCTACCATTTGGTGAAGCAGAATTTCTTTAACTTCAATTAATCCTTCTCGTGAGCATGGGGGCTTTCTCATGCCTCGGCTGCTTCAGAGGGCAGAATAAGAACCCAAGCCCTGAATCGTCTGAACCAGCTCGCCGGGTATTGGCCAACGTCTCTGATGAGAAAAGCATCTCAGCGCCATCAAGGGTGTCCAATAAGTGCGAAGCCACTGGAAAGGAGGATGCGAAGAGTGCCGATCCTCAAGACATCTCACAAACCGAAGAGGCAGTCCTTCCGTCAATTCGAGCGTCAAGTCCTCTCTTAGATCCCAGTATTGATCTTCCTCCTTTACCAGTGGTTAGGACTACTTCGATCAAAGATCCATTGTTGACCGAGAAAACGCAAGAACTACAAGCATCCACAGGCCCAGGCATCCACGACGCCGTAACCTCTCCACCAGACTCGCACATCCTTCAGCATATCCGCTCACCATCCTCTACCTCGTCACACGGCAAACCCAATAGTCAAGGATCATCGCTGAAGCAGGTCTCGACGGAAGCCACAACTCCACCACGCACGCCCGTAGAAACAGAACAAAGACGTGTCTTAGCAACCCCGCTCTCTGCTGAGAAAGAGAACACCGAAATCACTACAGATGATGCGGCTCAGCCATTGACAGAAGCAGAGCCACTTCCTGCGCCTCATGTCGAACCTCCTCAACCTCCTAACGATATCGCCCATCTGAAAGCGATCGAAGCAATCGAACCATTTTCCGCATCTTCCCTACCATCAGCAGACACAAAGCCAACGCTCGAGTTAAAAACCACCTCCCCACTTCCCAGTCCCGGTTTCCATCGTCCTTCCTTCGAAGACGACACCCCGATAACACCTCTCAACCCGCAGCCAACAACAGAAGGTGTCTCCAATCCCAATGTTATAACCACCGCAACCACCGACTCGTCACCTATCTCCCCCCCGCAAAGACCGTCACTCAACCGCCTCTCCACCGATCCCACCGAATCAACCTCCCTCACACAATCCAAACCCGAAAGGCGAAAGAGCAGACTCAGTCGGTTCCTATCCGTCTCCTCCTCCAGCAGCAAGGACACGGAGAAATTAAAGGAAAGAGAGAGAAAGAGACAGAGTCGAATTAGGATGAGCGGCGTCGGTATCAAAGAGAGGGAGAAGGAGGAGCCGGCTACTAGGCTGCCTATAGTGAAAGAACGAGAGGGAGAGGTAGACAAGGCGCAAGCAAAGGAAAAGACGAGTCTGGAAAAAGAAGTCGAGAAGGAAGCTGAGCGGGTCAAGGTTGAGGGCAGGAAATGGAAGGAGGAGGGTGATAATGAGAGTTTGTTCTGTTACTAGCTTGATTTCAGTAGCTTGTAGCGGGAAGTGAGGACGGGTGGATGGAGGAGGATTGTTTGGGTTCTAGGTCTAGCCTAGTATACGAAGGCGAGAAGCAGAAGCGAGTGAGGATATATTGGCATGAGCAAAGGAAGAGACATCGCGTCGCATGGTATAACTTAGCTAGTTACTATTTACAAACTACTGATTGGGTAGGTGGTTGGTTGGATGTCTGAAGAAGGGTAATTACTCTGTAACTTTCAAATGTCCATGATTGTCCAGGGATACCTGCTTGGTTTGTCTTAATTGGCAACTTTGTTTACTAACTGAATAAGTTCTGATGAATACATGTAATTGTATTATGATGATGATAATGGATGGATGGATAGATGGCTTGATGGGGGCAGGTGAGTAAAATAGGATCATCGCGGTCCATGGAGGATGTCTAAGTAAAGAGTTTGTTGACGAGTCAGTTACTACGCTAATCAATTGGGTCAGGTAGGTACTGGATGGATGGATGATGAATGTGCCTCGAGTGGAGAGAGGAGAAGAAGGGGGGAAGAAGGGGGATAGTCACCATGTACGACTACAGACATAGTACGCTTGTTTAACTAGTTAAGTAACTGACTGTAAGATAAATCATGGGTTTACGTTTTCAGAAAGGGAGAGGGGAAGAGAGGGAGTTTCATTCATAATGATTTCGCTTGTAATTACTACTAACAAACTCGTAACGTAAATGGATTGACAAAGCAACAGTCCTGCCTGATGAGACTGGCCCCTGAAGGGCCTTGACTTAAACGATTAACCTGTCGACGTTTAGAACCTGAAAGGTTTACTAGGTGTACACAGTAGCTTTGTGCGAAATAAGTTAGATGTTGGTTTGAATTATTGGGATGAAGGACAAATGCATTAACTACTCGTACGGTACAAGCTTTACACTGATCAATCATAATGTTGTGTCATTGTAACATGGACAAAATGCTCATAGTACTAAATTAACATGATTTCAGCCGTCTTGGTAGTAGTCATTTGTAGAAGACTATTATCAAGTTTCATCTCAAGTTGAACATAATATAGTTCCATCAACTCTTCTCATTTCAGATTGGGTGAAAACTGTTGCTTTTGTGGCCACCTACATATTATCATTAAATATTCCAATTCGAGGCTACTATGCCACCAACTACTAGTTAGTAGGACCGAAGGCCTTAGAGCAACTTCTTCGGCCTCTTCTTCTTCCTCACCTATCTACCTGCTCCACCGATAGTAGTACCCCGTATCTCACACCTATTCACCACGAGAATATTCAGGAGGCAATCCGTCCATCCGTGATGCCTCCCTTTTTCTTTCTTAGAAAAGCGCCTCATCCCCAAATCTCTTCATGTACATGCCCAATGCCTTGACGGGGAAGTAGAATTTATAGTTCGGATAGGTGATCATGCTATTGACAATCAGTTAGGTCAGCAAAACTCACAGAACATTACTCTCCCTTCGAACAAAAACAAGAAGAAGATATGACGGCGAAACTTACCAACTCTGGTTGAAAACCCCCTCAATCCCCTCTTGCAACCACTCGCCATTCCGTTGCTGCCTCCCAACCATCATTGCCAAAGCCCTTCTGATCCTCTCCTTCCCTGGATATCCCGCCTCCATCAACGCAATGACCGCCCAAGCCGTCTGCACCACCTGACTGCCTGTCCTATGCTGGACATAAACCTTGAGTTCGGAACTGCGATAGTCCTCGCCCCAACCACCGTCATCCATTTGTTTCGAGATCAGAAATTCGCACGCTTTGCGGACTTGAGCGCTATTTTCATAGCTTTCGCCAACGCTAGCAAGTGACTCTAAGGCGAACATGCCCGCGTACGTAAAGCAGATGCCCCAGCTGCCGTACCACGATCCGTCCTCTCGCATCGCGCGGCGGATGTATTTCAATGCCGACTCCTTGATCCTATCGATTTCTGGCTTGCGATAGTCTGAAAATCTTTGGAAGAGTGATAGCACGGTCACGACCGCGGTGGTACACTCAGGGTAGTCGTATTCGACCATGATGCGGCCGAAGACTTCGGCTGCATTGAGCCATTCTAGTAACTCTGAACCGCGCTGAGGTTCGTAAGAAGCGAAGCCGCCGGAGTGGGGGTTTTGCATTGTGAGGAGGACGTCAACGGCGTCGTGGATGCGTTCTTCGGATATGATTTCAGGGTAGTTGTAGGTTTTTTGGAGGAGAAGGGTCACTTTGAGGGCTTCGGCTGTGCAGTCGCTGAGGGTGTAACCTTGGACTTTGGTGCTGAATGGCCAGGCGCCCTTCCGGGATTGGCGGTAGCAGATCTTTTGGTTGGGGACTTCTTCGCGCATTTGCTGGTCTTCGAGGAATGCTGCGGCTCTCTGGATCATGGGTTTCCATTTGGGAGAGGATACTAGGCCAGCCTCGATCACGGCTTGGATTAGGAAGGCGGTGTCCCAGACTTGGACACCGTTCGTGCCGTTCATGAGCATGCCCTCTTTGTTCATCCACATGCAGTCTTCTAGCCGGTCGATATGACGGTTGACGGAGTGGCTGTTTGGTCCGTCGTGGATGAAACAGCAGAGGGTGTTCATAGGAGCGCTGACTGGGGCTAAGCCAGCATAGTCGGTGTTCTCATCCTCCATCTTCACAAGGTCCCATACCCAGGCTTCCGCGCGCCGAACCAGTGATTCGTAGCGGAGGTAAGGAAACCAGATCCAGACCAGGAACCAGTTGATCAGATTCAGGACCCAGGTCTTTGGATGGTAGTTATCCTTATCCGAAATTGAGTTGCGGTGCGATCCAAAATCTAGACTCTCATATGATTGGGTATATAACTCCTGTCGGAGCTGTCGAGTCAAAGGTGTTGGCTGTCCAACGAATCGTTTTGAGTAGATGTATGACATTGGTAAAAAGACATGTCGCATGTGAATCCACCATCGCCAGGGTGCAATTGGAACCCAATCTGGCAGAAGCCACAATTCTGGTGGGACGGGATTTACTATTTCCCATTCCATCACCCCCAACACACTCAGCCAGAACTTCGCCCAATGCGGCCCGTATACAGCACCTCCTAGCTCATGAAGCTTGCCTCTCGCTTTTATCAATCTCGGGTCTTCCTCGCTTGCGCCAAGAATTCTTAGGACGGTATAGTTCATCGCTGTACCAAAGACTGAGCTCTCTCCTTCAATATGTAAGCCCCATCCACCATCTTGCTTGTTCTGTCGTGCAAATAGGTATGCTTTGATCTCAGTGGCATGTGCTGGTGGGATAGGCGTGTTTGTCACGTACCAGGTGATGACGAGACCCGGAAGGAGGAAGAGAGGCCCACCATATTCAGAACCCCAGTTGCCTGGCGGTAATTGGAGGTGTGAGAAGAAGGAAAGACAATTGTCTATCGATTGTGAGGGTTTCGTAGGTGGTGGCAGTTCTGGTAGACCCTGCGACGATTACTACCGGTCTAATACAGCTTTACCTGAAGGGATGCCCCACTGTAGGAAGACCGAGGTGATACTTGTCAGCTATGCTCTGTGGCCACTTCTGAGCCTCGCTGTCGTCTGTCAGGTAGTGCCATGTTTGCCGTCCCGACTCGTCCAGGAGTCTCCATCTTGAGTAATCGGTTTTCTCTGGCTTGATCACCTGGTCATTCTGTTTTTCAGCAGAGCCGTTGGCGACAGAAACATGCTGCGCTTCTTTTCGTGTCTGTACCATCGCAGGGTCTACC
>QQTW01001823.1_pt1 | contig 15231 bp, 19 predicted proteins | sample 1904831 | NCBI WGS metagenome assembly QQTW01 (sample SAMN09435610, study PRJNA476489) | Subsurface metagenome, whole genome shotgun sequencing project. | reverse complement strand
AATTATAATTGCAATTAATCCTGGTTTATAAATGTCTTGATTGCTGGTTTGAGCGATTAGTATTGCAGGTTGTTACACATAAAGGCAGCAAAACGGCAATATTATCGTTCCACCGACACAAATCCAATGCGACAAATATCGTCCAGCCCTATATTGGGCAGCCATTATCGCTACAACCACAGCGGGAACCGAAGTTTCAGACCTGATGGATCGGTATTGAGGTAGAAGTGGTTATGAGTATGCATATCAGGCAAATATATCGGTCGGGTAGGAGGGCTTAGGTGGCAAGGCTCTCAGTTAGTTTAAGTTCGCAACTCTTGACTACCATATTCGTGGTAGGTTTTTAAATAAAGGTTACAGGAGTTTTCTGCATCACTAGGCTTGTAGGACTGTAAAATGTTTGAATTATCTAGGATTATGCTTGACTCTAACAATCCCGATCGAGAAGTTCGTGTATTAATCGCCTTAGCTGGCGACACATCTACTGAAATTCTTCAGAAATTAAGTAAAGACCCTGATTCTGAAGTCCGTAAAGCAGTAGTCAGTAACCCTAATACTCCGATCGAAATTCTCGAAGAGCTAGGGGAAGAGTTTCCCGAAATAATTATCATCAATCCTATTTTTAATCTGCTATTGCTTGAAAACCCCGACAGTAGATTTGTGCGGTTGTCACTAGCCCGCAGTTTGACTACATCGGCAAAGTCATTAGCTAGGTTAGCCGAAACGAAGGATAAAAAGATATTGAGGGCGATCGCCTTCAATGTTAACACTACCTTTGATGTTCTCAATCGATTAGATATAAATATTCGCGCAGAAGTCGCCAGACATCCCAAGACTTCATTACAAATATTAGAAAAATTGGCAAGCGATAAAAGTTATTTTGATGATTACCAATCTTATCTCGACGATTATTTTCACTCGGTATATGGTGATGTAAATATATCTGCAAATCCCGCCCATTACGGTTATTTCGTTCGTGAAAAAGTCGCGGAAAATCCCAATAGCTCATTACAGATTTTAGAAAAATTGGCAAGTGATGAAGAATATCGCGTTCGTAGAGAAGTTGCCAGAAATCCCAATAGCTCATTACAGATTTTAGAAAAATTGGCAAGTGATAAAGATTCAAACGTACAGAGAATAGCCAAGCAAAACTTAGCAGTTAAACTCAAATTTTCTCAGTAGTAAACCTTAGTGATGCAGAAAACTCCTGCAACCCTTGCTATATTTTGAAGCAGCCAAAACAGTTTTAGACTAGGGTGCTCACTTTGTGGGAAAATCGCCAAAAAAAGTTCATGCAAATTCTGTTTCGTCATTCGATGTCGGAAATACGATTTTTCTTTTTGATAGCATGGATTGGACAAAAGCTTGAGATGCTCAATCATTAAGGTCAATACGGCATCGAGCCGAGATACGTGTAAAAACCTGCAAGATGGTCTGGAAATGCTTGCTATCTATAACTTGTAGCGATTTTTAAGTAAGATTAACAGTAACCTCCAATTTGGACGTATGTATCGCTACAAAACAGAAGTGTTTATTAACTTTATTAACGATTTTTCCAGTGCGATCGCTATATACTCGGTAACAGAGGGTTGGCTGAAACTCTTGTAAATAGAGGATTATAGACTCAAGGATGAGCATCCAAGCAAACAGTATATTGAATTCTCTTTGCTACAAGAAAAGCAATTATGGTGAAAAGTGCCAGTGCATTCATCTATAAATTATATTTAGACCTCAAAATTGCTAAAACGTAAATAGAGCAACGGTTTCCAGACCATCTTGCAGGTTTTTACACGTATCTCGGCTCGATGCCGAATGGAGCAATGGGAGCGGGACCGATTGTTTCAGAAACACCAGGAACAAAAGCAATCAATTCCTAAATCCAATTTTCCAAAATATTTACTCAGTAAAATTTCAAATTTTCTGGAGCGTATTGCACCTCACACTTGGCAGAAGTCTTCGTTTTATTTCCACGACATTGTAGAAGACCATCGGGAAAATCTTATCCCAACCCATCGCAAACGTGAATGCGAGTGGATTGCTAATTTTATTACTTGTTGGCGATTACTCTTCTTCTTATGGCATTTTGGATTAAGCTCGCTGCGTAGCGCAATCACTACTCGTCGTTCAAAATTTTAACTGGCCGAATAAATATAGGAGTGTTGATGTTAACGCACCAACACTTCTTAACTAATCAAAACCTTGCTATTTCCTGTTAGCGCAGGGAACAGCGTTGATTTCGCAATTTTTCATCAAATGCATTCCCCGTAAAGAGGCAATACACTATGACTATTGTACCCAATTCTCAGCTTCCCAACCCCCAATCCCGTTTATTAGCGATAGTTTTTACCCTTGGAGTAACACTTGGCTCTGGGTTTGGGTATGGCTTTACGCAAGCTATGTCCAATACCGAACAACAAAACCCCTCCCAGAAGAGACTGTACAATGATGCCAGCCCTATAAAATATGAACGGCTAAAAGTGGGGATGTCGTTGACAGACGCGCAAGCTATTTTGGGTAGCGGCGGGACTGAAGTTGATAGAACCGCCACAACAGCAATTGTGATTTGGGAGTCAAAGGGGTATAAGATTACTGCCACTTTTGAGAATGACAAACTTAAGAGCAAGAAGCAATCCGACAGGACTCAAGCGACTGGTATCTAAACGTAGGGAATGGGGCATTGTGCCCCAGCGGGGGAACCGAGGGAGAAATGCGATCGCAATTTAAACATTGGTAAAGGAACTAACCCAATAAGGGTGGCCGCCGAGATACCAGCAAAAAGGGACACGTTGTAAATTAATATTGCTCCGAAGGTTTTATTGATTTACTAATTTCACCAGAAATGATAAAGGAAGAATCAAAAATTTTAGCGAGAAAAGCAAGCTTTCACCTCTATATTCCTTTACACTTACCCATAAATGACCTTTTTAGGGGATGTTTTATTTGTCGGAAACATACTCAGCTTGTAGCTAAAACCCTGGTATATCAGGTGTTCTGCCAGTTCACTTAATATAACTTTACAATGTGTCCCAATTTGCAGGTATCTCGGCAGACACCCAGCTAGAACCATTGCCATAGAAAGGTTACAATCAGGAATTCATGCGTTGATGAATTTTCCAGTTTGGGCAAAAAACTTTTTCTGGAAGTCTTACACCGTAAAACTTTCAGTCGCTACGTGGTGGCTCATATCAACTTGGCTACTTTTACCCCAACTTGGTACGTCAAGGTTCGCGGTGTGTTAGAAGTTGGGCGCGTCAATAAATCGTGCCCAATGACCGAACCGAGTAACCAAACTACGATTTAACCGCCATTGCTAGGAATTTATTTTGGGGTGAGTTGATTTAGGACATTTACTCCCCCAAAATTTTGAATTTTTAGCATGGTAAATCCAAAGGTGACACATAAGTTGCTTTTTGCAATTCGGGATCTGCCCCTAGAGAATTTACTTATCCCCCCCATCAAAAGCCAACAATTGGATCACCTATGTCTGGATCATCATCAATGAAAGTTGACCCCCCTCCCCCCCCTTTTCGTCGGGGTTGTTGAGTATTATTCCTACAACTGTTGTTGGTACTTGATTTGGGGGTATTCAACAGGTCATTTTCTTCAAAAGGTTGTTGAGTATTTTCTTCAGGTTGTTGAGTATCTTGTTGAGTATCCTCAAAGTCTTGTACATCAATGCTTTCGGGAATAATACTCAACAACTCCTCACTAGGTGGGGGGGGGGAGGGGGGGTCAACCTTGACAGAAGGTTGTTGAGTCTTTTTGTTTGTAGGTAGCATGTATAAGTTACTACGATTATCAGCCATAGGCTTACAGGTAATTAACTTTTTGTTAACCATGCGGGAAAGTTCGGTGTAAACACCTCGGCCTTCTTCAGGGGTCATCTCCAAACACTCAATGATACCCCGCCCGGTTAAACCGTCAGGGTTATACCCTAAAATTCTGAGGATGCGTTCTCTGTTAGTTAATGATTCCTCGTCAACCTTGCCCACGATGTGTGACCAAGAATTATTTTCGGGATTGAATTCAATAGAGAGAGTTTGCCCCTCCGCATCTCTGGGGTAAATATGAAGTAACCGCTTTGGGTCTTTTGGATCAATAGATAATTTTTTGGTTTGAGGGTCTTGTTTTGGAATATGCTCTAAAATCCAATTACCCCAAACTGCGCCACCAATCGCGGAGGAGCCACGCATTTTATAAACCCCCAATGCTTCTCTATCTTTGTTAGTGTGGTGGATAAGGACACCGGAGGCATTGTACTTACTAATTAATTCCTTGAGGGTGTAGATATTATCTGCAAATTCGGCAGAGTTTTCGCTAATTGGGGAACCATGATTGATACGCTTTAAGCTATCAATAATAACTAAGTCAGGACGAAAATCCTCCAACTCTTTTTCAAGCCTTTCTACTTCGTCAATAGTCCATTTATCTATTACTCGGATAGAGCCTTTGTCATGGCTTCTAAACCCACGTTTTAATAACTTTGCCTTTGTACTGTTTAGGGATTCATCAACACTAACTAGTAGTACTTTCCCCTTGGGTAAATTATGACCCAGAAAGCTGTCTTCTCCCGTGGCTACTGCGAAAGCAATGTCAACCCCTAGTAGTGACTTCCCGGTTTTGGGCATAGCACCTAAGATTATTGTCTCCCCGCGTGGGAGCATTTCTGGAATTAAATAGCTTAATCCCTCGGACTCCATTGCAAACAGTTCATCTATGTCATAAGTTTTACGTTCTGCAACTTGAGTTTGGCGTGTTGAGTATTTTAGGATATTGTCAATTTCATGTTTTGGTATGGAATAATTGACGCATATTTCTGCTTTTTTACGAACCCGTTTGATGTAATCTGGTTCTTTTGCAAGTAGTTGTAATTCAAGCTTAAGTTTTAGATCCGGGTCATCCTCTTCCTCTTTATTTTTATTTTTATTTGCTTGAATAATGTTTGTTCTAATTTCTTTAACAATATTATTCCAGTCAAAACTTTTACAACTTGTTCTTTCTCTAAGAATTTCTAGGTCTAAAATGGGGGATTGTGAGTATTTTAGAATCACAGCAGCCACATCCCTCGCAGCCTCAATGTCTATCTTTTTATCTTTATCTTTAAGGGAAAATAAATAATCCCTATAATCAATACAATGTTCCAGGTAATATTCTACGAGCTTGGCTCCAGTTGAGGGAATGTCCTGTGACAAATAGTCAATATGGTACTTGGAGGAGTATAACTGTGGGATGCCGCCAGCTTCCACAATCCGATAAATCGTTTGAAGCACTAACGCCTCCGAGGTTGTACCGTCCTTTATTATGATGTGAATATTTTTTGGATCAATGGCGGTTGGAGGGTTCTTAAGGTCGGCAACCTGCACAAAGCCCGGAAGCGCGAATTGCCACTTAAGGCTGGTAGACCACAAGACTGTGCTTTTTTTGGTTTTGTAAGAAGGTTCTAAAAAATCGTCGTCAAAATATCCCATGATGATGTGTGTTCCCTAATTAGAATTTTGTGGCGAATTCAAGAATTGGGGGATACCTGCTGCACTATCTATATATATTTTTAGATTTCGGTAACTTACTTGTTTACTCACTTGTTACCGATTACTATAATAGAAAGGACAGCACGCGGACGTTGCACGGCATATATAATGCCGTGTTCAAAATAGACTTTCGGAGAAGTCTCTTGGTAACTCTGGTCGCCAAACTTTCGTTAGCCTTGAGAACTTCAATTTGTCTTACTCTGATGTGCGCGTCCCCAAAAAATAAAAGTAACCTGATTAAGATTTACATTTCCCCTCCAAAGCGACTTTAACAACAGGCTGACTTAAGCACCGGACAAGGCGTTCCAATACTTCGTACTGCGGCAACCCAGTCTCCAAGGAGGTAGAACGAATCAAGCACTGAGCTTCATAGGAAAGTTCAGTACAGTAATTTGTTCTGTCTACGCGAGTTCGACCGTTGGCTGCTTTGGGCATGTTGTTTAAATTCTCCTGTATCTTTTTACAGTACTTTTTATAGTATATGTTCATCACTAGGAATCAGCTAGTGTTTATACTAAAAAATAATTACGTCTGCGGTAATCAAAATTATGCGAAATCACATAAAACACTTGACAGAAGTACGAGTTAATTTGACTTAATAACATTTCAAAGCACAAACGTAATAATTAGGGAATTGGTTTATACGTAAGCTTTTGAAGTTGTATTTGATAAAACTATCGCCTCTAATGAATTATCTAGCCTATCTAAAATACGTCTTATGTCTGCGCGGATTTCAGTGACCAGCACCATAAAGTTTCGTAATAATTCGTAACATAGATTCCATCAAGTACCTCGCTCCTGAACCAAAAACTCTAAAATTGCCCCCATGCGGTCAAGGGTGGTATTGGTGGTACGTTGCGAGTCTTGAAGCTGGCGTTGTGATTCAACTAACTGGGCAATGTCTGTGCGTTGCCTGAGAAGCTCCTGACCAATAGCTTCAAAGTTTTGTTGGTAAACTTCGCTAGTGGTTACTAGTGCCTCAGCTGTTGCTTTCAAAATTTCCAGTTGTGTACGTACTTCCGCATTCACTTGTACTTGCCGTTCAAGCGCAGTCTCAACGCGGGTTAGGCGGTCGTCGGGGGATTGGGTCATGATGTTTTTTTATCTTTTTGAATAACTTTTTTTCTATTGGCTATCGCTTCGGCAAGTAGGATGGCTGCCATTTGGCTTTTGGTTCTCATTTCCTGTTTAGCGATTTCCTCCAAGTCGTCCCAAGTCTCGTCCGTTATGACTGCGTTTAGCTTTTTACTCATTTTTGAGGCATAAATCATCTCCTGTCTCCATTATCTTATGTTGTAATTCAATATATTTATTAAATCATAACTCATCATAGTTAATCATAGTCTATCATGATTGAGTAGACCAATCACCCCCAACCCCCACCCGCCTAAGCTTTGAGCTTGTGGCTGGGGTAATTTTTCATGGCTCAAACACAGTAGTTAGGTGGTATCACAAGCACATCTCGGTAGGAGGAATGGTAAAGGATGACTTTAGAAACTGATAAGGAACAAGATAGCGTTACCCAAGCTAACGGGAAACAAGGTACTAACAATGCTCAAGCTAAGGGCAAGAATCAGGAAATTAATGTAGCTAAAAGGACAAAGGAATTAAGTCCCGCTTTACCAGGAGAAAGTATTGAGTCAGGAGATTTTAACTACAGGTTTTCATCAACACCAACGCCTTGGAAGAAGTTAAAAACTGGAGATACTTTTAGCCGTTCCAAAAACGGTAAAGTTGTGTACATGCGGACATCCAAAACGATGGCATATCCCTTAGATAAGGGGTTAGATTCCATGCACATACCGGATGATTCGCAGAATTTAGAAGTCTACAAAGTTTGGATAAATACTTTTTAGGACTAAAATAAATGGTTGAAAAATTATGGACTAAAGTTACTATCTGGAGTTATTTCCCTATCATGCTAAATGGAGGGATTCCGGATACCGCTAAAACCGAATATTACATTGAATTGACTATAGATGACCCTCCAGTGGGGGAATCTGCTCAAATTATCAAAGGAGATAGCAAAGAAGAATTAATACCATATTTAGAACCAATTGCTAAAACATTAGGATTAGAAATTGATTTAGATATTCCTAATCCAATGTACAACCAAGACTCGGATTGAGAGTAATTTAATAGCCAGCGACTAACTTTCTCACGGCTTATCGCTGGACTATCACCCCCACCCACAAATTAGAGAATGGAGCAACTTAATTATGGCAGATTCAATTGATAAAAACTACGTTTCCAAATATGTTGAGCAAGCCAGATCAACAGATAACGAAGATATCCGAAACAATTGTCTGTACCGCGCTGGGACTCAAATGGAGGTAATACCCTGCGACGGGAATGCCAACTTATCTCCCCAACAACAGCAACAAGTACTAGACGCAGCAGATAAACTTTTAACTTCTGATTCTGATTCTTCTAAAGATATTTACTCGCACAAACATGCAATTTGGGGAGATGACTAATGCCGCATTACAGGATTAATTGTTCCGATACTAATGGCAATCACAAAATAATTGAATCAACATTTCATATCTATGAAGATGCTGAGGATTGGGCTTCAGATAAAGAACAAATACGTGGGGTGAGGAAGCATATACACGGCTTGGAACAAACTAATGAAAACATTCAAGTGTGGGAATTTCAAAAAATAACTGGTATTGGAGCAAGTATTTTGAGTTTAATTAGAGGTTGGTAATGCCCAAATTAAATAACCATTACTGGATAGATTATTCCTCTGAAAAAGGTGACTACACAATCATTGAGTCTACATCGGAGACTTATAAAGATGCCGAGTGTTGGGCATTGAGTAAAGAAAAAGAAGAGGAAGAAACAAATATTCAGGTGTGGGAGTTTGAAAAAATAACTGGTGTTGTATCAGGTATTTTAAATTTAATCAGAGGTTAATAATGACAAGCGGCGATGATTCTAAATGGTTAATTTTAGCCATTGCACTAGTCTCCGCTTTCTTTATTTACAAAGAGGGCGGGGTAAAAGAAGAATTAAATAGTTGCAAAATAGAATTCCAAGGTTTCAAAGAAGGAGTAGTTTATGGACGGGGAAGATAAGGACAATCCAATCACAGTAGAAGTCGCATCGCCACAAATATTACGCAATAATCAACCAATAAAAATAAAATGGGTTGAAGCAAATAAAACTAAGGTAATGGAAAGACTTACATTTCAAGATAAGGATAAAGATTGGGAGGATTTAATTATTGCCATAGTACTTTATATTTCCGCACCGATGTTTATAACATCAGTAGCATTTACCAACATTAATGAAACTATTTCCAAGTTGCTAATAGCTACGATACTGATTGTAGTAATTATAATCGGTTCGGTTGCAACTTGGATGATAAAAGTAATTCCGGAAAGTACATTATTAGTTCTTGCCCGGTTGCTTTTGATTGGGATCGGAATTGTTTTGGGAGCCGTAAGATGAAAGAATTACATCCTAGCGAATTGTATGAGAGATTATCAGATTTAATCGTAGCTAAAATATCAGTTTATGTTTTAGTTGCTGGCTCAATTGGATTAACAGGATATGCTATTATTTCCCCTCAACGTAACCGCCCAATGCTTATGGGTAGTGCCTGCACGATTGCCCTAATTGCTAAAGGTGCTAAGGAATTAGAACGTCAAAAAGGTAAGGTTATTTCCGAGATTCAAAACGCATCATTCCAAGGTTTTGTAAGCTGGATTTCCGCTCAAATGCAGCCTACTTCAAAGTTAACTTTAAATGTTGCATTACCATCGGACTGGAAGCCAGACAATTTAATTACCAACATTACTAGTTACATTTTAGAAGCACAGAAACACGTTGCACTAGTAGCAGGTACTGGGGATGGTAAGAGTACCTTAGCTCAATATTTATCCCTTCAAATTGGGGGGAGAGTTTGTGTCTATGACTCGGATTGTAAACCCGATGAATGGAGTTGGATTCCCCTAGAAGATGTAGTAGGAAGAAAGGGTAATTTCATTGCCATTAATGAGGCAATGGGTAAGGATTTAGAAGAATTAGAAGAACTGGTACAACTTCGCGGGGAAGGGGGAGATAATGCAATTGCAGGTAGAGAAAGGTTTATTGTTGGGGAAGAGTTTCCTATTTTAGTTGATGAATGTGATAACCATGAGAAATGGATAAAAAGGTTTGCCAAGCGAGGTAGGCGTTACAAGCAATTTATAATGGTTGTTGCTCAAAACGATACTAATGAGAACTTTGGGTTACAGGGGGATAAAAACACTCTTTATACTTGTTTTGTTCTAATTAGAAAAGGTAAAAAAGCTTACGAACATGCTAAGAAATTGGGCATTAATGGATTAGAGCAATGGCTTAAAGCAGGTGGTAAGAAACGATTTATGGTAGATGATTATCCCTGCGAACTTGATTTATCCAACTGGCAACCAGGACAATTTAATCCTGACACCATTACTATCACAGCGGAAGAAATTCAAGATAAAACTTCGGCTGATGATTCTAGTTTAAATGAATATGAACAAGCTATTTTAGATTGGGGTATATCACACTCAGGGCAGATAATTAAAGCACGAGACATTAGTAACAATGTTCGTTTATTTGACAAACATGACCCCGAAGACATCCGCCTTAATTTTCAAACCCTAGCAGATAAAAACATTGGAGCAGTTGTAGGTGAGGGTAAAAAGATGGGATGGGCATACACAATAAGTGAGGAATAAACTAGCTACAATTTGTCTACAAATAGTCTACACCTTTCCAACAACCACATTCAACAGAATTATACCAGCGTTTCTCATACCGAGCGCTGGTATTTGTTTTGCATAGCACCTGGGAAGTTATATCCCTACTGTTCATTTATAACAGTAGACAGATGCCTACAACGCCTACAATATTTTTTTAGTTTGCAGACAGCCCAATCCCTTTTTCTGAGCTAATTACAGCTAATTGTAGGCACTGTAGACAGGAATTCAAAAATACTAAAAAAGCCATGTTTTTATTACTGAAATTTTGTCTACATTTTTGATTTTCCTAGTATACACACTATCCGAAAATGGTACAATATCTATAGTGTGTATAGTCGGAATAAAATGAGCAATAATAGGGATAATAGAGGCACTCACCCCCACTCACAGGATAATTTAATTAAGCGGTGGGAAGGGCACGAGAAAAAGATTAGGCGCAACTACACAATATTAGAACAGACAGCGGAATGGTTATCTGAAAAGGGTAATGCTAGCCAATATATTGATGAGTTGGTAGCACGGGATAGGAATGGGGAGTTACCCACCGCTAGCAGCAAAGTACCGGATTCAGAAATTAAATTAATGCGGGAGGAATTAAATAAAGTTGCAACTATTCTTGAGCAACTTTCTGAGGAGTCACAACAACAAACCGAGAAAATTATTAAAGCACAAGAAATTCTAAAATCGGCTTTACCACTTCCAGCAAATAAAGGCGGAGCTATCAAGGATAAAGTTCGTCAAGCATTGGAATTGTTCTCTTAATTCCATAGTGTGTATTATCGGAAAATTGGAAACATTAACAACATTTAAGAAACATTATTTGGTCGCGGCAACATGGTAGGTTTTAAATAATTGAGTTGAATAAAATACCATGAAACAAACTCAAAAATATACCTCAGCGACTCAAATTCTAACCTTCCTACATACAAATCAGGACGAACTTTATCAAGAATTAAATCGCTTGGGATGGTATTGGCAACCTAAGAAAAAAGCGTGGGAGCGTGACGATACGCCAGCACTAGAAGCGTCAAAACTTATAAAAATTAGAATATGGGCTGACTCAAAAAAAGTAGACGAAGCCGCAGCATTATTTATAGAGAATGCTGAAAGTGCTGGGTTAAGGTTAGTTGAAAAGTCTCAACCTTACCCGTGTCGCCCACCACATCAAAATGATTCGCGGGTTTATCTGACTTTTGAAGACTTGCAAAATTGATGAATCGTGATGCCTAATTGGCTTGTTGTACCAACAGGGACGAGGTAGTTTACTTGAGAAGCTGGGCTATTGCATTAATCACTATCTCAAAATCAAGTGGATTGCAACAAAAATCCTGAACACCAAGTTATTAAGAATCGGTGTATTTCTAGATACAAAAAAGCCCTCACCGTTACTCTAACCTATGGTGACTATAAAATCACTCAAAAGCAAGAGTTTAAGCAGTAATTGTTAAAGGCAATATTATTACAGAAATTGCCATTACAAGTTCTAAATTATTTAATATTAAAAAGTTATGGAGGGGTACTTAGATGTCTACGATTTTTTGTTTAGAAATCGTTTGTATAAAGATAGGGGTAAATATATGCTAAAAACTATAGCCTTCAACATTTATTTGCAAGACTTTGCCTTGAAAGTACACTATATTTGTGATTCCCAATCTACTGGTCAGCTTTCTGAGAAAGATTCAATCAATAAAATTGATCAGCTTTGGCAAGAATTAGAACGTAGGTATTTAGAATTAGGTTTGGGTTCATTTAACTCTTCACAGGAGGACATAAAAAAAACTCAAAATGACTGTGAGGTTATTCTGTAAGTAAGCCAACAATTCAGAATTTTGTTAGTAGGTAAAAGCATATATGCACCAGATTTCAAAACACACAGTATAACTAGCAGAGAAACACGCCTTGCAATCGTTTGAGCATGGTAAATCAATAGAAGAGATTGGCAAGCAAAGTGACGACCTCCTTGGAGAGGAAATTGGTCAAAGCATTGAAGAGTCTGGGAAAACTATGCAAGAAAAATCCCAAGAATTTTTGAAACATACGCAACAATTAGCATCCTCAAGTTCAACAGAGGTGTTTTCAGAATGCGTACAAGCTCATATAGATGTGAATCGAAGCCATATTAAGGCTGTTAAAGAGTTTCAAAATAAATTGCAAACTCGTTTAGATCGGAAGAATGCTTGATTCCCTCAGCCATAATTAATTTTCTTCTTATCTCTATACTTTGAAGACGATTTTAGTCCCTGATTCCTTTGAGTTAGGGGCTTGTTTTTTCCTAATAATCCTAATAAGAAGTAAGAAACCGACACCCCGCAAGGAGCTTACGCTACATTGCCCCTCTCTCCCCCCTTGCTGTGTCTGGGTTTGGGGGGCTTTGATACATCACGGGATTTGTGAAAATGGATTTCTTACATTCAATTTGCAGTATGGTGTTTCCCGCAACATGGATGTATTTGTTAATTTTTATTGCAGGCTTCGCGCGTTCGTTGGGGACGAACGCCTTAGATATCCGCGAGTGGATCTTACCGCAAGTCGGTTCAAAACTATTGCTAAAAAATATTTGGAATGATTGATATTTTCCCCACCCTAATCAACCATTAGTACAAGCCGACTACAAGCGCGATTGTAGGTGTTGATATCAGGGCTATCATAAGCAGGGGCTATCAATAGAGTGGATTTGGGTACTTTTGTGGGAAGGGATTGATAAGCAGAAATTATTAGGGGGAAGTGGGAACGAAAGAATAGGAGTTGTGGTCAATTGAACTGTCCATATTTGAACATCTACAATCGACACTAAGCAATAGTACTTGATGCTAGTAATTCCAAAAAGAAAGCCAAATAAGCATTACAGGTCTAGAGAGCATCTTACCCCTACCGAGGTGCGATCCCTCATCCATGCGGCAAAAACTCGTAAAGCGCGATATGCACATAGAGACTATGCAATAATCCTTATGATGTTTCGCCACGGGTTAAGAGTTGGCGAAACAGTAGGAGAGGAGGGCGGTTTGAGATGGGATGCGGTTCTGTGGAGCGAAAAAACCATATATATCAGCAGGGAGAAAGGTAGCATCTCTGGTGAACATCCCCTCAGAGATGATGAATTTCAAGCTTTACAACTTCTTAAAGAGCAGTTCCCTAACGGGCGTTATCTTTTTGTATCCGAGCGCAACGAGGTTATGAAGCCCGATGCGGTTCGCAAGCTTATGCAGCGACTGGCGGTTGAGGCAGGATTAAGCATCAAGGTTCACCCGCACATGCTGCGCCATGCTTGCGGCTACTATTTGGTTAACTCTGGCTATAACACCAGAGAAATTCAAGACTTTTTAGGTCATTGCGACATCAAATATACCGAGAAATACACGAAGCTCAACAGCGATCGCTTTCTGAAGTTTGATTGGAATGACCTCTAAAAATTTCAGTTTACAAAACAAGACTATGCCTGGGGATTTTTGCTACCAGGCGTGTAGCGTTGCCAAATTTTGCAACCGGATAAGTATACTAGTCCAGCAAAAATTTGTAAATTATTGTAGTTTTGAGAGTTGGTAGGAGTATGAAAACATCACCAAAAATGATTGTTTATGGGCAAGCTTGAGGCACTGAAAGAGGTGAAGAGTTGATTTTCCCGTGCAAAATTTTGATTCACCTAATATCATTTATGGGCAACTTGGTAAATCAATAAAACACGCTCTGCAACAAAAATTTACAACGTGTCCTGTTTTGCGCGTATCCCGGTTGAACCCCCACACTATCCGCTTCGCTTTTTTTCAAACGTGTTTTTCGTCATATCGCGTCTCTAAACAAGTTTGTAGACGTTATTAACTCTAGATAGGTTAAACCCTCCTAGAATCTTTAATAACCTTCTAAAGCACTTTATAGCTTGCTTTAGAAGGAGAAAATATTACGGATGGCGTAGCCGATCCGTAATATTTTTTTTACCCGACGCATAATGTACCCAAAATTCCTATCCGGACAACCTTATGTTGTGGGACAAATTTTTGCAAAATATTGTGGTTTTGAGAGTTGTTAACCTTGAAAACCCCAAAGCTTTTGATATAATGCCTGATTCAACGCAATTAGCTTATCCCACACCTATAGGTTTTTAACAATTTTCTCACCAGGATAGCAATTGCAGTCCGGTAAAAATTTGTAATTGTTTGTGAAATTCAAACCTATACAGGATAAGAGTTTTTAGACTATCTTGCAGGAAGAAACACATGTCTTGGCTCAATACATGGGTTTAGAACAATTTTCTGTGACGGATAACAATTGTTGTCCGGTAAAAATTTGTAGTTGTTTGTGGCATTCAACTTGTAACAGCATCTACAATGGACACTAAGCAATAGTACTCAATGCTAGTTGTAGTGACCTGCAATACTAATCGCTCAAACCTGCAATCAAGACTTTTTCAAACCAGGATTATTTGCAACTATAATTTCAGTTTAACCAGGATTAATTGCAACGTTCCCTTGATTAAATGCAACCAGCCTGCAATTATCCATTTCAACCAGAATTATTTGCAAACAGACTCAACGCTTTACTAAGACTGAGTTGAGAGGGATTTGTCAAAAAACTCATCTCAGAATTTGATAGATAAACTTTGAATTATTTACCGACTTTTTTAACTTGGAAACCAACGGTTTAAGGTTCTCTAAGCCTTACCAGTATGGCAGTTAAGAAAACATTCGTTTTTTTTACTTTTATAATTGCAGTTAATCCTGGCTCAAACCGATGATTGCTGGTTGGTTGCAGTTAATCAAGGGAACGTTGCAATTAATTCTGGCTGAAGCACAATTATAATTGCAATTAATCCTGGTTTATAAATGTCTTGATTGCTGGTTTGAGCGATTAGTATTGCAGGTTGTTACAGATATAGAAAGGGTTTGAGGATTACATGGTTTTTAAAAATGTGTATTTCCAATTTTTACAAACCTGTTTTGACCGACCGATAGGGAGGTCAAAACAGGTAGTGG
>QQTW01001822.1_pt1 | contig 15235 bp, 17 predicted proteins | sample 1904831 | NCBI WGS metagenome assembly QQTW01 (sample SAMN09435610, study PRJNA476489) | Subsurface metagenome, whole genome shotgun sequencing project. | reverse complement strand
GGCTTTTTCAGGGCCGCTTTCATTATCTCGTCATGGACGCTCCCCGCGGGCAACTCCACAAACAAGCTTGCTTGTCCCGATGCGCTCACCTGTCCAATTGTTCCTTCCCGCGCAAAATTGACGGCGTAGAGCGTCCCTGCTTTATCGACGGCCGGACCTTCGGCACCGGATGTGAAGCTGTTAACGGGCGTAAATACGCTGGATTTGAACAGTTCATCGGCAGCGGACGGTCGCGTGCCGAATATAAACAGGACAATGATGGTCAGCAGCGCGACGAAAACGACAGTAAGTTTTTGATTCATAGTCGGGGAATGAAAATATTGGAAGTTGCGCATAACTAAGCAAACAACGAAAACTTTCTATTCGTTGACGGTTGCACAGGACTCCACTCTCCGGGGTAGCCGCGTTTTTGTGGGCACTCTGAATTGGATCAGGGTTATTGGGTCGTTACACGTCGAGCAGGGGCCAGGAGTACTTTGCCCTTGAGCCGGTAGTAGCGCAATGCTCGGTGATTAATCGTTCGCGCTTTACTTCACTGCTGTGGCCCTTCTTGGCTAATTGAAGCCGCAACGGCGGACCGTCAACAAATCGGAATGGCCGTGTTGCGAAACAGGATGCACAGGGTCAACAGGTGAACTGATTTCTCACCTACCTGCCAAGTGGTGGCGTCCATGACGAGATAATGAAAGCGGCCCTGAAAAAGCCGGAAGATAAATTGTAAGATGCACCTGACTAAACTATGATCGGTTTGCGGGCTTATTGGGTGCTTCTATGGATCGTTCGCAGCCGGGGCCGTCTCACGGCTGCACCTTTTAACGGACAAATCAATGCCCTTTGGCTAAGTAGGCTTCTACGTCTTTCTCGGTTATGGCTAATTTCTTCGGATATTTAGCCACCCATGTTCTGAACTCCCCTTTGATTTTGTCGGACCAGTCGCCGTGAATCTCACCCGACGGGTATTTGCTTTGTTGCAGGAGCACCCGTTCAAACTCGTCGCGCAGGGCGGTCATCTCCGACGCCGACACCAACCCTTCGACTACGTGGGCCGGGATAAATACCGTTCCGTATTCGTTGGCAAACACTACGTCGCCGGGCAGCACCGTGACCTCACCAATGCGAATGGGCGCGTTGATGGAGGTGGGCGTCATGTCTTTGATGTACGACGGGTCGTGGCCTTTTACCCACGCGTTAAAACCTTTGGTGTCTTTTAACTCCTGCATGTCCCGCACCGACCCGTAAAAAATAACGCCCTTCCCCGTTTTGCCGTAAATGGCATTGCCGAGGCTCGACCCGATCAGCGTGCCATCTTTGATTTTACCGTACCCATCGGCCACGTATACGTCACCTTTGGTCAATATGTCGATGGGCCAGATGTTGATGCCTCCCTTTTGCGAACGACCTTCGGCTTTGCCCTGCGCCCGGACCATACTATCGAGGTCGGGGCGGGTCGGCATAAACTGGGCCGTCACGACCCGGCCGGTCATGGTCTGACCGGGATTGAGCATGATCCAGTTTTTCTCGACCTGATTGCGGTAGCCTTTGTTGCTGAGGTAACCCCAGATCTGCTCCAGCGTACAGTTCTGTAGCCGGTCCAGCACTAAGTCCGGCACCTTCGGCCGACCGTCGGCCGTGCGTTCGCCCTTCCAGCCCGCCGTTAGCATCGTGACATGTTCGGGCGACGAACCAACCCGCTGGGCCTGCGCCGAAAAATTTCCCCACAGCGCAAGACTTGTGCATACCGAAAGGGTAAGTAGAGTCAGTTTTTTCATGTCGAAAAGAAGGGTTGACTTAATTCTGTGCACAAAAGACGCCCAAATAAGTAAAATACTGCCATTAGCTTATTTTATGGTGGAATAGGCATAAACTAAGATCAACCTTCGCCATGAAAGACATTTTCTCCCGCTTAACCTCGCCCGGCTCATCGTCTGACCGCCGGAATTTTCTGCGCAATGCCGGATTAGGCGGCTTATCGCTTGGTCTTTCACTCGACGGTCAGCACGACCGCGAACTGGAGTTTATCACCCAGAAGGTCCCCCGCGACTCTAAGCCATCGGACCTGAAGATAACGGATATGCGCGTGGCTATTTTGAGCGGGGTGCCGTTTAGCAGTCCCATTATCCGCATCGACACCAACCAGGGACTCGTTGGCTGGGGCGAGGTGCGCGATGGGGCCAGCGCCAACTACGCCCTGATGCTCAAAAGCCGGTTGCTGGGTAAGAACCCGTGCAACGTGGAACAGATCTTTAAGCAGATCAAGCAGTTTGGCGGACAGGGGCGGGCAGCCGGGGGTGTTTGTGGGGTAGAGATGGCCCTGTGGGACCTGGCCGGGAAAGCCTATAATGTACCTGCTTACCAACTGCTGGGGGGCAAATACCGCGATTACATCCGGCTCTACGCCGACACGCCCGAAGGTAAAAATTACGAGGAGTTCGCCCAGAACATGACCAAACGCCGGGATGCGGGTTACTCATTCATGAAGATGGACTTTGGCATCGGGATGCTGGCCGACCAGCCGGGGATGCTGGTGGGAGCCAGCGGGTGGAGCGTGAAAAACCAGTATAACCCCAACACGGGTGGTAAAATAGGCAACTATGCCATGACCAAGCACCCTTTCACGCGCATTCAGGTCACCAAAAAAGGATTGGATAAATTAGTTGAACACGTGGGCCGCGTGCGGGAGATTGTCGGCTACGACACGCCCCTATCCGCCGACCACTTCGGCCATTTCGACGTTAACACGGCCATCCAGATTGGTAAGGCGATGGAGCCGTTTCGGCTGGCCTGGCTCGAAGACCTCATACCCTGGTTCTACACCGACCAGTGGAAACAAATCTCCGACGCCATTGAAACGCCCACGCTGACCGGCGAGGACATCTACCTGAAAGAAGAATTCATCAAACTCATCGACGCCCGCGCCGTCGACATGATCCACCCCGACCTGGCGTCGTCGGGCGGTTTGCTGGAAACCAAAAAAATTGGTGACTACGCCGAGGAAGCCGGTATTCCCATGGCGATGCACTTCGCCGGGTCGCCCATCTGCATGATGGCGAACGTTCACTGCGCTGCCGCCACCGAGAACTTCGTGGCTCTCGAACACCACGGCGTCGACGTGGCGGGATGGGAAGACATCGTGACGGGCCTGAAACCCATTGTCGACAAGGGCTTCGTAAAGGTGCCGGATGCGCCCGGCTTGGGCGTGAACCTGAACGAGGAAGTGGCCAAACGATTCATGAAAAAAGAAAATACCTGGTTCGCCCCCACCGACGTCTGGAACACGAAAGACTCGTGGGACCGGGAGTGGAGCTAAGCGCACCCCTCCCCGTCAGGGAGGGGCCAATCTCAGCATAAGCCCCTCCCTGACGGGGAGGGGTTGGGGAGGGGTAGTGTGTCTACATCAATAAATTCTCCAGCGCCCGGTCTAACTCACCGTACTGATACCGAAAGTCGGTTTCTTCGGTCAGGCGTTTGTTGAGGACGTAGTTGCCACCCGTGACGGCGCTGGCTAATTCACCAAACATGAGCTTAACAACGAAATTAGGGATGTTGGGCAGCAGCAACGGGCGATTGAGTACCCTGGCAATGGCCCGCGTCAGGGTTTCGTTGGTGACCGGGCCGGGTGCCACAGCGTTGTAAACGCCCTGCCACGACTCATTTTTAATGGCTTCGCTGTACATTCGGCAGAGATCGTCGAGGTGAATCCACGAAACGTATTGCTGGCCGGAGCCGATGGCTGCCCCGGCTCCCAGCCGAATGGGCTGGACGAGTTTGGGCAGCGCCCCCCCTGCCATCGTCAGCACCACGCCCGTCCGCAGTTTCACGGTGCGGATGCCGAGCGCTGCCACATGGTCTTCCGATTGTTCCCACGCCCGCGTTACCCGCGCCAGAAAATCGGCCCCCCCCCGAACTGGTCTCCGTCAGGGGGCGGTCGCCGGTGTCGACGCCGTAGTAACCAATGGCCGACGAAGCAACGAATGACTTTACCGTATGCGGATTTTTTGCCAGTGCCCGCGCCAGCAGTTCGGTCGAATCGGTGCGCGAGGTCAGGATCTCGTTCTTGCGGGCATCGGTCCAGCGCTCGTCGGCAACGCCCGCCCCGGCGAGGTGAACAAGGTGATCGGCGGTTTGGATGGCCTGAGGGTCAATGTGCCCGCGCTTTATGTCCCACTGGTACGTTTTTACGGAAGACCCCGACGCCGTGGTACGACTCAGGTGAGTGACTGCGTAACCTTGCTGCTGAAGGAGTTCGGTCAGGCGACGGCCGATGGTGCCGGTACCCCCTGTGATCAATACGGTTTGATTCATACGGTAGAGGAAGAGGTTTGTTGGTTAACCCGACAAACTGGCCTGCGGTTTGATTTTTCCGGATTGGCAAGTGTGTGGGCGCGAGTCAGCCATTAGATCGGTATTGGCTAACGCATAGCGGATAAGCCGATAACCGTACCTTTGCTTCTGCGTAGAACCCGATTGTCGTTTTCTTTAATTGGGTACGCTTTTCTATTCATTTCCCTGATGAGTACACTCTACAATCGGTTGTTTATTCCTGTTCCGGTAGCTTCACACCGTGCATTCTGCCAACACTGGCTGCTGGTGGTGTTCACCCGAATTCGGTGGCTGTTTTGGGCTGGCCTTATTCTTCAGGTTATCTTGTTTTCGACGGACTGGCTCCGTTACCGCGATGGCGACCTGCTGAAAAATCCGGTACAACTCAGTCTTTTCTACACGCACGTCGCATCGATGGTCCTCGTTATCGTCTATGGCCTGGCCGACCGTGAGACAGCCGCCATTTGGCAGGGGCAGCTGGTGAATGCACGGCGCTGGCTGCTGTTTACTCAGGTATTTCTCGCGATATGTACCCTGCCGAGGGCGGTTCTGGCTTATTATGACCGGCAGACGCTCGTGCTGTACGTGCTCTATCTGCTCATCAGCCAGATTGTGCTGTTGACGGGGCACCGGAGCCGCATGGTACTTTCGCTCCTCAGCATCGGCTTCATCGTTCCGGCCGTCTGGCTGAATCAGACCGATACGGATCTGCAACGGTACATCAATTCGGTCGAGGTCATCTCGTTTACGGTGGGCGTTTTCAGCTTAGGTACCTATCTGTACAACGGTTTTGTGCGGGAGTTCGTCCAGAGCCAGCGTATCGAAGCGCAGAACGAAACGTTAAAGCAGCAGGCGACCCGGCTCGAACAGGAGCAGCACCGCGCCGTGCAGGAACTGGAGCAGCGCAGCCGGGAACTGCTCAGCTATGTGTTGCAGGAGCAGCAGCGCAACGCCTTTTTGCTGGAGTTGAAAGAGCGGCTACCCACCACCGACCCCCACCGGCTGATCCGGTCAATTGACCATCAGCTAAATCAGGAAGACCGCTGGAAATACTTCGTTGTGCTTTTTGAACGGTTGCACCCGCTGTTTTTCAGTCGGCTTCAGGGGGCTTATCCAACCCTGAACACCCACGATCTGCGGTTAATTGCCCTACTTAAACTCAACCTGAGCACCAAGGAGATTTCCGTGCTGCTGGGCATATCGCCCCAGAGTGCCAACACGGCCCGGTATCGCCTGCGCAAACGCCTTGAGTTGTCGCCCGACGCAGCTCTTGAATCATTTTTGCAACAGCACTAAATAAATGGCTACACCAACGCCCGACGCAGCCGTTCGCGGGCACGCCACAAACGCATCTTTACGGCCGACGGTGAGGCCTGAATGGAACTGGCCAGTTCATTGATGCTGACGTTGTCCCCATACCGGGCGGTGAGAAGCTGCTTATCGTCGTCAGACAGGTCCTGCATGGCAAACTCCAGGAGCGCGAGTTGCTGATCCATTCCGGAGGTGGTGTCGGGGAACACGATCCACTCATTCGATTGCTCAAACACGGTAGTTGCCCAGGTGCGCTGCTGCTCCCGCTGTTGCTGGGTCAAACAGTAGTTACGGCAAACGGAGAATAGCCAGGTTGAGAAGCGGGCGCTTCCCCGGAACGTATCCAGCTTGTGAAGTACCCGCTCAAAAACGTCCTGCGTCAGGTCTTCGGCCTGAATGCCCGTGTTCGCGAAGCACCGGCAATGCGCATACACCTTTTGGTAATAGCGTTTGTAGAGGAGAGCGAAATGCTCGCTTTGTTGAGTGAGAATGTAGGTAGAGATTAACTCTTCATCGGTCAAACGTTTCATGGAATACAGTGGGGGAAACAAACATAGCCTTTCTATGAAATGGGTGAACAAATAGATCGCTAACAATCCTTTTTTCAAATTTGTGTATATAGATTTCTTGTAGACAGGCTCCGCATTCGGCGCTCAGGTCCGTCCGTGCATCCAGACCGTGCGCTTAATCTGGAGCCTGTCTACAAGCAGGGGTGTCGTTCGTGAAATGCTGCTGATTAAACGCTTATATGAAAGACGGCCTGGTGTGAGCCAGCAGCCTGTACTCCGCTACCAGCGCCCAGCAATGGCCTTCGCACTGCCAGCGCATCTGCGTGATTGGCCGGTTGGCCCAACGGCGGAGCCACGGCTGCTCGTAGGCCGTGAGCAGGCCCGCGATGAAAAAATGAAAGGTGTCGAAGTCCTGCCGGATGTTCACCGTATCGACTATCCCTGGTGACTCGCCCAGCCGGAGCAGCGACGTTGTGAGCACGATTTGCTCCAGCCGGTTCGTGGCCTGCGTCAACAGGTAGCGGGCGTCGGCGATCAGGCGGGGGCGGATGGAAGTCAGTTCGGGCGGGTCGAAAGCACCAATCAACCGCGTCAGGTGGTAGACAATCAGCGACGGGCGGGCGTAGTGGGGCGCACACTGGAACGGCTCCGACACGTACCGACCCGACTCCACCACCGCCCGCAGGTACGTGAGTGAGTCGGAGCCGTGCCGATCAGGGGGCAGCTTGTAGTGATACAGGCAATACAGCATGTTGCTCAGCGCACAGGCGTCGAAGTCGATGCCCATGTTCTTTCCAAACCAGGTCGAATAGGCCCGCAGGTCGCGGTATTCGGCGAACGTGGTTTGAACTTGCCGGGTGGTACCGTTGGCGTGCTGGGCCAGTTTTGCCGGTAACCAATCCAACTCAGCCGTAGTCGGTTGCGTGGTGAGGTACACCATCGCCGTATCATCTATGTCGTCAGGGATGCGGAAGTGATCGAAGTGTCGGAACACGTGGCCGTTGGGGAAATGCCGGGAAGGACGCGTGGGCCAGAAATTATAGGTGTTCAGACCGTCTTTGTTGCGAAACAACGGGTAAGCCGCCACCGCGCGTTCCTGAATCTGGTCAATGAGTTGCTGCGAGTCCGGCGAGACCAACGGGCGCAGTTGGTGGAGCGTAAACACGGTGACGGCCGTAAAAAACACGTTTGTATCAGGACGCTGGTAGGCAATGGCCGGGTTGCTGCGCACCGACGGAAACAGGCCGGAGTCGGTTTGCAGGTCGGCAATGCGCTGGATAATGTCGTCAGTGGTCACGATCAGATTGGTTGGCCGGTAAACGCTGGCAAAGTTAAACCGAACCGCGTAGGTCGGACTGCACCGGTTTTGCCAACGTTGATCCGTTGTCATTTTTCAGATTAAGCCCGCATATTTGCCGCCTGATTAGCGCCCACAATGGCCAACCTGATTTTATTCGACGACCCGGTTATCCGCACGGCACTGTTGCCGTTCACCTTCACCCGACCCGTGGCGGGTATCCGCATGGGCATTCGAACGCTGGCCGAAAAATGGGCTGACTCGCTCGCCCTAACGCCCTCGTTCCTGACCGAACCTTATTTACAAACCAAATTTCTGCAGACGCCCGGCACCGATAATCTGTATGTAAACGGAGCCGTTTGCCCGACTGATGCCCTCACTAAGCGGCTGAAAACAGTGAAAACGGGCGAGAGCCTGATTTCGCCCGGCGGTTTGCTGCTGGCCCTGCGCACCGATCACAGGGCCACCGAAGCGGCCCAACTCCCCCATGTGCCTCAGCACACCGTCACGTACACGGAACCGCTGACCATAATCCGGCACCCGTGGGATATTTTTGTGCAGAACGGGGACCAGATACGGGCCGATTTTGCGCAGCTAACGGCCAACCGTAAGTCCCAGCCGATCACGGACCCCTTTACGCGCTGCTACGCGCCCGAAAACATATTTGTGGAGCCCGGCGCTACCGTCCGGGCATCGATCCTCAATGCCGAAGGTGGACCGATCTACATTGGTCGCGACGCCACCATCAGCGAAGGCTCCATCGTGATCGGGCCGTTTGCGCTCGGCGAAGGGTCAACCGTGAACTGGGGCGGCAAAATGCGCTCCAATACCACCATTGGACCGTTCTGTAAAGTAGGCGGGGAGGTGGGTAACTCAATCTTTTTTGGCTACAGCAACAAAGCCCACGATGGTTTTTTGGGCAACTCGGTCATCGGCGAATGGTGCAACCTGGGGGCCAACGTCAACAACTCAAACCTCAAAAACGATTATACCAACGTCAAACTCCACAGCTACGCGACGGGTCAGCTCGAAGATACCGGTCGCATTTTCTGCGGGCTGATGATGGCCGATTTCACGAAGGCCGGTATTAGTACTATGTTCAACACGGGTACGGTGGTGGGCGTCAGCAGCAACGTGTATGGGGGTGGGTTCCAGCCCAAGCACATCCCGTCGTTCTCGTGGGGTGGTAGTGCCGATGGCTTCACCACCTACCGAATCGATAAAGCGCTGCAAGTGGCCCGCGAAGCTTTCACCCGCCGGGACAAAACATTCGACGCCGTAGAAGAGAGGATTCTTAGACACCTATTTTCGATGTGTGATGTATGATATGAGAAATAGGGCATTACACACCCTACGTCATATACCCTACATCGTACATCACACCCACTGATGCAATTCTCCGAAATTATTGGTCACGACGACATGAAGCAACTGTTGCTGCGGGCGGTGCGCAGCAACCACCTCGCCCACGCGCTGCTGTTCGACGGCCCGTCGGGTAGTGCTAACCTGGCGCTCGCGCTGGCCCTGGCGCAATACGTTAATTGCGAAGAGAAGGGACGGTCCGGCGATCCAGGGTCCGGCGGTTGGGAAGACGACGCCTGCGGGCGGTGCGCGTCCTGCGTAAAAATCCAGAAACTCGTTCACCCCGACCTGCACATGGTATTCCCGGTGGCGAACCTGGCGAAGGGAAAAACGTCTGAAGCCTACCTCGCCGACTGGCGCAAATTCCTGCTCGACCAGCCGTATCGTACCTTGTCTGAATGGCTCGAAACGGTGGGGGCCGACAACAAGCAGGGGAATATTTCGGCCGAGGAAGCGCGGAATATTTTGCAAAAATTATCCCTGAAGGCCTACGAGGGGGCCTATAAGATCATGCTGATCTGGTTGCCGGAGTTGATGAACGTATCGTCGGCCAACGCCCTGCTGAAAGTGCTGGAGGAGCCGCCTACTCAAACGCTGTTTCTGTTGGTGACAAACCAGCCCGACAAACTGCTCATCACCATCCTCTCGCGGACGCAGCGGGTGGCGGTGCGGGCCTTCACGGATGAGGAGGTGGCCACGCACCTGCGTCAGCACTTGAACCTCGACGAGACCATCGCCCGGCGCGTGGCCTACCTCGCCGACGGTGACCTGTCGACGGCCCTGAAACTGGGTCAGCAGGCCGATGGCGGTGCGTCAGCCTCGGACCAGCACACGTGGTTTGCGGAGTGGATGCGGAGTTGCTACCGGCAGGATTTACTCGGTCTGGTCAAACAGGCCGACCAGTTCGATGGTTTCAGCAAGGAGAAGCAGAAGGGTCTGCTCGACTACAGCATCCGGCTCTACCGCGACCTGTTTTTGTGGCAGCAGGGAGCCGGGGCGCTGCTGCGGTTGCCCGATGATGAACTGGCCTTCGTGAAGAATTTCTCTAAAGTGTTGACCGTAAGCCATATCGAGCATATTGTTGCCGATCTCAACGAATCGGCGTACCACCTCGAACGCAACGCCCGCGCTAAAATGATTATGCTCGATATGTCACTCACGTTCAGCCGACTGATCAAAACGAAGCTATAACGTATCTGGGTATGTAGGTGTCTGGGTGCTTTCGTGTATGGGGCCGCAAATACTAAAATACCCGAACACCTACACACCCAGACAGTATACCCAACGTGAAAACTCGCTCCTCCAAACCGAAGCAGCTTATCGGCATGACGGACATCGTTGATTTTCCCGATCTGGCGTTGTTCGACGTGCAGGCAAAAGTTGATACGGGGGCGTTTACGTCGGCGCTGCATTGTAAAAAAGTGCGGCTGGTGCGGGCTGGGCTGCGCACCAAACTAAGTTTTTGGCTGATCGATAAAACCGGCGAACCCGCCCGCAAGTTCTACAGCAACGAGTTCAGTCAGCGCATGATTCGTAACTCGTTCGGCGTGTCGGAAAAGCGGTACGTCATTAAAACCCGTATTGTGCTGTTCGGACGCACCATCAAGGCTGAATTCACCTTAGCCGACCGGGAGCGGCTTAAAAATCCAGTGCTGTTAGGTCGCAAACTGCTCCGTAACCGCTTTGTGGTCGACGTGTCGCAAACGAATCTGTCGTATAATGCCAAAGCCGCCCCGCCTGGTCTACCCGCCAATGAATTACCTATCGACACGAAATCGGCCTGAGTTTATCCATCTGATTGCTGACAACTGCTTATCGAACTAATGCGTATTGCCATTCTATCGGCCAATCCGGCTTTATACTCCACCCAACGACTACTCGAAGCCGCTACTCAGCGCGGCCACGAGGGTATTCTGGTGAACCACCTCAACTGCCAGGTTATGATTGAGGGCGGCAATCCCTCGGTGCTTTACGAAGGCCGTGAACTGGAAGAGTTCGACGCCATTGTGCCCCGGATTGGGGCGTCGGTCACGGATTACGGCTGCGCCATTGTCCGTCAGTTTGAGATGATGAAAGTGTTCACAACGGCGAAATCGCAGGCCATCATGCGTTCGCGCAATAAGTTGCGGAGTTTGCAGGTGCTGTCGAAAGCGGGGGTAGGACTGCCCAAAACGGTGTTTGCCAATCACCCCAAAAACGGCAATGTCAACCAGTTGATCAAATTGGTGGGTGGTCCACCCGTTGTAATCAAGCTGTTGGAGGGTACGCAGGGCATTGGCGTGGTGCTGGCCGAAACGGCTAAAGCCGCCAAATCGACCATTGAGGCATTTTATGGCTTAAAAAAGCATGTATTGGTGCAGGAGTACGTGGCCGAAGCCAAAGGGGCCGACATCCGGGCGTTCGTTGTGGGTGGTGGGGTGGTGGGGGCTATTCGTCGGCAGAGCTTAGAGGGCGAGTTTCGCTCCAACCTGCACCGGGGCGGCAACGCCGTGGCCGTAACGCTCACGCCCGACGAAGAAAAGACGGCCATCGACGCAGCCCGCGCCCTCGGCCTGAAAGTAGCCGGGGTTGATATGCTGGCTTCCGGCCGGGGTCCCTTGGTGCTCGAAGTTAATTCGTCGCCGGGCCTGGAAGGTATCGAAACGGCCACGGGCGTGGACGTAGCCAGCGAAATTATCGCCTACATCGAAGACAAGATCCGAACCGATGAGGGCGATACCGTGGGGGTATGAGAAAAGTTATGAGTTATGAACGATGAGTGATAACTTGACCAGTCGAATGACCACTCATCGCTACTAACCCATCGCTCGTCACTAAAAATGCCTGCTCTCGACCCTGATCTCAAAAAAGCCATTGTCCACATGCCCGGTGTGGAAAAAGATAAACTCCTGCTCAGGCTCATTGCCAAAGACGCGATTCTGAGCGAGAAACTTCAGTTTGATCTCGTTGAGCGGGGGCAGAGTGTTGACGACCGGCGGGAACTGATCCGGGCCTTTATCCGCCGGACGGCCACCCTGAACGCCGACACGCCGGGCTGGCTGATGATGGACATGCGCACCGTGAACGGGTACATCAGCCGCCATCTGAAGGTGACAAAGGATAAATACGGCGAGGTCGAACTGACGTTATACCTGCTCAACACCTTCTACGACCACAACGCTCACCTATTGCACAAGTACAATTCCCGTTCTGACAAGTGTGCCGAATACATCGCCAAACGGACTGACCAGGTACTGAAAAAAGCGGCCAAACTCGATCCCGATTACCACATTGAGTTTGCCGATGAAATCAATAAACTGCTCCAGTGGGTACACGGCAACGCTCCGGCCCACTACGCCCGACAGTTGGGCCTGCCTAAGGAATGGACGGTGTGAGTGCGTGTAGTAGTCTTTCAGGGACGATTCACAGTACGAGCACTGGACCGGACGGGCGTGGATAGCCCACAAACCCGTATCTTTGATAAAACCCGTACTCATCATGCTCACCGCAGTTAAAGGTATTTACACCGACGGCCGGATCATCCTGCATGAGACGCCCCCGTATTTTCGGGACCAGTTGACGTGATCGTAACGTTTTTGGAGGCAGATGAAGACACCGACAAAACAGAATTGCCGTCCGGGACACTTGAGCATCTGTTTCCTTCCTGCACCGTTGGATTGAGTTAGGCAATGAGGTTAGACTCGGACAGGACTCAATGTACTATTCACAATCGCTGGTGCATTGCTTTGGCGAAGGCGGCACCATCTACGAATCCCGGGCTGATGTAAACGATTTCGAACAGGCATTGCAATTGGCTAAGGTTGCCATCCGTGACTGGCTGGCCAACAACATGCCCGACAAATTCTGACAAGCTGCTGACTTCTTACATCCGTAACTCTGATAAAACCCGCCGATGGATAGTCCGTTCTACGAATTCTCTACGTCTGAAGATGCCACATTCTATGAATTTGACAGTATAGGAGAAGAGAAAATAGTGTGCAAGCAGGTAAAGTTCTCACCAAGTCAGATACCTGATTTTTACTGGCTTGCCTTGGTCGACGTGCTGGAAGACGGTTCGGTAAGCGACAGTTCGAGACCGCGTCAGGGTGATGTTGAGAAGGTACTGGCTACCGTTTTGCAAACGATGCTGGTATTCTTCAAAAAGTATCCAACTGCTTCCGTTGCTTTTTCGGGCAGTACAGACACCCGAACCCGGCTCTACAACATGGCCATTATCCGGGAATTAAACAATGCACGGGACACGTTTATGATTCAGGGTTATGTCGACGGACTATTCGAAGATTATACGCCCGGCAGACAGTATGCAGGATTTGCCGTTTCACTCAAAAACAGGTAATATTGACGTATGAAGACTAGGACCTCACCGCTGAAGATCGCGGCAAAACCTGCCCAAAAGCGCATCTACAAAACGCTTGATGAAGCCGTGCGTACCAAATCTGGAGAGATGGAACGGCTGTTTGCTGATGCAGACTGGTCGACGCTCAAACGACCGAAGGCCTGACGGACACTGATCAAAACAAAACCCGCCCATTTTGATAAAAGTGGGCGGGTTTTGTTTTGATCGGCCCCGCAGACAAATACCCACTGTCATGCGTTTTGTTCCTGCTTACTCAACAACCCCCTTCATGGCCGACGTACACACGCCCCAACAGCGGAGTTATAACATGTCCCGCGTTCGGAGCAAGGACACCAAACCCGAACTCATCGTCCGCAAATTTCTCCACGCCCACGGGTTTCGCTATCGACTGCATGACAAGAAGTTACCCGGCACACCCGATTTGGTGCTGCCCAAATACCGGACAGTAATTTTCGTGCACGGCTGTTTTTATCATGGCCACGACGGTTGCCGCTACTTCGTAGTGCCCAAAACCCGCACCGATTGGTGGATGGATAAAATCAACAGCAACAAACGCCGGGATACCACAAATGAAGCCAAACTTGTCGCTGATGGCTGGAAAATTATAACCATATTTGAGTGCGAGTTAAAGCCTAAAACAAAGGAAGCGACGTTGCAGAATCTTCTAAACCAGTTTATCCCAGCCCCGCCATGATAACCGAAATAAAGACTATTACTGACGTACAGGAGTTTGCTCATCAACTTGTTGCCGAAGGATTAACCGGTGGTTTTCATGCTGACGATCCTTTTGAAGACTTCACAGACGCGACCGGTAACTCACTCTATACACCAGAAGAAGCTGCCATACGTAATGTGCTGATAGGGCAATGTTTCGATGTCTGCGGAGATGACGTCTATTCGATTATGGGTCGAATAACTCTGAAGGATACTCCTGCTGAATCAATTTTTGATGATGACCATGAGGAGCGTTACAACACATTTACGAAGTTGGTTGAGTTGGGTATTAAAGGGTACAAGCCGAACGGAGTGAGCAGCCGAGCGGTAAAGGAAACGTTGCTTGCCCAATATAACTAACCCAAACCTGACTGAACCTTGCTCAATTACATTGATCTTTTCGCGGGCGCGGGCGGTCTGTCCGAAGGCTTCACAAAAGCTGGTTTTAATCCAATTGCCCACGTAGAAATGGATGCGAACGCTTGTCTGACCTTGAAAACCCGCATTGCTTATCACTATCTAAAATCTCAGGACCAATTAAGTGTTTATTACTCCTATCTCAAACAGGAGGTTAATAGGGATGAATTGTATACTCAAGTGCCATCTAATCTGCTGAAGTCTGTCATTCAAGCAGAAATAAACGATCTGTCAATCGCCCCTATATTTGATAGAATCGATAAATTCTTGGGTGATAAAACAGTGGACCTCATTGTTGGTGGCCCACCCTGTCAAGCATACTCACTCGTCGGTCGATCTAAGATAAATAGCCTTGACAACCAGAATGTTACTACTGATGTTCGGTACGAATTATACAAACAGTACGGCCGGTTTCTACAGAAATACCGGCCTGAATATTTTGTGTTTGAGAATGTACTTGGCATCATGTCCGCTGAGAAAAGGCAACTGATTCCCAGAATACAGCAGTATTTTGAGAAGGAGTGCGGATATAGAATTAACCTTCGAGTTGTAAAAGCCTACGATTACGGAGTTTTGCAGCGTAGACTCAGAGTGATAATTGTTGGAAAGAAAGGTAGTGGTGCTTTGCCCTACCCCGACTTCAAGCGGGTCAAGCGGCCAGAAGAGTGGTCTGTGATGAACTCTTTACTGGCTGATCTTGAACCTTTACGGGCAGGTGAGGAGAAGAATATTTCCAGCTACATCACACCTGAACCAAATGACTATCAGGAGGCTATAGGCATCAGAAACAAGGTTGACTTTGTCACGCAACATATCACACGTCCTCACAACGAACGCGATTTAAAAAATCTACAAACTTGCCATTGAAAAGTGGAAACAGGGACAACGGCTGAGATACAATGATGTTCCCGAAGAATTTATCGATTCTATCAAATATAGGGGCGATTG
>QQTW01001821.1_pt1 | contig 15239 bp, 13 predicted proteins | sample 1904831 | NCBI WGS metagenome assembly QQTW01 (sample SAMN09435610, study PRJNA476489) | Subsurface metagenome, whole genome shotgun sequencing project. | reverse complement strand
GGCTGCTCCAATCAAGTCTTCTCGCACCAGACCGGGATCGCGCAGCGTAGCATAAACGGTTGCTAAAATCCCGCGCACCATCGGAATCAGGTGAGGGGTAAATTGTACCGTGACTTCGTGACCGGCTAAGTCACTACAAATCTGCTCAATTTCTGGAGTATGGCGGTGACGAGCAACGCCGTAAGCTCCCAGTGAGTTATCTGCCTCAGCTAGCAACAGACCGATTTTAGCCTGCCGTCCACCGCCAGAGGTGCCAGATTTAGCGTCGATAATCGCAGTATCTGGCACGATTAACCCTTGCTTGAGCAGCGGCGAGAGTGCCAACAGACTGGCAGTGGGATAACAACCGGGACAGCCAATTAACTGGCTCTCGGCAATGCGCGAACGGTACAGCTCAGGCATTCCATAAACCGCTGTTGCCGCTAAAGTCTGATCGCTGCGCTCTAGTCCATACCAGGTTTTATAAGTTTCTAGGTTAGCAAACCGGTAGTCCGCTGAAAGATCCAGTACCAAACATCCTTTCTCTATGAGCGTTGGTGCCATTTGACACGCAAGACCATTGGGCAAAGAAAGAAATACCACCTGACAGCGAGAAGCAATTATTTCTGGATCTACTGGCTCTATTGGCAGATTAACCAGATGCGCCAAATGGGGGTAGAGGTCGGAAAACGACTTACCCGCACTGCTCTCGCCGCCTAAATAAACGAGTTCGACTTCTGGATGATCTCTCAAAAGTCGTACTAGCTGCACGCCACCGTAGCCTGACGCGCCAACAATTCCCACTGGCACGCGCCCTATATCGCCCATATTTATCGCCCTGAAGAGGTTGAAGTAAAAAACAGTTGAACTTTTGCGCTCATTCTATATCAGGTTGGCTTCCATAGAAGAAAGCTGTCAATACTTAATAACTTTATACTTCGTGATAATTAAAACTTATACTATGGCGAAGGATCTTTCACAACAGAAATAAGCGGAATTAACAGGATTCCGCCGTATGCGTATTTGTGATACGATTTTATTTGCTCGTTGCAAAAAATCAATTGCTGAAACTTGTTACTAGCAAGACTTGGTCAATTGCAAAATCCAAAATCCACCCAACGACCGCGCTTAGGGAACGAAATCCAAAATCCAAAATCGTCTGAGTTGTGTTAGCTAGGAATCAAGATGGTGGGAAGCGAGGCTGCCACCATTGATACCAATCAAGCCACGCTTTTTCCAAAGTTTGGTAAGTATCCCCAGACACAGAATTCTTTAAAGGTATGGACAAATGTGCCCATAGACAACGCTTGTCTTGAAAAGGTTGCTGACCTAGCAACCAAGGAACTAAACGACCCAGGTTGATGTCATAGCGATATCGGTTTTGCTGAAACTGTGACACAGTTACCGTACTGCCACCGCGCGAGTTGATACAGGTACTCAGATATGCTCGCTGTTGGTAAGTAAAGAGGTAATAAGAGCCTACTCCTTGCTGCTGACGTAATGAAGCAAGTGTTAGTTGACCAGGGAACGGCGGTACAAAGCGGATGAAGTACTTGATATCTCCTGGAGTATTACCCAAATACCGCATCTCAATATCTAACTTCAGGTTATTTTGGATGTATTGATAGTGCCTTCCGAACAAATATGATGGAATTTCATCGATTGGAGCAGCCAAAGGGCGGCTTTTCTGAAGTTGCCATGCAGATAATGGAACTGCTGTAGGAAAAACAAAAGAGTTAATATTGGCAGCGCTTTGCGGTATGATTGTCTTTCCTAAAACGCAGAAAACGCTACCAAAAATTACAGCCAAAAGCGAAAGGCGGAGCTTCTCCATGAGTGACTATTTTTTAGCCTTATACAGAATCTTTATTTTTAGTTTTATCTTCATCTAGCCGGAGACCAAAGAAGCAGAACAACCCGAAAATCAGGACTGAAACCATTGAAAATATTAAAGAGCCATCTCCTGTATGCCAATATTCAAATCCTGTCTGGTTTGAGGATGCTACTAGAACACCCATTAGGATAACCCGAACCCCATTGACCACAAATGCTATAAAAATAGCCATGGCAGGCACTAAAATTCTTTTCCTCCAATCAGTGGGAAACATTACTAATACAAGAACCGCTAGTCCCCACAGTTCGAGGATGTTTTTCATACCAGAACAGCCTTGGTATACCTCTAAACCTCCCATGGGAAGAATAATATTTACTCCAGTGCGAGAAACTTCAAAACCTAAGTACCAAAGGGCAAAAGCTGCGAGTTTTGCCGTTATTTCAGATAAATCAATCAGCCAATATATTGTGACATGGGGTACGCCTAGAAAAAATAGGACGATCAGTTCCGATCGATATTGCTTTAATCCTTTAAATCCAGAAGCAAGTAGGCTAATACCTATGGCAGAGATCAAAGGTGAAACATAAAGAAAATTAATACCTAATGTTGTGTTTTTTACAAGCACAAAAGCAATAATTAATGTTGCTAAAACACTGGAAGCCACTCCACCTTGTAGATTTAAAGTGTGGCGTTTGTTCCAAATTAAATAGCATATAGCAGTCCAAAAAATAATACTGTTAAAAAATAAATCTGTGTCATTTATTTTCCAACTGTTATTCAAATGAAGTGCAATTAAACCTGCTGATATTCCCAATAACAAAAACTTCGAGGCTTTTAGAGGTTCAATTGAGTTAAAGTGTACAGCGCTCATAAAAACATAAAGATATTACTCTTGCCTCATTTGCGCTTCAGCATCTCTTTGCCACCGAAACCGCTAAAGGTCAAGAAAAAACATATAGAAGAAGGTTACGTACTAATATTTACGTACTTAAGTAGTAACTTCGTGAGTCGGTAAAGAACACCGTGAACATACTGAATTTTTCATAGTTCTAGCGTAAGTTATAGATATTCACCGTAAATACGCGGAGAAATTAGAAAATCTTTAATCGGGCAATTGCAATCACAGAATCAAATTACCATCAACAAACCAAGTAATCTTACCCTTATAACTAAGGTTACTTGTGTAACTGAACACACGCTTGGGAGACGCTATGGGAACAACATCATCCGTGGAAACAAGCTACAATCAAAATAAGCTTTAAAAAACTTTACGGTTTCTCTACTTGATTCAGTGCAGCAGCCTAAGACCGTCTCAAACCAACCTTTTCATTTTGACGAGATAAACGCCGCTTTAGCAGACCTCAAAGCCGGTAAAGCCCTCGTGGTGGTAGATGACGAAAACCGGGAAAATGAAGGCGACTTGATTTGTGCTGCCCAGTTCGCCACCCCCGACATGATTAATTTCATGGCAGTGTATGCACGGGGGCTAATTTGTCTGGCGATGACTGGCGATCGCCTCGATGAAATCGATCTCCCCTTAATGGTCACCAATACTACAGACAGCAACCAAACTGCCTTCACCGTCAGCATCGACGCCGCCCCCCACTTAGGTGTATCCACTGGGATTTCGGCGGAAGATCGGGCACGTACCATTCAGGTTGCGATTAATCCAGCCACGCGCGCTAGCGATCTACGTCGCCCAGGTCATATTTTTCCCATCCGTGCCAGGGAGGGAGGCGTCTTGAAACGAGCTGGTCATACAGAAGCTGGTGTTGACCTGGCTCGACTAGCTGGACTGTACCCATCTGGAGTAATTTGTGAAATTCAGAACCCCGATGGCTCAATGGCTCGGTTGCCGGAGTTAATCGAGTATGCCAAAATTCATAAGCTGAAAATTATTAGTATTGCGGACTTAATCAGTTACCGCTTGCAGCACGAGCGGTTCGTCTGCCGGGAAACCGTCACTCAGTTGCCTACCCAGTTTGGTCATTTCCAAATCTACGCTTACCGCAACACGCTCGATAATTCCGAACACGTAGCAATTGTTAAGGGCGACCTAGCCCAGTTCCAAGACCAGCCAGTGATGGTACGGATGCATTCAGAATGCCTCACGGGTGACGCCTTGGGTTCTTTGCGCTGCGACTGCCGGATGCAGCTGCAAGCAGCTTTGAAAATGATTGAAAACGCAGGTAGTGGTGTGGTGGTCTACCTGCGGCAAGAAGGTCGAGGAATTGGCCTGATTAATAAGTTGAAAGCTTATTCTTTGCAGGATATGGGGCTGGATACAGTCGAAGCGAATGAGCGACTGGGGTTCCCCGCTGACCTGCGGAACTATGGGGTGGGGGCGCAAATTCTCAATGATTTGGGAGTACAAAAGCTGCGCCTGATTACGAATAATCCTCGCAAGATTGCTGGGTTGAAGGGTTATGGTCTGGAAGTGGTGGATCGGGTACCACTGTTGATTGAAGCGACTTCCTACAATTCCAACTATCTGGCGACGAAGGCGGAAAAGTTGGGTCATATGCTGTTGCAGACTTATCTAGTAACAGTGGCGATCCACTGGCAGGATGAACCCCAGCCAGTGACCGAACGCTACGAGCGATTGGAGAAACTGCGGTATTTAGCAGGAACTTATGACTTGTTATTGCAGGAAGAGGCGCGACCAGTAGCGATCGCGCTGTTTGGCAAACCCTCCTTGACTGTTCACTTAGGTTTTGATCAAGCCAAAGTTGCTACTTATGATTGGTATCGGCAGTCAAGTCATCCTTATGTACAAGCGATCGCCCAAATTCTGGACAACCTAGCAACCTGGCCGCACATCCAGCAGCTAGAATTTTTGATTTCTCCTGGTGTTGATCCTCTGACCAGTCTACAAGTTCAACTGGATCGGCAGACCTTTTCCTTGAGCCTGCCACCTTCGTCGATCTGCAACCAGCTGGAAACCCAAAAAATTTATAGCTTTGGAGGGTAGCGCTCAAGAAGATGTCCCACGGTCAATCTGCTCCACTTCCTCGTCCGACAGTACCTTGAGAGAGCGCACTGAGTCCTCAATACTGCTAGTCTTACTTGCACCGGGGATAGGGACAATGCAGGGCGATTTGGCTCGTAGCCACGCCAGCACAATCGAGTATACTGACACGCCCTTTTGCTTAGCCATTTGAGAGATGGCGGGAATATCTTCCAGTCGGCTAACGCGACGGCTACCACCCAACGGACTCCAAGGCAGGAAAGTCAAACTTTCATTTTCGCAATACTTCAAGACGCCATCGGACTCAGGCTGGCGATACCAAGGATTGTACTGGTTCTGGACAGAGACAATCTCAACCACGTCACGGGCACGCTTAATCTGCTCAACTGAGAAATTGGAAACCCCGACGAACCGAATTAGACCGGCTTTCACGGCGTCTTTTGCGGGTGTGAGTGATTCCTCAATCGTGTAGTTTGGATCAGGCGCGTGGTACTGCCAGACATCAATCGGTTTCTCGCCGCCCAAAGACTCGAAGCTAATTCGAATTGTCTCTCGCAGGTGGTCGGGATTGCCGTTGCGCGTCCAATTGCCATTAGGTCGCATCAAGCCGCCCTTGGTTGCAACAGTGACGTGGCTAACATCGCCATGATAATGTTGGAGTGCCTTGTGGATGAGTCGCTCGTTGTGGTGCTTGTCCGACTCGTCTTTGCAGTAAGAGTCAGCGGTGTCGATCAGTGTAACGCCAAGGTCAAGAGCGCGATGGATGACCTCTATTGCTTGCGCCTCTGGTGGTCTGCTGCTCAAGGACATTGGCATCCCCCCCAAACCAATCGCGCTAATATTGACATCAGAGTTTCCCAGCTTTTTCGTTTCCATCGGTTGCCTCACCAAGTGTCCGCATTTGTGTTTCCCTTCCATTGATTCAGAAATTCAGTTGGGATTCGTCTGTCTCACGGTAAATTTTCACTCCAAGTTGCATTCATATAAGTAACTTTCGCTCCCCCAGCTCCCCTTGCCCACCTGCCCACCTGCTCGCGTTGCCCACCTGCCCACCTGCTCCAGTCAGTTCTAGCTGGAAGCACTGGTATAAAAACGCAGCGCAAACTGCCAAAAAACACGCGCCACAAATAAAAGACCTAGCGCTAGTACTCCAGCGCCAACCACCCACTCTACCTGGACACGACCGAGCATCGCTTCAGCTGGAACCGTGGTTAGAAAAGCTACCGGCACCACGAACGTGAAGAAAAAACGGTAAGCGGTGGGATAAGCCACCATCGGATATCGCCCAGCTTCCAGCAGACCTCTCAGAACCTCGGTGACGTTGTAAATCTTGACAAACCAGATGCTGGTTGCCCCCAGCATAAACCACAAGCTGTAGAGGGTGGCAAGTCCAAACAAAAGCGGCACAGCACTCAGCAGGTAGTTACCCGCTCCTAACCCGAGCCGCCCCCCCGCGTAGCCAATCAGCACTCCTCCAAAGGTCAGATCCGGCAGCCCCCAGGGTGAAAGAGTGTGGGCCGAAAGCCAAAACTGGCTGCTGATCGGCTTGAGAAGCACGAAGTCCAGCGTACCCTGCTGAACGTGCTTAACGATACTGTTCAAATTGGGTGCGAGGAAGGTACTGGAAAAGCCTTGCAGCACAGTAAAAATGCCCAGCACTATGAGGGCTTCTTCCCAAGACCACCCTTGAAAGGTGTAGCCAGTGCGATAGAACAGGAACAGCCCAAACAAGCTGCCTAAAAGATTGCCCAAGCTAGTCAGCGTAGCCAAAATGAAGTTAACTCTGTACTCCAACTCAGCTGCTAACGCAGCACTCCACAACAGCCTCAACACACCCAGGTATCGTTTCACAATTTTGCACCGCTCAAAGCGTCTCTGGATCAATTTCTAATTCTCGCAGTTTTGCTGCCAACCGCTCGGCTCGTTGTGCCTCCTGCTCAGCTCTGGCGATCGCCACTTCCCTCTGCCGATCTAGTTCCACGTAGGTAGCAAACTTTTGCCCATCGGGTCGATAGAGTTCTAACCCCTCTGGAGAAAGCTCAAACCGTACACCTAACCGAGGACTCACCCAACTCTCTATCGGTTCAATCTCACGCAGTTCCTCACCGGAGCGCAGCCATCCTCCCAGATCTTCTCGCTCTGGATCGTACATATAAAACTCTTCTACCCCATGACGTTCATAGAATTTCAACTTATTGAGCATTTCCGTGAGCCGATTTCCTGGAGAGAGAATTTCAAACACGACTTGTGGGGCAATATTGTTCTCTCGCCACTGTAAGTAAGAACCGCGATCTCCTTTGGGTCTGCCAAACACCACCATTACATCCGGCGCTTTGCGAATCGTGTTATTTCCTTCAACCGGATACCAAAGCAGATCGCCTGCCACAAAGACATTAGGGTCATCTTTAAACAAGGCATCCAGACCTCCTTGAATTGTAACAATCCAGCGGAACTGCTTGGTGTTATCCGCCATTGGTTGTCCATCACTTTCGGGGTAGATGACCTGCTGCTGAGAACTAAGTTGAATTTGTGTAGTCATTCACTGCCTCCAGTGTTTTGTCACAAGACATACTGGCTCAACGTTTGATTTTGGTTTGAGTTTAGCTTTTTTGGCAATTCAATTGACGCGATCGCCACTTATCGTCTATGCCAGAAAAACTCTTTATTCGCTATAAAATCGCGCTTAGGCAAGACATAGACTGACAATCATAGTGGAACCAACAGAAGCACTTGGACCTAATTCTTAATGCTAGACTACAACCCGCAGCCATATCTGCTCTCCTCAGCAGAACTGCCTGACTCTGACGATACCCCTGGGGATAATGAACTACAAAACATAATTCCCAATTTGCTTAGAGCAGTCTTGCTCTTGATTTGGGCAGATCGCACTGACTGGTTTTTTGGTGTTGATATGGGTATTTACGACAGTGCAGGGCAGATCCGTAAAACTCCTATAGTGCCGGATGGCTTTTTGAGCTTGCGAGTTGTGCGGGTTAAGAGTTTTGGGGGAAGGTTGAGTTACGTCCTAGAGGAAGAAAACAACGTTGTCCCGCTATTGGTGTTAGAATTCGTCTCCAAAACTTACGGGGAAGAATACGGTCAGAAGATGACCAATTATGCTCAACTGGGGGTGTTGTACTATGTGATTTACAACCCTGATTATTGGCGTCGTGACAAGCATGATCCTTTGGAGGTTTATCGGTTAGTAGAGGGGAAATATGAGCGTCAATCAGGGGAGCCTGCATGGATGCCAGAGATTGGGCTAGGAATTGGTCGGGAACAAGGCATCTGTGAGCAATGGCAGCGAGATTGGCTGTACTGGTATGACGAGCAAGGAAACAGATACCCAGTGCCAGAAGAAGTGATAGAGCAGCTGCGGCAACAGGTTGAGCAGCTACAGCAACGGGCAACAGAGATGGAGTCTCTCTTGGCTCGCTATCGAGAACGTTTTGGTGAATTGCCTGAGAACTGAATTTCAAAGTCTGAAGCGGCGAGTTTGTGTTCAAGGCGATCGCACCTTACAAATTTTCCATTGCGGTTGCACGTATCCATCCCACAATATTCGAGTACAACTGGGGTTGCTCAGTTAGAAACACTCATGGCATTTTTTGCTAGCTTCGTGTTAGAAAGCTCTCTAGTTCGGCAAATCATGAAGTGGATATGGCAGTATTAAGCGAATCTCCCTGGTATCAGCAAATTTTGAGAGAGGGGGAGGAACGGGGGATGCGGCAAGGGATGCTGTCAGGGATTGAATTGGGTTTGGAGCTAAAATTTGGCACTGTTGGACTAGAGCTGATGCCGGAGATATCTCAGATTTCGGATTTGGAACGATTAAGGGCAATTCAGGAAGGGATAAAGACGGTGAATACACTAGAGGAATTGCGGCAAATCTATCAGTAAACCAGGAAAGCTATCCTGTCTACGCTCCCATGCCTGAGTACTGCTTCAGTCCCTGCCGCCACAGCCAGCGGTTCAAAACGAAAAATAGCATCCCCCAACCCAGCATTACCAAAAACCCTTGCGTTAGTTTCACTGGTAGTCCAATTAAAAGAGCTGCCGGGAAATGAATCAGGTAGGGAAACGGCGTCCAAAGCACCACCTCGCGCACAGGCTCCGGGAACATTTCTAGCGGAGCAATTAGCCCTGAAAGAAACAGGTAAAGCAAAAACCAGAAGCTCTCAATGGCGCTGGCTCGCTCAGTCCAGAATGCGAATAAAGCAAAAGTATACTGAATAACAAAACGCAGGGCAAAGGCGAAGATTACCGCCACCGCAAAAAGCAACAAATTCCGCAAACTCGGCACCCAGAAAGCCTGGGGATAAAGCATAAAAAACAGCGCCACTAACACTATTCCGAAAGGCAGACGGGCAAGCCGTTCCGATAAATGTGATGCGATGTGGTGCCACACCGGATCGAGTGGCTGTAGCAGGAGGGGGGAAAGCCGCCCTTCCACTACCTGCTTCTCAAACTCCCAAATCACCCAGACTATAGTGAACTGCCTGACAATAAAAACTGCGAGAAAGTAGCGTGTAAAGTCTAAAGGGCTAAGCCCGAATTGTCCACCTTGGGCCGCCTGTATCCAGACTCCCATCAAAATCAGCGGCAAGCTCCCGGACAAAGCCCACAAAAATAGCTCAGCCCGATACTCTAACATATAAGCATAGTAAACCAAAAGCAAAACTCTGGCTTTTCTAATAATCGAACTCATAACACACCCCCGGCGCTAAAGACGCGACCAATAACTTCTTCAACTGGTGGCTCAGTTACAGTCAAGTCCAGCACCTCCAGTTCCGCCAGAATCTTAGCCACTGTACGGGTAAGCACCTCGCGCTGCACGAGGAAACACACTGATTGACCTGCCACCGCTTTAATTTCGCCGTAGCGTAACAACTCAGCCTCAGGCAAGGGGTGGACGAGTTCCACTTGAACTTCGCGGTAGGGGGCGAAATGTTCCAGCAGTCCATCTAGACTACCGTCATAAATCAGCTGTCCTTGGTGAATCACCATCACCCGTTGGCAGAGGGCAGTAATGTCCGCCATGTAGTGGCTGGTTAACAAAATTGTCGCCCCATATCGCTGATTGTACTCGCGCAGGAATTCACGCACCCCTATTTGGGCATTCACGTCAAGTCCCAGTGTCGGTTCATCTAAAAAGAGTACCTGGGGTCGGTGCAGGAGTGCTGCCAGCAGTTCAGCTTTCATACGTTCGCCCAAGGAAAGTTTGCGAACGGGCTGGTTCAGCTTGCCTTGAAGGGAAAGCATCTCTGTCAGTTCGCCCACTCGCTGCCGGTACTCTTTGTCGGCGATGCCATAAATAGCAGCGTTGATCTTTAAAGAGTCTAGTGCTGGCAAGTCCCAGATCAGTTGCTGCTTTTGCCCCATAACCAGCGTAATTTGTCTCAAAAAGCCAACTTTGCGCTGGAAGGGGACGTATCCAGCTACTCGCACACTGCCTGCGGAGGGATGAATCAAACCTGTGAGCATCTTCAATGTGGTAGTCTTGCCCGCTCCATTGGCACCCAAAAATCCTACGACCTCTCCTGCCTCAATTTGAAAGGAAACCTGCTTGACCGCCTCTACCGAGCGGTAGGTGCGGCGCACAAAGTGGAGCAGCGTCCCCTTAATGCCTGGTTCTTTGACAGCCACGGGATAAACTTTGCTCAGGCTCGCAGCCACGACAATAGGCATAGTTTGTGAAAATATAGTCAAATATCTACGCTGGCTTGGAAAACATCACAGTCTCCCCCTTTATTTTCACTTTTGTTCGGTTGTATCCGCAGAAGACTTACACAAAGCGACACTCACCTGCCCATCTGCCCACCTGCCCACCTGCCCACCTGCCCACCTGCCCTTCACTGATCTGATGCCGACTGATCCTTATGCTTGGCTAAAACAATCCCTCGCCACGATTCATCGGGCTGACTGGTATCGCTTTGTTCTTACAATACAAGGGCGTCCTGGGGCGGTAGTGCAACTCGAGGGACACCCAGTCATTAACTTTGCCAGTAATGACTATTTGGGACTGGCAGGGGATGAGCGCCTGATTCAAGCCGCTGTTGACGCTACAAAAGAATTCGGCACTGGCAGCACTGGTTCTCGATTACTCAGTGGTCAAAGAGAACTGCACCGGCAGCTAGAACTAGCGATCGCATCCCTCAAACAAACGGAAGACGCCTTAGTATTCAGTTCTGGGTATCTAGCAAATTTAGGTGCGATCTCCGCGTTAGTAGGCAAGCGCGATTTGATTTTGTCGGATCAGTACAATCACTCCAGTTTGAAAAATGGCGCAATTCTCAGTGGCGCAACCATTATCGACTACCCTCATGGTGATATTGATGCTTTGACTCGCCACCTCAATCAACAACGAGAACACTTCCGCCGCTGCCTAATTCTCACCGATAGCGTCTTTAGTATGGATGGCGATCTTTGCTGCTTACCGGCACTATTGGATTTAGCTGAACAGTTCAGCTGTATGCTGCTGGTTGATGAAGCTCACGCCACTGGGGTACTAGGAGCAACAGGCGCTGGTTGTGTGGAACACTGGCGCTGTACAGGACGCCAGCTAGTTCAAGTCGGCACTCTTAGCAAAGCCTTGGGCAGTTTGGGCGGCTACGTGGCTGGAACGGCAGCCTTGATAGACTTCCTGCGCAACCGGGCACCTAGCTGGATTTATACCACTGCTCTTTCACCACCTGATACAGCAGCGGCATTGGCAGCAGTCAAGATTGTCCAACAAGAACCAGAACGCCGTAATCAGCTATGGCGTAATGTAGCTTACTTAAAGCAACTGATTGCTGCTCAGTTGCCCAACCTCAAACTACTGCCTTCTGAATCGCCCATCCTCTGCATTCAAATGGAAAGTGCAGCCTCCGCCCTAACAATTGGACTGAGGCTAAGAACATCTGGTATTTTTGCCCCAGCTATCCGCCCTCCCACCGTTTCCACGAGTCGAATTCGAGTCTCAGTTATAGCAACTCATGTAGCGGATCATATTCAGCAATTGGTAGAAGCCCTGAGTGATGTCAATAAAAGCGATTAGCTGTTAGCGAGTCTCATCCCGGCGGTCAACAATGATCACCTTAGGTTCAGTGTCAACAGCGCTAGTAGAGTAATCTGTGCGATTCGTATCGACGGCAGGGGTGCCAATACTACCATAATCAGTGCGATCAGTAGTAGCAACGCCTGGTGCGTCATAAATACCCCAGTCTTGAATCCCCCGGTTGCTCAAAATTGCTTCGACACGACGGATTTCGTCATCTGTGCCATCCACAATTACTAGATAATCCCCTCGGGACAATCTTGAGTTGTAAATTTGGGCTTGCTCTTCGGGAATTCCCAAACCAACTAATGCGCCAACCAAACCACCAGCGGCAGCACCAATAACTCCACCAGAAAGGGTTGTGGCTATGGTAGTAGCAGTAGCACCTGCTAGCATCACAGGACCTATGCCAGGAATTGCTAAAGCGCCAAGACCGACTAACAAACCAGTCAGACCTCCTAACGCCCCACCTGTGACTGCACCAGTTTTAGCGCCTTCGTCAGCTTTATTGCCCACGTGGTCGCTTACATCAGCACCGGCAAGCTGATCACCACGGTCTGAGTCTTTAGCAACTACAGAAACCTTACCCATGTTAAAGCCAGAATCTCTCAGCTCGTTGAGCGCATATTCCGCTTCTTGGCGGCTGGAAAAGACGCCGACAGCGCGCTTTTGGTTGCCAGAAGCCCTATCAGTAGTTCCACTTATAGGCGTAGTAGTGGAATAATCGTTCACGGGAGTAACGCCCAGGGGAGCACTGTCACCCATAGCAGTAATTCCACCCATTGGGCTAGTGGCATAAGGAGCAACGCCCAGTGGATCACCGACACCCATGCCAGTTAACCCACCCATCGGGGTGATCGGGGCATAATCGGTAGACCCATAGTTAACACCTGGTACATCATAGATACCCCACTCCTGAATGCCACCACCGTTTAAAATAAATTCAGCTCTGGCGATCTCATCTTCTGTGCCATCGACTATTACTAGATAGTCCCCGTTAGACACACGGTCGTTGTAAACTCTGGCTCGTTCTTCAGGAATTCCCAAACCAACCAGTGCGCCAAGCAAACCGCCAGCTGCTGCACCAATTGCGCCACCTGCTAGGGTTGTAGCTAAAGCTGTGGCTAGTTCGCCTGCCAGCACGACCGGACCTACGCCAGGAATAGCCAAGGCACCTAAACCCACGAGTAAGCCGGTTATACCTCCTATAGTGCCACCGGTAAGCGCTCCAGCGCTGGCACCTTCATCGGCTTTATTACCAACGTGTCCACTTACATCTACACCAGCGATGTCAGCCTGACGGTCTGCATCCCGGGCGATGATAGAAACTTTAGCCATGGAAAAACCAGAACGACTCAGCTCGTTGAGCGCATATTCTGCGTCCTGGCGATGGGAAAATACACCAACCGCTCGTTTTTGTTGACCTAAAGCCATTTTTAAGCCTCCAGTTCAGCAGGAAACAACATTCAATAGCACAAATACAGAACTTTTGTGCTGCGTTTATCGTTCTAGTTTCTTTTTAGATAAATTTCATCGGTCTGTAGGTGTAATGTTTTTACCCCTCACAGAAGCGTGTCAACGGAAATTGCGACTTATGAGTTCGGTTCTACGACTGTCGTTGATATACTAATGCCGGTACTCTCGTAATTAGTAAAGTATGTGAATTTTTACTATAAGTTGCTAGCTGTTAAAGGGGTAAATACTGGTGCAAAAATGGATCTTGCCAACCTTAAGTGAAGTTTTAGCCCTGAGTGAATCAACTATTACAAACTGTCCTAGTGAAGACGCCAAGTGGACAGCAGCAACCCAAAATCTTAGGGGTGATGTCACAACGTCAGGGAACTCAAAACATCAAAACGCGAATCTGCGTGTCAGAGCAGAGCGGGAGTGGTGTGGAGCGATCGCAGCTCTAGAGCAACTGCTGCTACAAACCATTGATTCAGACACGTCAACTTTAGCAAATGGTCAGCCGCAACCTCAGGGATTAGTGTTTGCCGGTCCGGTGCCAATTTTTAGTCATACACAGCTACTCTCAAACTTGCAGACGTGGATCTTTACGACATCGTCATGGGATTCAACACTGGGGACGGCATTTCAGTTGCCCCCTGCAACAGCAATCCTTACGGCACATTCATCTCAAACAGCGGAATTTTCTAATGGTGGGCTGGTACTCCCCTTAGTAGTTGGAGATCCGCTTCTGCGCGAAAAGTTTTGCTTAGTTTTAACAACTGAATTTAGTTTAGTGATGGTTTTGGGAGAAGACAACAGCAATGTGCCAAAATTTTTGTTTTCTTTTGAGCCAGAGGTCGTTGAGCAGGCGTGGCGAGTGCTGCGGGAGCGGGTAGTGCTGAGCAGTCCCCACTTTCCTATTTTTGAACTGGATGCCTTTGTTAAACGATATCACCCAAGGACACCCGATTACCGGACAGTAATGCAGTTTAGCCGCTTGTTATTGAAGTATTTACCAGAGGCAGAATCAAGCAAAGGAGCAGAGGAAACATTAGATTTAAATTCTCCCTTGCACCCCTCCACAGAAAGAACACCTCTGCACCCCTCACTTCGTCCCGATGTAGAATTGCTACAGGCATTTGCTCACGAAGTCCGTACACCCTTAACAACTATTCGCACCTTAACTCGCCTGCTGCTGAAACGCCGTGACCTAGCTGCCGACGTAAGTAAACGCTTAGAAATTATCGACTACGAGTGTACGGAGCAAATTGACCGTATGGAGTTGCTTTTTCGGGCAGCCGAACTGCAAACATCAACGCTCAAACACCAAAGCACTCATTTGACGGCGATGTCATTGTCTCAGGTTTTGCAGCAGAGCATTCCTCGCTGGCAAAAACAGGCAAGTCGCCGGAACTTAACCCTTGATGTTATCCTGCCCCAGCATCTGCCGACTGTAGTCAGCGATCCGACAATGCTGGATCAGATTCTCACAGGCTTAGTCGAGAATTTCACCCGCAGCTTACCTGCTGGCAGTCATATTCAGGTGCAAGTCATCCCCGCTGGAGAGCAGCTAAAGTTACAACTGCTACCTCAATTCCAGCCTGGACAAATTGGCACGCCCGAACAGTGTCCGGCACCAACTCGAAAGTCCCTTGGTCAGATGCTGATGTTCCAACCCGAAACAGGTAACATCAGTCTCAATCTCACGGCGACGAAGCATCTGTTTCAAGCCATTGGTGGTAAGCTTATTGTGCGGCAGAGACCTCATCAAGGCGAAGTGTTGACAATTTTTCTACCAATGGATGTTAGGAAAGAGAGGGGCAAAGGGGAATGTGCTAATACCCACTAATCCCATACTGGTTTTGTTGGCGAGGCAGGAGCAATCGGCAATAACGCATTGAAAGTAGAACCTTCACCCAGCTTGCTTTTAACGCTGATAGAACCGCCGCAGCGCAATAAGATTTGCTGAA
>QQTW01001820.1_pt1 | contig 15242 bp, 11 predicted proteins | sample 1904831 | NCBI WGS metagenome assembly QQTW01 (sample SAMN09435610, study PRJNA476489) | Subsurface metagenome, whole genome shotgun sequencing project. | reverse complement strand
TCGGCCGCCTTCGTCAGCTGCCGGACACATCGATCCACGAGGGCCAAATGGGTTGCCTCGATGGCCGATCGAGGCGCATTGCGAATCAGCGCCGTATCCAGGTAGAAGCCGACGAGATAGTGACTGGCGTGCTGTTCGATCGTGAAGTCCGGCGCCGTCAGGATGATGCGCCAGAGCAATTCGGCCCCCATCAACTCGATGACCTCACCCTCGCCGGCCAACCCTGACGTACTCATGCGGTGCTCGTACTGGACGACCTGAATAACCCAGTTCAGGAGACCGCCGCAGAATGCCGACGGGTGCAGTCGCGGCAGGTACTTTTCGACCCAGCCATCGATGACCGGGTTCCTCGCTCGCAATCTCTCGGTGATATTGCAGAACATGGTCCACGCCACATCGCGCTGCGTGACCTCGAACGCACGATTTTCGACGAGGCATTTCCAGAGCTGATCGCTCAAGGCGGAGGTGATGCTGGACGGTGCTCGATAGATGATGCGCGCCAGCAGGTCCAGGCGAGGTGTCAGGACGATCTCCTCATGCCCGACCCATTTCCGGATTCCGTCGCTGCAGAAGGTATGCGACGCCTCCTCGATGACCAGCCGGGTCAGATCATGCTTCGACGTGAGGATCTCCAGATCGTCCGGGCCATCGTCGACCATGCGCGAGTGCGATGGCTCAATCAGGAGGGCGTTGATGATGCAGTAGCTGCCAGCACACGTCGGGCTCTTGGCTGCGATATCGTCGAGGCAGTCCCGGTAGATGAGACGACGGTCGTGGCTGCTCAGGCCGCATGCCACCAACTCCTGGATCTCGCGGAGGGCAAAGAGATGGACGTTGGGGGCGTTGGTCGGGATGTGCAGGGCGGAGGCGCTGCTCTCGCGGAGCAGTCGCATGCAGAGGTGAACGGGCGTCAGATCGAGCCTCGCGTGGGGCGCGGTGCGGAGTCGCTCGCGGTACTTGCCATGAAGGGTTTGGAACAGGCCGACCCCATACTCGATCATGCCGGCGTCAAAGTTGGCGACGGGCACCTCGTTCAGCTTCACGCAGAGATAGAGAAGATCTTCGACGGTGGTGATGTTCATGAAGCCCCGAAGCATGCGCAGGATCCCGGTCACGAAGCGTGGGTCTTGGTGGGTGCGGACCTGCTCCCAGATGGTGTCCGACATGTTCGTCGTGAATCTGTGGGTCACCATCAGGAAGCCTGCGACATTGGAGCCCCGTTCGACCAATTGCGTGTGCGATTCCGGACCGATGAGGTATTCCACCAACTTATGGCGTAAGATGAAGTCGGCCAGGTACCCCATGACGGGATGTGGGGGGTCGAAGTTGCTGTAGCGCTTGAAGACCTCGATGAGTTCGCTGCTCATGGTCTCCAACGCCTGCACCCGGACCTCCATGCGTCCTCCGACGACGCACTTCCGCAACAGATTGATCTTCCACGCCCGCGGGAGCAGATGAGCAATCTCGTCGGGCGTCAAGGTGCCAATCTCCACGGTGCGCTCGCGCAGCAAGGTGAGGCCCAGCTCCGGGTCAGCGTGGGCGATCTCGGTCAGCAGGCGGGCGTTGCACGACATCACCTCGCGAATGCTATCGCGCGGCAGGGCCAGCGGCTGCTTGGTCCCCGCCATCTGAAGCAGGACGTCGGTCGCACGAGCGATGTCGGCCGCATCACGCGGGATGGGACTCCAGAGGGCATGTTGGTCCTCGTGGTTGGTCGGAAAGTTGCGGTTGCCACCAGCGTCCGGTCCATTGGCCGCTGGCCCGGCATGCTCGATGTACAGCTCCACGAGGCGCTGGCACATCCACACCGGATACCAGACGTATTGCTGTAGGTTCGGGTAGCTCACGGCACGGTTGGCCAGCAGCTGGGTGAACTGGCCCAGTCGGCGCACGCCGTGAACGGAACCCGCAGCGAAGGCGCTGAACACGGCAGCGTTCAGGGCTTCGATGTTATATGCATATTGATGTTCCAGGATGCGCCAGAGAGGCACTTCAGGGCCTGAGTTGTTCATCATGCCCCAGGTGGCGGTCAACTGATAACGAGGCGACACCAAGGTGGGTTCCTCGCTGGTGCCGTTCGCATGCTCGAGCGCGGCGATATCGAGATCCAGGATGTGCCGAGCGAGACGTGCGTATTGCACCAAGACATCCTCTGGACGACCGTTGGCTTCGCCCTCCCCCGAGCTGTTCTGCGGACGTGTTCGTCGTGGGGTCGGGTCGTCAAAGATGATCCTGAACAGCGGTTAGATATCTATGCTCTTCAGATGCTCATTCCGGACGTGGCGCCCCTGCGCGACTACTTACCTCCGCCTCGCATACCCTTCGATGATGTTGGTCACGTCGTCCCAGAACGGCTGTTGAGCGACGATGATGGCATGCCAGTGTAGGCGTTGCGATGCTATTTGGTCGGCACAGTACGCAAACCAATCGGCCAGACGGGCCAAGAACTTTCCCGTGAGCGAACCTATGCGTCGACGTCAGCCTGACGCTCCATGTCGGGGAATCTGATCGACCTCAGTATCCACCCACCTTTCTCCATGATCGCTGCCACGTGCGTAATCAGCTGCTTGAGGTCGCATCCCTGCGAATATACCGGGAACTTCTCGATCAGCGCATCGCGGACATCCGGCTGCACGACGGTGACGAGCGGATCCCAGTCTTCGGCAGTATCGTCTTGGTCCATGTCCTCAACTTCGGCCACTTCAATCTCGGGACTTCGGACCGATGTCGTCGACGAGGCTCTGGTCGCCGGAGCGTCGTTGGTCTTCGCCGTCGTCGTTTCGCCCTGCTCGCTCCTCTCGTGCGAGGTTCTGTTCGCCGTCGGCGACGAGTGCGGACTGGAGGAATGCGTCGAGTCATGGGGAGAGGTCGGCACTACAGCGTCTTGAGAGCCTGGCGATCCATGCGAGGCCTCATCGACTGGGTCCGACGGTCGAGCACGGACGTTGATGGTGACCTTGCTCGGCGTCCGCACGTGCGACGGTCCTTGATCCGGGCTCATCGTGCTCGGCGTGTGTGGCTGTTCCTGAGCTACTGTCGGCTGCACTCCGACCGGGGGTGAGGACGTGGGGCTGGAAGAGGCCATGGTGCTCGATGAGGGAGGTCCTTCCGGTTCGGTCATATTGGTAGTTGATAGCACGATGGGATCGAGCGAGCGACTGCGTGAAGGGGTTACGTGGTCGTCGAGACGTTGACGTTTGCGGGTCAAGGTGGGGTCAGCATCCTCCATGGAATCACGTCGAGGGTTGTTGGGTTCGGAAGAAGAGCCGCGAGGTAGCAGCGCAGGCGAGGCGCTCCCATCTACCGCCATGACATCTTGGTCGGCCATGTGAAGATGAGGGCCAGCTGCGCCGAGCCAGGCTCCGGCGGGGTGGCAGCTGCCCCTGCTCCCCCAACTGTCTTCAATATCAGCGACGGTGGCAGTGACGACCTCAATTGAGCTCAAGTCACAAAAGTGAAGTGCGACCCAGGAAGGTCGATGCTGGTGCCTATCGCCAGTCGAAAAAACTCAATGAGAGGTGACGTAGATGAAGGATGAAGGATGAACAGAGGGACAAGTCTACTCAGACGGAAAGGGAGGTGAAAGGTGGGCGTGATGAAGAGGAAGGAGTTCACCGTTGCTGGTTCGCAATTCAATTTACCCCAATGTCAATAACCACCACAACCGTCCTGATCGGTAATCCAACGGTGAGTCGTCAACGAGGGCCAACGTCAACAACTCAACTAAAAATTCTGCATAGGGTCCTGTATCAACTGTCTTTACCCAGTGCTGTAGCTTTGATCTCGTTGCTGATAGCTACAAATGTAGTCTCGTAGCGTTGTACTTGTACTGTTGGGAGCTGTGTATAAAAAGCGGACAGCTCCGCAGCGAGGTCAGGCAGCTGCTGGAAACATCGGGGACGGGATGTAGGGTATGTACCAGAAGGAGCGAACCAAGAGAGAGGAAGAGAAAGATTGGATGTATGATGTAAACCGGAGAACGCGTGTATGGGAAGCTGAGGGTGAGAGCTGGGAGCTTCCGTCGCGTGGGGTGACGATGGAGGGGCACGTCGTGAGAGCCTCTCCAAAGGTTCTTTCCGCCTTATCGCAAGCGAGGCGGCCGCTTCGGAGCTGAAAAGGTAGTCAACCGCGCGGCTGCGCGGCTGTTTTCACCTCGCCTAGCGCGTCTAATCCGCTTGTCTTTCACGGTTCATCATGCATGTCTTTGCCTGTTGGTGCCACTAGAAGTGTTCTAGAAGTATCGAAAAAGGTCACTTTCGTTCTGTAGCGTTCTAGCCGTCTTCTCGAAGGATGCAGGGTCAACGAAAGACAAAACCCGTCTTTCGGGTTGATACACCTTATTCGGCAGTAGAATGGTGCGGCGTGGAGTGTCCACTGGAATATCTGCGTTGACCACCAGGCTAACTAACGTGTCCAGGCCTGTTATTACGCCCGACCATCAGGAGACGATTCTGGAAATGCTTTGCAGGTACGCTCTGTTGCCAAGCCGGTGGACAAGAAATGCTCAACTTCTGTCCATGGACAGCTCTTTATCTATTCTATAAAGGAAGACTTTTACGCATAATTTTGTTGAAGCTCAGCAGAGCTTGAACGTCTTTTCCACGTCTATCTGATAATACGATTGCAAATTGTTAATTTTATGGCGCAACTGTTTCTTATCTAAAGACATACTCACCTTCAGTCTCCTTTCTTGTCTGGCTCTGTCTAAGTTTCGGTGGCAGTTTATTGGCCTCTATTGGTCATCATCGTCGAAGTTCCACTCTCCCCTCCAAAGGCAAACGCGCCAAGCGGAAGGAGAGGAAGATTGTCAAGGCTAGGGATGAGGGCACAGTGGCCATGGACACGAAGCCGAATGAACCGACTTCACAAGCACCTCCACCTGCTTTGATGTCCCATCTGACAATCGGATTCAATCAAACTACCAGGCACTTGGAAAATCTGTCGTTCAGATCCAGTCCCGCAGCACAGACACCATTGGCGCGCAAGACATTACCTCACCCTAGGCCGACGACATCTACCAGTGGAACGGGACAGAGGGATGAAACGACGCAGCAAAGTTCACACTCGGATGAGGATGTAACGGCGTCATTGAGACACGTGGCAGCCATCTTCGTGCCTCGATCCGCACATCCGTCGATCTTACATTCTCATCTGCCCGTACTGGTTCACACGGCCTCGATGGCACATCCTAATCTCCCACAAACCCGACTCGTAGCGTTGCCAAAGGGCTGCGAGTCCCGACTTCAAGAAGCGCTCGCGCTCCCTCGAGTGAACTTTCTCGGTGTCCTTGACGAGACGCCAGAAGCGAGTCAGCTGATCGAGTTCGTCCGGGAGCACGTCCCTATCATCGACGTGCCCTGGCTACCGGATGTGAAGCAAGGGAACTTCTTGCCCTTGCAGGTCGAGGTGACGCAGTGTCCGGTATCGACGATGAATAAGGCCCAGAAGAGGAAGCTGCAGGCTGAGACTCACTTCGGCTCCGCGGAAAAGAGAAGGGGCAAGGAAAAGGGAAGCAAGGGAAATAAGATATCATGATAGTATCTTCCTCGACTTCGATTGCTTGAGATACTTTGTGAATCATTGGCGTCGTTGATGGCAAGTTATCGTTAATTCGTTTTTTGAGAAGAGCGCGGTGACAAGAGCAACGGATCTGCCAGCAGGAATAGCAAAATGTCACCATCATCCCAACGATGAAGGATGATTTGGCCTTCAACACCATGATAATGTTCGTTACCCTAATTTCCATCGCACTTACGATGAAGATTAGTTGGAAACTCATGATAATAACGAGATAATGAATTAAAACAAGCAATCCTACCTTCAAAGATGCTTAGGACCGTGCGAGCAATTCTTTGAAGTTCCGCTCAATCTTGCCCAGGATTTCATTCTGCTCATCCAGCTTCCTGTTCATAGATTGGATGTTTCCTTTAGCTCGTCGCGTATCTGTTTTAATGACTTGTCGATCCGGTTGTATGACTGATTGATCCAACTGTGCAATCGATTAGTGATTTCGTTCTTCATCTGTATTTTTTTTTTTTTTTACTATGTTATCGACATATGAGGGAAGCCAATCGCGACAATCATCGCCCCTAACGATATCCCTTCCTTTCGAGTAACTTGCACGTGTGGTCAGTCCTGCCTCATCGTGAATGAAGAAATTGGGGACAAACGTACGAGCCCAGAATGCCATACTAATGTGTGCATGGGCTATGCGCCGCAGACTCAAGGATGTTCGCTCCAAAATGAACAGACTGAGATAAAGACTTAGAAACGTTGAACAGATTCGAGTTATATACTGATCGAAGGGTGTGGCTTGAATGATGAGGACTGAGGTGCGATTGAGAATCGAGCTAGATGGACAGGCCGTTGAAAAAATAATTGGGACAACCTAGCAGTAACCGCTCCAAACTTTCATCACCTCTACGATGATTTCATCTCCAGCATAGTGACGATGACAGGCGACCTCATCACCTTTAAGACGAAATCACCTTCATGAGCCGGACGATGAAAGGCAGCATCATCGCGTTCATGGCAAAGCACATTTTCATCAGCCTAGCGGCAAAGACGAGCCAACCTCCATCACACTGATAATGATGATGAGCCCATCTTCCTGCAACGCTTCCCTGCCTTCATTTTCCCCTCCAAGCGGTGTTTTTACGCTTATGTTCCCCACTCCTTTCCCCAACTTCTTCCAGCCTCCATTTCCTTCCCACTCCGTGATCGTCTTCAAGCCTGCAGTTCCGCCTCGAGCTCCAGCGCTGCGATTGCCTCCTTTTCCATCGGCTGAACAACGATACGATGAAAACAGGGATTGAAGAAGGCCGATTATTCTTCCTGCTGGAAGACTGTTGAGGTCAAATGAGGAAGACCTGCTGGTCTTGCCTTCCAGAGAGAAGATAGATCGGTCCAAGAAACGGAAGATCGGCTTGGAATTGACTCGGGACCAGGACCTATTTGACGCCCCCAGCGAACATGCCGATGGATCGACTTCGACCCTCTCCTTCTGGCGATGACTGCTGAGCTATCTTGTTTATTTTGTAACCCGCGTGGTGGACTCGTGAAGTAGAGATAATTTTTATGATGCTTCCGCCTGTTCACAGCCCATACTTAATTAAATTAGAGCCTGGCCTCGATACATGCCCTCTCGAACCTCCCGGACGATATCCTTTCGATCATGTTTGCCGACGAGCACGATCCCTCTGCCACGTTTACCCATGCGGCCGGTTCGACCGAGGCGGTGGATGAAGTCGATCGTAGTATGCGGCACGTCATATAAGATGACATGCCGCACGGCGATGGTGTCGATGCCACGAGATCCCAGATCGGTCATGACCAGCACACGAGTGTTCGGGAGCGACCGTCGAGGTGCAAGATTCATCTTGCGAGAGCTAGAAGAAGCGGGAGACAGTGAGGTCGACTTTTCAGGAGCAGCTTTGGTGCTGGCTTCCTCGGCGGACGAAGACGTGAAGAAGGACAAGATCTCCGATTGACGATGCTCCGGCGTGTCTCGACTCAGGGCGCTCGCATCAATGCCCTTGCTGACCAGATAATCGGCCACTTCTTGGGCCTTCTCCCGCTCGTTGACGAAAACGATGATCCGCTTGACTTCGACTTTCTCCTTCTCGTACTCTCCGTGAGATAGAGCATGTTCCGCGGCCGATCGACCAACGGTCCAGATGGTGTCGGCACACGCCAGATTCTTATTTCCTCGATATGGCTCCTTGTCGATATCCACTACACCGAGCTGGACTCGTCGAGGAATGGCATGCAGATTCGGCGTCACCAATCGTTCCATATCCGGGAAACGATGCCGCATGTAGGAATCGAGACTCCGTGGGATCGTGGCCGAACAGAGCACCAGCTGCCGCAGCGATGGAGTCGCGCGATCCAGAATGGCCGAGGTGAGAGGTGCAAAGGAACGATCCAGGAGAGAATCTGCCTCATCCACGACCAGGTGTGTCACTCGACTGAGGATGTTGGGATCCACATCGGCGATACTAGCCAGCAGGTGCGGCGTCGCGAACAGAATATCAACGCCACCAGACGCTGAGAGACGACTTCGAATGACGCGAGGGCTGTACGCCGACGAGATCAGGGCCGCACGGTACTTGATGGTGTGCGCTAGTAGCTTCCCTACGCCTCCGACCTGCGAGACCAACTCCGACGTCGGAAGCAGCACGATGGCTCTAGGTCGTGCTGCGTTGTCTGCTTCGGAAGAAAGTGGTGGCGCTTCCACGTCGAATATACTCTGAGGCTTCTTTTCTTGCGCGAGCACTTCTTGCTTCTTAGCTTCTGCTTCTGCGGCCTCCGTCCGCTTGACAGCATCGATCGCGGGAAGAAGATACGCGAGCGTCTTTCCGGACCCAGTTTCCGCCGCCAGCAGAAACTGCTTCATGGCAGGTTTGGAGCTCAGAGAGCTCGATTGAGGCTCATACGACTTTACCAGAGTGGGAATTGCTAGTCTCTGAATCGCCGTAGGGCTGATATGGCTTAACCCCGACAGAGCTTGGCGGTAGACCGAGTCCCGTACAATTGGAAGTAAAGGTAACTCCTCGAATGAATCAATGCTGCTGATACGTGTCTTCACCGTCGAGCGCTCTCCGTACGGCACCTGCGCTAATGCTCTCTGCATCTTCAGAGCCTTGAAGCCCGAGGACGGGCTCTGCTTGCTAGCAGAACTCGGACGACCTCTTGCAGTTTGAGGTTTGTTCGAAGCTAATCGCGAAGGACCTCGCACTTTGGCATCGCGAAGGTTCATTCCCCCAAAGGGCCCGGCTACCCTTGGCTTCGGGGGTTTGTCTGAGCGTCGTCCAGGAGGTTGAGACACCGCAGCGGCCAGCTTCATTCGGGCCGGCGACCGCTTCTGGGCTTGTGCATAAGATCTTGTTTGTTGCCATGATGACTTCTGAGTTGATCTCAATGGTGATAACACAGGACGAAGAGCGCAAAAGACGCAAAGAGGTGATCCTGACATGCTGCCTTGATGGTGAAGCAGCTACGCCTCTGCTGGCGCGCTTCACAATGTCGTTAAAAAGAGCGACGCGCTGAGCACGTGACATTGATATTCTTTGCTGACTCACAAGCTCGTGACATGGCACGTGATAGCGCGGCTCGCATCCGTATCGGCGGCTGAGTCAGCGGAGTCTGCCGGCCCGGCTGTTTGTTTACCTTCTCGAGCTCGACCTCCACCTCCAGTTCCACCTCCCACCTCCCACCTCCCACCCGCTCCCTCAACAATCCATTCTCCCTCAAACGGTGGTGGGCCTTTGTGCGCACACCTTGTTGAATCTTCGCACACAATGGCTTCTCATGATCCTTCGCATGCTTCTCCGACTATGGATCTTCACAACTCCATGTGGTCCGAGGATGAGTCGGCCACAGAACGACAGCTGCCTCCCAATCGCGTCTTGCATCGTCATGCCAAGAGCGTCACCTTCGACGCCGGTCCGCCTCAGATCAACGAGTATGAGATGACCACTCCGGAACTGTCATCGGTCGGCAGTGGATCGCGTGAAAGCAGCTACGGATCGTGCGATGAAGTCCATGGAAACAATCGCGACGATTCCATCGCGCGAGAAGATAGCTTTGACTCTCGTCTGGAAAACGCCGAAGAGACACCGGTGGTCGGACCGGAAGATTGGCGCCATCTAAGCCCTGCCGATGCACCGGATGCTCTCAGCCGACATTTCGAGGACCCCTTCGGACCTGACGATGACAGCATGGTTCCTCTAGGAACCTCGACGCCCAATGCGATGGCCGGAGGGCAGTCGCCAGTCTCGCAGTCAACCTCCAAGGGCCCAAGTCCGGACCGTCGCCCCTTGCCACCCGTCCCTGGGGTCGGTCGGGCTCGTTCATACTCCAACAGCTCTCTCGGCCTGTCGGGCGTCGCGGAGCGCAGCGAGAGTGCACAGCGACAGCTGCCTAACGCGCCAAGCCCCGCCTCGACTTCCAAAGCAGATATTCTGAAAATTAGTGGGAAGATCATGTCGCTCGACGAGAGATTCCGTCTTCTGATGCTCCAAGAAGGTGTCGGCGACCTTACGAGAGTGGGCAGCCAACGCGACTCGCTGTTGAAGATCGCTCAGCCCGATTTCGGTGAGGACTCCAGGCTCGGGGCACCAGCGCCATTGTCTCCGGCGAACGTTCAGGGAATGCAGCAACCGACCGAAGACGTGTCGGAGTTACCGCAGCGTCCGAAGATCTCCAGAGAGTCTATTCTGCGCAAAGTCAAAGTGCAGAGTCAGGTGATGGACGATATCGACTTCAGTTTTGCATCGGCGATCGACAGCTCCACGCTTGACAGCGCTCGAACGATCACATATGATCCGGATGTTCCGATTCCTTCAACTGAAACGGACTCGATCTACGAAGAGGCCGATACCAGCATTCACGTCAAGCAGGAGCATGATGGTGAGGTGGAAATGAGCGGCATTCTGGATCTTCAGCAAGTTCCGGTCCTGGAGCCCGGTGAGGAGACGATGCTCGGTGAAGAGTCGGTCATTCACCACCAGCTTCCGCTTGCGGATGATGAGAGCACTTACTCCCGCGACTCCTTTGGCAACGAAACCGGCGTGCAGCACGATGACAACACCCCCCAACAGTCGCAACTGCCACTGATGGACTCGCTACCTGCTCCTTGCCCACCAACACAAGATATGAACGAGTCTCACGGAATGTCGCTGCCTGCATTCGCTTCCATTCTTGGCGGCGACGATCTGGACTTCGGCCTGCAGTCGTACATGTCGCCCTCTCCCAAGCCGATGCCTTTGCAGCCTGTGGAGCAGCCGCTGGAAGCAAAGGCCGCGCCAGCTGTTGAACTAGCACGTCCTGTTACCCCAGTGGAGCAATTGCAACCGCCTTCTTTCCCTGACAACGTTATGGAAGACGGTGACGTGGGAACTCCCCAATCAGTCATCCATCATCCAGTTCAGGAACATCAATCGCCTCCACCGTCCCCCACTGTCCCGGAGCCTCTCGCCACTATCAAGGCTCCTGGCGGAAAACTGAAGGCGCGCCCCTCGGCGACGCCAGCCGATCTTGCCGAAATGGCCGCTGTTCGACGACAGGTCAGTGGGACCCACAAGAATGAAGTGCATGAAGTGCCGCCCGTTCCAGAGCGCCATCGGGACCGCCCCTCTCTGGTTCCGGAAGCGGCCAATGAGACCAGTAAGTTGAGCATGCTGGATGGCGTTTCCAACGCGGAACCGACCAATGGGTCTCCGCGCCGAAAGAGTGTCCGAAAGAGCTTCATCAAATTGGATATGCCTATGCCTGCGATGGACGAGGATCTGAGCATGGGCTTGGACAAGGAATTTGATCGCATGCTCGAAGCCCAAAAGGTAGAGTTTGAGCAATCTCTATCGCAAGCTTCCAGTCATCCTGTTGCCAATGATCGATCTACCAACCTGTATTCCGACTCTCGCGACTTGTCGACTCATCACGGCATCACTAACGGACCACGTCGCATGCAGCGGGGCTATCTCATGCGCCAGAACACCAAGGTCATCGTGGCTAGCAGCCGTGGCGACGAGAAGGCGCCCGGAACCGTCGAACGGCCGGTGTTCAACCCTCGCGGAACCCGCTCGGCGGGCAACTCCCCGCGCAAGCCTAGCCAAGACCGGCCACAGTCGTGGAGCGTGGAGCCCTGGAACGGCAAGGCGCGGCGCAAGAGCGTCAAGGATAATCAGGGCAGTCCCCGACGAAAACCGGTCGAGGGTCCCGTCCCGCCGCTGCCCGGTCAGGAGAGCAACGTGGCACGCGGACTGGACAGCGTTACTGAGAATCAGCCGGTGCTTGAGGAGCCTGCTCCTGGTGAGGAAAGAGGCAGACTGTTTGTCAAAGTGGTGGGCGTCAAGAATCTCGACCTGCCCCTGGTCAAAGGTAGGACACCATCCTCTCAGTACACTTCGTGCGCCGGACAACTAACATGTCCACTAGGCCAAGCATCGTGGTTCAATCTGACGCTCGACAATGGCATTCATTGCGTGCAGACGGCGTGGATTGAACTGGGCAAGAATGCATCCATCGGCCAGGAGTTTGAGCTGGTGGTGCTTGATGATCTCGAGTTTACCTTGACGCTCCAAACGGAGCCGCCTGAGCCTCCGGCCCAACCTGTTCCGGAATCTCCCACTAAGAGCGCTAAAGCTAGTAAGCATTCCGCTTTCAGCCGTCTCCTAGCCTCTCCCAAGAAGCGCAGAGAGCAGGAAAGGAAGCAGCAGGAAGAAGAGCAACGAGCAGCCCGTCAGCGACAGCAGGAAGCTCAGAGTCGTCGAAACACCGTTCAGCCGACGGCATGGGATCTCCTGCACACACTCGTGGCCCGTGATGGCACGTTCGCCCGAGCGTATATCTCGTCCAAGGAGCACGAAGATCGCGCCTACGGCCGGCCATACACTCTGGACGTGGACTGCTTCAACGAATGGGCGACCGAGACGGCCGTCACAGGCAGCAGCGTCAAAAGCAAGCGCGGCGACGTGCAGCGTCGACCGCCATATCGTATCGGCAAGCTGGAGTTGCAGTTGCTGTTTGTGCCGAAGCCCAAGGATGCTACGGACGAGGATATGCCGAAGAGTCTCAATGCGTGCATTCGCGAGCTCAAGGAAGCTGAAGCCAACGCCTCGCGACAGTGGGAAGGTCATCTCAGCCAGCAGGGCGGTGACTGTCCGGTAAGTGCACCCACCATCCTTCTCTTCTATATCGTTGTCAGAATAGAGCCCTTATACTGACCTATCCCAGTACTGGCGTCGCCGCTTCTTCAAGCTCGACGGGTCCAAGCTGACCGCGTATCACGAGACGACACGCCAGCCTCGAGCAACGATCAATCTCGCCAAGGCATCCAAGCTGATTGACGATCGCTCGACGCTGCTTCAGAAAGAAGTATCCAGCAAAGGCGGTGGACGTCGCAAGAGCGCCTTCGCCGAGGAAGAAGAAGGATACATGTTCGTCGAAGAAGGATTCCGGATCCGGTTCGGGAATGGCGAGATCATCGATTTCTACGCCGACAGCGCCGCCGCGAAAGATGACTGGATGAAGGTTCTCGCGGAGGTGGTGGGGAAGGATACATCGGCGCGCAAGACCTGGACGGATCTGGTGCTTGCTCGTGAGCGGGCCGCGGGTGGATCTGGGAATGCTGGTACTACTGCTGGCAATGGCAATAGCAATAACAGCAGCGGCAGTCCACAGAAGCCCAAGACTCAGCAGGCTCGCCAGCCAAGCGACCCTAACAACAAGACTCGAGGTCGGCAGGCACTCGGTCCGGCGTCGCCTACCCGTCAAGCTCCCGCACCACCGCCGCCGATCGAGAAAAGTCCGCGGCATCAATACAGCAGCTCCTCAGACGCGACTTCGCCGGCGAAGCTGCGGAACAACCGGACGCAGAATCCGCCGCGGTCGATGATCTTCTGATGTGGCGATCTACGACAACAACCATCGATCCATTCAAGTCTGTCTTCCTTTCTTGTGTGTTTTGCGTGGATGGCACACGGAGCTGTCGTACGAGGTAAAAGAGAGCAAGCGCAAGTTACAGATTCCAGCAGCATATTCTCCATCAAACAAAAGGCTACCAAGATCACCGGACCTTGAAATTTGGTGAAGGAGGCTAGCAGGGGTTCAGCTATACATCATCGCCATGGGTCCAGTTCTCTCATCTTCAGCTGCTGCTCTCGATTGTTGTTTCTCCTCTGGCGTTGGTTTTCAGTTGAACAGAACTCATTGGATTTTTTTAAACAATCCTGACTGTTCTGGTGTTGATATTGGTGTCGTCAATGGAATATACATCTGCTCGAAACCTGATGAGACACATCGAGAGTATTGTGACATCTTATATTTCGATCGTGAGTGAACTGCAGTAGATCACCTCCTTCGAACAATTACAGACGGGCTGTTTGCGATTATAACCCGCCCTAGTCGTCAGTTAGACTTGCGAGCAATGCACACAACAGGCATTTTGAAGATTGAGATTGGCAGTAAATAACCTTACAGTGTGCCCAAGGAAGTCGAGTCCAGACACAAGCTACAATAGTATGACCCCAGATACATTCGACAATGGGAATCAACTTGATGTACGATCATCTCGGCGCACATACAGTAAGCTTCAGCGGAGAGTGGCTTTCTGCGTGTTTATCATGGTTTCATACTATATCTTCCAAATGATGGACCCATAGCAAGCGTCTTATATAGAACTAGAGGTGCCGTGGTGCCCCACAAAGCAAAACGTCCCGCCCATAATAAAGGGAACCGCTAATGCCACATAGCAATTTGCTACGGTCACATACCTTTTTACTACGGCCATTAGATATTTACTATGGCCACATGTGCGGGGAAGGGTTGCGGTATATAGTTAGCTACGAGACCGAGAGAATGAATCTAGTGGCTTATCATCATCTGCTAAGATGCCACCTTTGCCTCCACCGCCAGGAATATATCCCACCCGTGACACGCTTCTGGAAGCCGTTAAGAGCTGGGCTGCAAACGAAGGTTACGCTGTTACCATCAGCTCATCCTACTCGGGCAAGGTATACCTCAAATGCAATCGAGGGGGCACTTATCCGAACCGTCACGACTTGACAGACGTCGTACGACAACGGAATACTGGAACACGTCAAAACGGTAAGTCACTTGCTAATTAGAAGATCATAGGCTATTCAATAGTAGGGTGTCCATTTTTAGCTGTCAGTACTCTTCGATCAGGGAGCTGGGAGCTGGATATTTGTACGGAAGAGCATAATCACGATGCTTCTCCTACGCAAACTGCACATCCTAGCCTCCGCCGCCTGACAATAGAGCAAAAAGCCGATGTTGCCAACCTATCTCGAGCTGGCGTCGCACCTCGCATAATAGCAAACATCTTACGTCACAAACAAGATCAAGAGCAACCAATTACGTCAAAGATGTCTATAATGCTCGTCAGCAGATACGTACAGAAGCGTTAGCTGATTGTATGCCAATTGCAGTTCTTGCAGACCAACTGGAGGCTGCTCAATTTCATTGGAAGGTTAGAACAACGCACCAAGGCCACATTACCCACCTGCTCTTTACGGCACATGAATCTATAAGATTGTACAAACGTTATCCGGAGATGTTGCTACTGGATTGCGCGTATAAGACCAATCAATTCAAGATGTTGCTTTTAAACATGAGGGGTATAACGGGTATGAATACCACCTTTTACGTTGGTTTTGCCTTCATTTGTACGGAGCAAGAAAGTAATTTTGCGTGAGCCCTTGAACAGTTTATCGATACCA
>QQTW01001819.1_pt1 | contig 15242 bp, 17 predicted proteins | sample 1904831 | NCBI WGS metagenome assembly QQTW01 (sample SAMN09435610, study PRJNA476489) | Subsurface metagenome, whole genome shotgun sequencing project. | reverse complement strand
AACGACTGTGGTTCGCTTTGCGCAGGAATTAACTCCTTCAACGCGCATAATTCATTGAAGCGCCCAATATCCTCCGCTAAATAGGTACGACCAAATCCCCCTTGACCGAGAATTTTGATTAAGCGATAGCGATTTTGGAGAACTGTACTAAGGGGAATAGGTGGTTGCATTGAGAGCGATTTTTTTGAGTTTGATCGTCTACCGAAATTGGCAGCAGGAATAGTTCAATCCTGTTTGCCCTAACTATATTTAGTTTGAGCTTATTTTTGCCTCTTGTTCCTATTCTAGAAATAAGTAATTTTGCTTACACATTTTTCGGTAAGTCGCAATAACATAGCAGAAGAAAGTTTAATTTTGTTGCCGATCTTGAAAACTACCTTAAACTATCTTGAGAAAAATCATAAACAGTTGTTAATCAACAACTGCATACAAGCTTATAATTAAAATTCCCTAGAATTGCTGAGGAAGTAGGTAAACTTGTGATGATAGGATTGCCATGAAGCCGCTTAGAGGATCTGTTGTGCTACGCTCTGCAACTACTTTTTTGACGCTTCCGTCAGCCCAAAGCGCGGTTAGCGCGGATAACAATCGCCTGCGTTTGTTCTCAGGCTCTGCCAATATACCGTTTTCCCAAGAAGTTGCTCGTTATCTGGGTATGGATTTGGGACCAATGATCCGCAAGCGATTTGCGGATGGCGAACTTTACATTCAAATTCAAGAATCAATTAGAGGCTGCGATGTTTACCTGATTCAACCTAATTGCAATCCGGTGAACGACCATTTGATGGAATTGTTGATTATGATTGATGCTTGCCGTCGTGCCTCAGCGCGGCAAATTACGGCAGTAATCCCTTACTATGGTTATGCAAGAGCAGACCGTAAAACAGCAGGGAGAGAGTCAATTGCAGCCAAATTAGTGGCAAATTTGATTACTGAAGCAGGAGCGCACCGAGTCATCGCAATGGATTTACACTCAGCGCAGATTCAAGGGTATTTTGATATACCTTTCGATCATGTCTATGCTTCGCCTGTGTTGATTGATTATCTAGCCAGCAAGCAATTAACAGACTTAGTAGTTGTATCGCCAGACGTTGGCGGTGTAGCTAGAGCTAGAGCATTTGCCAAAAAGCTAGACGATGCACCCTTAGCAATTATCGATAAACGCCGTCAAGCGCATAATGTTGCTGAAGTAATGAATGTTATCGGCGATGTCGCTGGGAAAACGGCGGTACTGGTAGACGACATGATCGATACTGGCGGAACGATCGCCGCAGGTGCTAAATTGCTACGGGATGAAGGAGCGCGTCAAGTATATGCTTGTGCAACTCATGCGGTATTTTCTCCACCAGCTATTGAGCGGCTATCAAGTGGAGTATTTGAGGAAGTAATCGTTACAAATACGATCCCTGTAGCTGAAGAAAATAACTTCGAGCAGTTAACAGTGCTTTCTGTTGCTAATTTGTTAGGAGAAACAATTTGGCGCGTGCATGAAGATAGTTCTGTAAGCAGTATGTTTAGGTAATTGTTGGAAATACGATCGCATTTATTCTAAAAAATCTAAAAATTGCTCTGGAACTAACAATAACTCTCCAGATTTAAACCGCGCAATATCTACCCACAGCGCGGTTTTTTGGCGTTTACCTTCCGCAAACACTAAGCTTTCTAACTGGTAAAATTTAGTGTTTGCGAAATCGCCTTGATAAACTTGTAAAATTTCGTGACCTTGTTTGCCATTAAAAGTAAATAAATTTTCCAAACAGCCCAAATAGCGAATATTAGTTAAATCTGCTTGAATTTCCTCTTGAAATTCTCGTTGCAAAGCCTCAAAACTAGTCTCGCCAAAATCAACGCCACCACCCATAGCGCGATAAAAAGTTTGCTGCTTAACAGGATCGTAGCCTTGGGAAATAAAAATGCGATCGCCATCGCGGATAATTCCTAAAGCTAAAACCCGAATTTCACCTTCTCTATGCATTTTAAAATTGCTAATTATTGTAATCGTAAACAGACTCAGGGCGGCTTTCGCTATCTTCAATAGACCAGTCAGCGTTTTCCCCACCAATATATAAGGCTTCAAGCACGACAAACTCTTGGCTCAATTGTTGGAGACAATTAATTAAAACATCAAGAGCGATCGCATCGCTAGTACCCAAATCAAACCAGCAACGCCCCCAAGTACCTTGATACTCAAAAGCACCCATATTGTGCATCAACGCCATCATGCTACTATCAGAGCGGCGATCGTCATAATTCATATAGCTAAGATCTAGCCCTTCTTCCTGAATCTGGAGATTTTCTGCATTAAATCCTCCCAACTTCCCTAAATAAAACCAAGAATTGAATACTTCTTCTACATACTTTTTTTCCATCTCTGAGGGGACGGTACTAAACTCGATCCAAATCCACAAATCGAATTGATTAAATTCTCGAAATTGTACTTGCATATTGTAAAAATTAATGGGGTTCAATGTTGTTGGAGACGTTGCAGTGCAACGTCTCTACATTGTTACGTGCGATTGGTTAAACGGCTTGTTGCTATGCGGCGTTCGCGTTCGATTTGTTGGGTCAAATTTGCTGGTAACTGGGCTTTTTTGGCGATCGCTTTGTCAAAATTAGCGATCGCCTCTTGTAGCATAGTGCGATCGCCAAGTTTCTTACTCTGTTCGGCAAGTATTTGTCCTTTAAGATAAAACAACTCTGGATTATTGGCAGTAATTTGTAAAGCCCGCTCTACCGACGCTAGCGCATCTTCATACTGCTTCAAATCGCGGTAGCCAATAGCCAAACCGCGCTCGGCTAAATAACGAGGGCTAGCAAATTTTTCCAACCGTTCAATTGCTTGTTCGGGATTAGAAAAAGGCAAATTGACAGCCAGCATCAAATCCATATAGCCGCGCAATAAATTAATCTCAGGATCGTTAGCCGAAACAGCTTCAGCTTTATCGAGATGTTCGTAAACTAAGCGCAATTTAGATAAAGCCTCCGGCGTTCCCTTCACAGTACCGTCACGAGCTAAAATACTAGCACCTTGGAGGAAATAGCCTACACCAGCATATAAATTGCCACGTAACGGATCGGAGGCGATCAACTGTTTGGCAGTTTCTAGAGTTTTATTACCGTAAGCATCAAACGAATTTAAATCTTTATCTAAGCTATAAGCTAAAGAAGCGCGCATAGCATACGCTAGCGGCTCATTTGCTTCCTTAGTTTCTGCTTGCTTGAGATAACGCTGCGCTGCTTGGTAGTCACCATCTTGGAATATAGCTTTGAAAGCGGCTTCAGTCTTGTCACCAATTTGATGCCGATTACTAGTCCGAAAAGGATCGGCAGCTAAAGAGGGATTAATTGAGAAGTTGAATGTAAATGCTACCGTAGTAGCGGCGATCGCACTAAATAACTGAAATTTTCTCATAATTGTTAAAAGTTATCCTGAGTAAAATTTTTCAAACATTGTTACCAAAGCTAGCAACACCAACAGATTAAAATTATGGCAAGGCTCTTGACGCTAATCCTGACGATATGTTGCCACGACTAGCAGTAAACAAAAACTCTAATGCATCCAACTCATAACTATTTTAGAAATATGCATTTCAATTCAAAACTCAAAACTCAAAACTCAAAACTATTTTAAGGATGCTTAATCTCAAAAATCTGATCTATCACCCTCCCGCTAGCCCTACAGCTATTTTAAAATCTATCAATTTGCAACTACCACCGCAGCAGTTAGGATTAATTGTGGGCGCAAGCGGTTCTGGTAAAAGTACCCTGCTAGAAATATTGTCAGGGCTAGTAGAACCGACATCTGGGATTGTTGCTTGGCGCGAACAAGAACTCATCGCCGAACAGTTGCAACAACTAGCAGGTTTAGTATTTCAGTTTCCAGAGCGGCATTTTTGTGGCGGCACAATTTTAGAAGAATTGCGTTTAGGGCATCCCGAACTAGGTTCAGAAAGAGTCAAGCACGCCTTAACAGAAGTAGGGTTAGAACAACTATCATTGCATACACCGCCCCAGGCTCTTAGCGGCGGTCAGCAACGCCGTTTGGCTTTGGCTGTACAATTAATTCGCCAACCACCTTTGTTGCTCTTAGATGAACCTACAGCAGGCTTAGATTGGTCGATGCGGCGGCAATTGGTAGCTTTGTTAGCAAAGCTAAAAAAAGATTGGACATTACTAGTAGTAACTCACGACGCTGGAGATTTACTTGCGATCGCCGATAGCTGCTGGATGCTCAATCATGGCGAACTAAATCCTGCACCTGCTGTAGCAGCATAAATTAAATATGGGCGATCGCACTGTCTTACCAGAAATGACCGATTTGTGGCAAAAAACCACCAATTGGCAACCCTCGCAGCAGCAACAACAGAAGTTCCAACAGCTTTACGAACTAATCGTTGTTGGTAATAGCCAGTTCAATCTCACCCGAATTACCGAGCCTATGGAGTTTTGGGAGAAACACTTGTGGGATTCTTTGCGAGGAATTATGCCATTATTGGCGGCAAAAGATGCAGTAATTAAAGCAATTGATATAGGTACAGGGGCAGGCTTTCCAGGTATTCCCCTAGCGATCGCTCTCCCTACAACTACTGTCACCCTCCTCGACTCTACCCGCAAAAAAATCACGTTCCTAGATACCGTTATTGAGCAGTTAAATATCCCCAATGTCCAGACATTGACATCTAGAGCAGAACTCCTCAACAAACAACCCGAACATCGCCAAACTTACGATCTAGCAACAATCCGCGCTGTAGGTTCCGCCGCTATTTGTGCAGAATATACCTTACCATTGCTCAAAAGGGGAGGTTTAGCAGTCTTGTATCGCGGCAATTGGACAGAAGAGGAACAGACAGCCTTACAAAGCACAGTTGAGAAGTTAGATGGAGCGATCGCATCTATAGACAGTTTCACAACACCCCTAACCCAAAGCATCCGCCACTGCATTACCCTAAAAAAGCTCTAGCAGTATCCAATTAAATCAAAACTCAAAACTCAAAACTATTTTCACCCTAAGCCGAGTTCGCGTTTGAGTAAGTCAATTGAGGTTTTGCCGATAAAGTTTTCACAACAGATCAACTGCGGCGGACGAATTAAATCTTCTCTAATAGCTTGAACGGCGGCTTTGACAGTAGCAAAACTAGCGCGATCGCAAATAATCAATTGCGCGCTTTTGACAATCGCATTGAGCTTATAAGCATCTCCCACTTGCGCTGTAATTACTAGTAGTTCGCTGCCGCGAAAACTATGGATAATCACTTCTACTGCTCTTAATAACCCAGAACTAATACTGACAAAACCAACACAACTATCATTTGGCAGTTTTTTGAGAACTTGAATTTCTTGTTGGTAATCGTAAGTATCAATCGGAATCACTCGGACTGATTTAGCCGCGGCGATCGCTTCTGCTTGACCGATAAAATACCTAGTAGTTACTACTGTGCCAGCAGTCTGCTCTAGTAAAGCCCCCAGCTCTTCTAAAGATACCAACTGTACGGGGATGCCCAAAAACTGTTCTAGTTCGTCAACAATTAACTTGCCAGCGCCGATATCATCCAAGGGAACTGTAACTATTACTTGGGCAATTGAGCGCAACCGCCAATCAATTTCCGCTAAAAATAATTCCCGTGCTTGGTTGAGCGAACAACCTTGTTGCAGCAGTTGATCTAAGCTTTGCTGCACGATTTTGTCAGCTTGAGGATATTGCTCAAGTAACGGAATTAAAGCAGGATTGCGCCTAACAACTTGAGCGCGGACGTAAATGCCAGAACCCGCAATACTTTCAACTAAACCATCGTCTTCAAGATGGCGATATACCTTACTAATCGTATTGCGGTGCAAGCCAGTTTGCATCGCCAAAGCCCGCGTACTAGGCAATCGATGCCCTGGGGGAAATTGCCGAGATGCGATCGCATAACGAATTTGATTCAATAACTGAGTCGAAGCCGGAATTTCACTATCTGCCTGAATGCGGAACTGAACCATTTTAATAATTTTGAGTTTTGAGTTTTGAGTTTTGAGTTTGTAAAGACATTTTTAATAGTTTTGAGTTGTAAAGTTGGTTACAGATGAAGTTTGTTTTGAAAGCTTTGTTCGTAACTGCGGGTAGATGGGTAGATAGTAGCTGTAGCTTATTTTAGGATGGCACGCTTATAGATGGATAATCATGGCAGATCGAGAGATTTATACAACTGACGTTAACGTTCCTAATGGCAAGGTGCAAATCGCGGCTCACCTAGCTTATCCCACAGGAGAAGGTTCTTACCCAGGTATTGTCGTAATCCAGGAAATTTTTGGAGTCAATTCACACATTCGAGATGTTACCGAACGTATTGCCAAAGAAGGGTACGTTGCGATCGCCCCAGCAATCTACCAGCGCATCGCTCCTGGCTTTGAGACAGGTTACACGCCCGAAGATATAGAAATTGGTAGAAAATACAAAGACCAAACCAAAGCAAGCGAACTATTAAGCGATATCCAAGCAACAATTGACTACCTCAAAGCCCAACCCCAAGTTAAAAAAGATGCTATTGGCTGTATTGGCTTTTGTTTTGGCGGTCATGTAGCTTATTTAGCTGCTACTTTAGACGATATCAAAGCTACTGCTTCGTTCTACGGTGCTGGCATTGCCATAGAAACTCCTGGAGGTGGCGCGCCAACAATTACTCGCACATCAGAAATTGGCGGTACTGTCTACGCCTTCTTTGGCATGGAAGACGCTAGCATTCCTCCAGAGCAAGTAGACGCAATTGCAGCCGAACTAGATAAAAACTCCGTACCTCACCAGATATTTCGTTATGAAGGAGCCGAACACGGGTTTTTCTGCGACCAAAGAGCTAGTTATAATCAGAAAGCAGCTAGCGATGCTTGGCAGCAGGTCAAAGAGTTGTTTCAGCAGCAGCTAAACGCCTAATTTTTTGCTATCAAGTAGGTGAACGTATTAAATTTATGTGCAAAAGTAGCTTTTGTACATAGGTCGGGAAAAGGAAGATAAGGGGACAAGGAAGAAAATAATTTAATCCACCCCTGCTCCTCCTACCACCCCTGCTCAAGAAAGCTCCCTAACTTCAACAGTGCTGGATTGAACTCAAAAATTATGAAATCTGACTCTAAATCAACTCGCGCCACTGAATCATCTTTTTCTATGGATGATTTTGCCAAAGCACTCGAACAACACGACTACCATTTTCAAAAGGGGCAAGTAGTTCGCGGCAAGGTTTTTCAACACGATAGTAATGGCGCGTATGTAGATATTGGCGGCAAATCGGCTGCTTTTATCCCAGTTGAAGAGGTTTCTTTGCGATCTGGGGCAGATTTGGCGGAAATGTTGCCGTTGCAGGAAGAACAAGATTTTGTAATTATCAAAGAGCAAGACGCTGACGGGCAAGTAACTATTTCTCGCCGCCAATTAGAAATTCAGCAAGTTTGGGAACGTCTAGCCGAAATGCAAGAAAATAGCCAAACACTGCAAGTGCGCGTAACAGGCGTAAATAAGGGCGGCGTGACTGTAGATGTGCAAGGAGTGCGGGGGTTTATTCCCAGGTCGCATCTTCTAGAACGCGACGATTTGGATAGTTTAAAAGGTCAAACTTTGAGCGCTAGTTTTATAGAAGTAGATCTTAGTAATAATAAACTTGTACTTTCTAACCGTTTGGCTACTCGTTCTGCTAGTTTCAGTCAGCTAGAAATTGGGCAATTGGTTGAAGGTAAAATTACTGGCATTAAACCTTTTGGCTTATTTGTCGATCTAGAAGGTGTGAGCGGTTTATTGCATATCAAGCAAATTAGTCAAAAATTTATTGAATCTCTGTCATCTTTGTTTCAGCCAGGGCAAATAATTAAGGCGGTAATTATCGATTTAGATGAAGGTAAAGGGCGGATTTCTTTATCGACGCGGGTATTGGAAAGCTACCCAGGTGAGATGCTAGAAAAAATGGATGAAGTGATGAATAATGCTGAAGATCGCTCTAATAAAGCTCGGCAAAAGCTAGAGGAGTAAGAATTGGCGATCGCTGTAGCTTGCGCGTAATACCTGCAAGCTAGTTTCCTCAAAGGAAAATTTTATTATCCCTATCAATTCTCCCCAAGTGCGTAAATCTACTACTGATGTAGCACCGTGCAATTTACGTGCAAAAAAATCTACCCAAAATGGCGGCGCTTGTCTTTTTTGTTGCTCTTGCTGCCGTTTTTTCCACCGCCTGCGCCAATAAGCAAAATCTTTGTCTGTAGGTGAGGCGACGGCTTTATTTGGCGGAAAATCAGCATAACTGACAAATCTGCTGATTCCTTTGGCATGGACATAAACAATATTCGCCCAACGTTCTACTGTATATACCTCTGCTTGTTCTAAATGAAACATCATCGCCGCTGCTTGCGTACTCACAAATCGAGCTAGACGGTGGAGGGGGTTGGAGTTTGGCGCTGAAGTTGTTAACATACTAAATATCGCTCTATGTATGAGTTTTAAATATCGCTCTATGTACGAGTGGATATCTCTATATGTACGAGTGGTTATCTCTCTATGTATGAGAGTTTTTTGATTAGCGATCGCCTTTCGGCGTGCAAAACTAAAAGGTGATCGTTTATACAATAATTATTAAACGACTAGCTGTAGTCATTTGTCAATAGTAAAATGGGAACAATTAGGCTGAGAGTCAGAGAACTTGCTGCTGAAAAAGGATGGACAATTAAAGAAGTTTCCGATCGTTCCGGTGTAATCTACAGCACTCTCAGAACTTATGCCCGTTCGCCTGGAATGACGATGGTTGACTTTACAGCTATTCAAAAGTTAGCCCGTACTTTCGACGTAATGATCGAAGATTTAATTGAAGTCGTCAAAGAATAAAAGCGCTCGCCCTAATATAGAGCGATCGCTTCTATGGCATTTAAACAGAGAGGAAAGGAACTATAGATTCTGCGCTACACCAGTATCAGTTACCTTGCCTGGGATGATGATGCCGTAATAAATTGTGCTAATCGCTGCAAGGGCATTGAGCCAAACATTATGACCAAATAGCGGCATTAAACCGAACGTAGTGTTGGTAAAAGGCAGCAATCCCATAATGGCAAGTAAGATATAACTAACAGCAAACCCACGATTAAATATACGGGCGCTGGTTAAGTGGGTATAAGAAGTAATCCCTAAGATGCCCACCGCGCAACGCACAAGGTTGTGTAAAAAATTAGTTGCAAATAGCCCAAATATAAACCCAAACCCCGCACTATAAGCGCCATGAGCTTTGCCCAAGGGAATATAAGATTCATTAGTTCCAGGTAAAGAAACCAAACCTGGGATAAATCCAGCTATACCTAAAAGCAAATAGAGAATGCCAATACCCAAAGCAAAGTAGCGCTCTACCGTACCGATCGCCTGCGTTCTATCCATATTAATTACCTAATTTATTGACAATTTTTGCGTGAATTTCCCTGTAATCGGCAAGACATCTCGCTCTAGTAAACTAGCTGCGAACCTTAATACTTTTTATTCAACTCATATTTCAGGAAGGCAACTCTATCAAAAGAAATTAGTAATAATGTGTTTTCCTATACGCTGTCTTGTTTTACGCTCGTTCTTTAGATGGCTAGTTGCGAAGGAAAGTTAGTCGAAGAAAAAGATCCCCAAGCGTATAGCGGCAAAGTAATTAGTAACTTTCGGCAGGATTTGCGATCGCGCAGAGCCTGTTCATTTTTTACCAGACTGATGCTGCAAAAAAATCGTCATAGTGGCAAAAGGCGATCATTCTTAGCATGAGGTTATCCGCGATCGCCCTCTAAGTTTTTTCTACCAAATAAGATAATAAAAGGCTTGTAATTTCTTGTTCTAACTGTCCATCATTCAACAATTCTGGGCGCTCGATAACTGCTGTATGAGTTAAAGCTTCAACTGTACGCTCTAAGATAAATACTGCTAGATCCAGGTTTTGCGGCCCAATTTGGTGGCGATGAAGTTCTAGGTAAGCGCGCAGCAAAGCTGTAACCCGCTTTTCTCCCTCAGTATTGTTGATGCGGGGTACTTGCTCGTTTAGCACTTTATGCAGCATTGGATCGACAGCATGAGCCGCAATACATGCTTTTACTAACTCGTGCAATACAACTTCGATTGGCGCGTTGAATAGATCTTTAAGGCTTGATTCGATCGTCTCCATCATTGTGTTTACATGCTGCTCGACGAGCGCAGTAACTAATGCTTCTTTACACGGAAAATATTGATACAGCGAACCAATGCTCACTCCAGCTAGCTCGGCAATGCGATTTGTAGTTGCTCTGTCGTAGCCTTCAGAAGTCAAAATGTGAGCAGTTGCAGTCAAAATGGCATCAACAGTCACTTTAGAGCGGTCTTGTTGCGGCAATTTACGGGGTGTTGTGTGAGTTTGGCGAGGCATCTGGGTAAAAGAATTAAATACGAGTTGATGAAAGTAAGTAACGTTCTTACAATATGAGTTATAGCTCACATTTATCAGGACGTGCAAATGATTCTAGTTACTGGCGCAACTGGGAGCAACGGAATAGAAATTATCAAGCGTTTGGCAGGGCGAAACGTTCAAGTCCGCGCGATGGTGCGCAATCGGGAGCGCGCTAAGGCGATCGCAGCACCTAATGTCGAAGTGGTGGAGGCTGACTTTGATCGCCCTGAGACGATGCTTGCTGCACTCACAGGAGTAGAACGTGCGTTCCTCCTGACAAACTCATCAGAACACGTCCAAGCCCAACAAATTGCTTTCGTCGATGCAGCAAAACAGAGCGGGGTTAAGCACATTGTCTACTTGTCGCAGTTTGGAACCGATGACACCTCGCCTGTGCGCTTCCTACGGTATCACGCAGTAGTAGAAGCGGCGCTCAAATCATCTGGGATGGCATATACGTTTCTCCGTCCCAACCTGTTCATGCAGGGGTTGTTAAACTTCCGCTCGACCATCGCCACCCAAAATGCCTTTTACGCCGCGGCTGGTGACGCAAAGGTGAGTGCGGTTGACGTGCGCGACATTGCAGATGTAGCTGTAGCTGCACTAACAGAAACTGGGCATGAAGGGAAAACTTACGATCTCACTGGTCCGCAGGCACTAACTCATGCCCAGATGGCAGAGTACCTTTCCACCGCGCTAGGTCGTCGAATTGCATTCGTTGATATCTCGCCTGAAGTTATGCGCGACACGTTGCTCAGTGTTGGGTTCCCGCTCTGGCAAGCGGATGGACTGCTTGAGGATTACGCGCATTATCGGCGCAACGAAGCGGAGGCGATCGCATCTGGTGTCCGCGACGCGATTGGTAAAGAGCCACGCAATTTTGAGGCATTCGCCCGCGACTACGCAACGATGTTTAGCTAAGTTGACGCTTCAATCCAAAATCTGCGCGATCGCTCGATTTGCCTGGGATGCGTACCCGCCACCGAACAAATTGAAGTGGTTAAGTATGTGGTAGAGGTTATAAATAGTTTTGCGGCGCTCGTAACCTGAATCTAAAGGAAAAGCCTCGTTATAGCCCAGGTAAAAGGCAGCAGGAAAACCGCCAAATAATTCAGTCATCGCCATATCAACTTCGCGATCGCCATAATAAGTCGCCGGATCGAAAATTACTGGTTCGCCGCTAATAGTAAAAGCAGCGTTCCCTCCCCATAAGTCGCCGTGTACCAAAGATGGTAGAGGCTGATGCGCTAGCAATTGGGGAATAGCGGCTAATAGCTGATCTTGCTGCGGAAAATGCCCTCCCCGCCGCTTGGCTAACTGAAATTGATAGCTCAATCGATGCCTAGCGTAAAATTCTGCCCAATCTGCGTTCCAAGTATTGATTTGTGGAGTAGAGCCAATTGTATTATTTTGCGACCAGCCAAAACCGCGATCGCTAGTTGCACGATGCATAGCTGCTAATTTGCGCCCCATCTCTAGCCAAGAATTAGTATTTCCACCAAGTTCTAACCACTCTAAGACTATGTAAGCAGAACTACCAGCTACACCCCAACAAATCGGTTTTGGTACGCGGATAGTAGCTGTTTGCAACATCTGCTTTAGCCCCAGCGCTTCCGCCTCAAACATGGCAACTTGCGCTGCTTGATTGAGCTTGACAAAGTATGAAAACTTGCCATCGCTAACCGCGTAGCCTTGATTAATACAGCCACCACTTACAGAACGCTGGTTTTGGGCAGAAAAGCTTTGCCCTGTAGCTTGAGAGATATGCTGGGCAATTTGCGTCCACATATTTATGCAGTAGGCTTGAGAACAACTACACCATAAGCATCAGGCGAGAGGTGTTGCTGCGCCGCACAGCAAATATCAGCAACATCAAGAGATTGAATCCTAGCGGGGTAATCAAATGCTGGCTCTAAGTCTCTTACCATAGATTGATAGTAACCGTATAAACCAGCGCGATCGCTCGGCGTTTCGTTGGCAAAGATAAAGCGATTGGCTACTTGCGTGCGGATGCGGGCAATTTCTGATTCTTGGATTCCTTGGGTTTGGATCGTGCGGATGTGGTGAGCGATCGCATCTTCTACTTGTGCTAAATTCTCGGTTGGGCAACTTGCAGAAATATAAAACGTTCCCTGCAAGCGCTGCGTCATATTGCTCACAGAAATACTCGAAACTAAGCCTTTTTCTTCTCTTAAATCCCGCACCAGCCTGGAAGTTCTACCCGATCCTAATATGGCAGATAGTACATCTAGGGCGTAAGTTTGCTCTAGATGAGTTAAACCAGGAACGCGCCAAACCATAACTAAACGCGCTTGCTGGAGGCTGTCGTCTTCAAATTCTCGGCGGACAATTTCTGTAAAAGCAGGTTCTTCACCAGTAGAGGGAATGTACTGTTCGCCCCGACTAGTTGTTGCTTCTGTAAAACTATTAGCAACAGTTGCAATTAATTCTTCTACTGGTAGATTGCCTACTGCTACTGCTGTCATCGATCGCGGTTGATACCAGGTATGATGAAAATCGCGCATCTGCTGAGGTTTTAGCTGGGCGATCGTCTCAAATGGTCCTAATACTGGGCGGCGATATGGTAACTGTGCAAATGCCGTCTCCATAGCCCGTTGAAATGTGCGACGGCGGGGATTGTCATCCGAGCGACGGATTTCTTCTAAAACTACCAAGCGCTCTCTTTCAAAAGCATCGTCAGGAATTAGCGAGTTTAGCACTACATCTACTTGCAAAGGTGCTAGTTGGGCAAAGTCTTTAGGCGCAGTTGTGATGTAGTAGTGGGTATAGTCTTGGCTAGTTGCTGCGTTAGTTACAGCACCTCGCTCTTCAATTTGCCGCTCAAATTCGCCGCTAGCAATGCGCTTTGTTCCCTTAAATACCATGTGTTCTAGAAAATGAGCCATGCCATTGATAGCATCAGGTTCAATCGCTGAACCAATATTGACCCATAAACTTAGATTAACTGCCTCTACTTGCATCTGCTCGGCTACTATGGTTAAACCATTCGGTAACTGGTGCAGTGTCGGGGCATTTAGACGGGGTGCATTTACGAGAATTGAAGTCATCAGTGCTACAAACGCCAGTACTTCTTTATCTTAGCTATTATGCGCCTGCTTCCGGCTAGCAATACAGCGTTTGTCTATTGGAACCATCGCACTTATCAACTTGAATAAATATCGAGTTTCTACACCTAATTAACTAGTCTTATCGGTAGGGACTATTCTAGTCAACTGTAAAAATACTGGCTATATTATAAATTCTTTCTTGAGGAATTATCGCCTTGTTCGGTGGATTTACTGGTGATTCTATGTACATATAACAGTATCTTTACTGTTATATCCAAGAAGCAAATTACAGCAGTTGAAGGAATTTTGTGAATCTACCAGCGACTACACTTAAACCAAATTGCAACTGGAGCAAAAGCAACGCCGCAAATGCAAAAATTCAAAGTTCTTTGATTAGCGAAAGTCTAGAAACTCCATTTTTAATTATGGATTTAGATGCGATCGCCGAAAATTATTTGACTTTGCGTCATTTAATACCGCAAGCACAGATTTATTATGCAATGAAGGCTAATCCAGCCCCAGAAATCCTCAACATATTAGTTGGATTGGGAGCAAATTTTGATACAGCTAGTATTTTTGAAATTCGTCAATGTATTGCGGCTGGTGCAGCACCAGAAAATATCTCTTATGGCAATACTATTAAGAAAGCAAAAGATATTGCCAGCGCTTATAAACTAGGAATAAGGTTGTTTGCATTCGATAGCTTGGGCGAATTAGAAAAGATTGCTACCTATGCTCCAGGTGCAAAAGTATATTGTCGCTTATTAATAAATAATGAAGGTGCAGAATGGCCCTTGTCAAAAAAGTTTGGCTGTAACATTGACATGGCTTGCGACTTAATATTGCACAGCCGCAGACTTGGTTTAGAACCCTATGGCGTATCTTTCCACGTTGGTTCCCAGCAAACAGATCCTACTCAATGGGATAAAGCTATTTGTACCGCAGCAAGTTTATTTTCTGCACTCAAACAAGCAGGTGTAAACTTGCAAATGGTTAACTTAGGTGGCGGCTTTCCTGGTAAGTACAAAGCCAAAACGGCAAGTATAGAAACTTACATAAATAATATTACTACAGCAATGCATCGCTACTTTGGAGATAACCTACCAGAGATGATGCTAGAACCAGGGCGAAGTCTTGTTGCTGATGCGGGAATGATTCAATGCGAAGTAGTGCTAATTTCCCAAAAATCTTATACAGATGACAAGCGTTGGATTTATCTTGACGCTGGTATATATAATGGTCTTGCCGAAACTATGGGCGAATGTATTAAGTATCAAATTCGCACTCCCCATGATGGCACAGAAGTAGAGCCAATTATTCTTGCTGGACCTACTTGTGATAGTGCTGATATTTTATACGAGCGGGCTAATTATCAACTACCAGTTAATCTCCAAGTCGGCGACAGAATTGAGATTTTGAGTGCTGGCGCTTATAGTAGCTCTTGTTCCTCTATTGGGTTTAATGGTTTTCCCCCACTCAAAACTTATTACATCGGATCTACTAGTATGGGGCGAATGGAATTCGCAACTACACAAACAAAGTCCGCCTGCGCGGACTAGAAGAATTTTACTTGAAGTAATGTGGTACTTAGGACTTTTGCAGGAAGTCTATTGATTGTTGCACTTAAATTAGGATGAATAAATGTACTCTGTATTAGTTTTAATTGCGGCAGTGGCGTTTACTGTAGGCGGTATCTATATGAAACTATCTGCCGGATTAACTCAGTTAGTACCTAGTTTACTGATATATATATGTTTTGCCGTAGGCGCAAGTCTGC
>QQTW01001818.1_pt1 | contig 15249 bp, 14 predicted proteins | sample 1904831 | NCBI WGS metagenome assembly QQTW01 (sample SAMN09435610, study PRJNA476489) | Subsurface metagenome, whole genome shotgun sequencing project. | reverse complement strand
GTCAGCATCGATCCCGAAATGCTCTTCAACATGATGGGTGGCGGGGGTGGCAGTGGTGGGGGTGGTGGCTTTCGCTTCTCGACGGGTGGTGGTGGTAGTCCGTTTGGGTCGGCTGGTGGGGGTGGTAGGAGGGCACAGAGCGGGTTTCCGCCTGGGTTCTCATTTTAAAGCAAAGAGGTATTTCGGATGTTCGCTTCCGTGTCAGCAATTATCGACAGGAGCAGAGCAACTGCGCAGTGCAAATGCAGGGCAGATATGCAGAAACCCAGCGGGCCCAGCCGGGTCGAATCAAACCATATCATTGCAGGCGTTTTCCTTACTTTATTTCCCTGTCTGTCATGGTAGATCGGAGATTTCTCGTCAAGCAGGCAATCTCATCAGCCAGTATCAAAGGAGGCAAGAAGGCAAAGTCATGATTTATCTCCGGGGCTGTTCGTTAGCATGAAAGACGCACATGGTTCAGTAAACAATAAAGTAAAGTATCGAGTCATCCGTGACCATGAAGAGTTTCCGTGCTCGATGTAAATACGTCTTGACGCCAAATGGTGGATTCCTTCCGAGACGCTCGTTGGCAGTTGGGGGAGACGTCCTTTTGGCTAGTTCATAAATCCATCATCACCGGACCATGATGGGTCCTTGAGACGTTCGAGGTTATATGAAGAGACCTTGATGTGGCTAGTTCATTCTTTTCATCATCATCAGAGTGGGATGGATTCTTGAGACGTTCGAAATTATATGTAAGAAACCTCAATGTGGCTAGTTCTTTAATCCACCATCATCGTCAGGGCATGATGGGTTTCTGAGAACGGTCGATGTTGATCCATGAGAACCCTCAACCTGACTAGTTCATATCATCATCCTCGTAAGAAGCGTAACTTTACCGAACGGGATGTCCTAAACGTTCAATCATGATTCAGAAAACGCCAAAACAAACCCAGCTCCAGAGTCCTTATTTCCCAGCCGCAAACCAACCTTGCCCGAGAACCGTAACTAGCAGTAAGACAAGGGTCAATCACCTTCCAAGTCCATACTCCCGCTCATCCCTCGAAACTCAATCCTTCCCTGTGCCTGCTCGTCGCCCTTCCTCGCAAGCAGATACTTCCACGGCCCAAAGCCCTCCCTACCCTGCCTGATGATCCGCACGCCCTCCCAGTGAACATTGATAGACCCGCTCATGGTCCGTCCCTCAATCGCGCCTTCCCACATCGCCGGAAAGTGCAGACGCAACGAACCGGACGAGTACTCATGCAAGGAATGAAGATTTCGCATCGGCGCGTCGGGCTCAGTCAAGGAGGGACATACAGTGAGGTGGGTACTGCTTGATTGGCATGATGTGTGGATATTTGTTTTGCGTGACACTGGCCCATATGGCGCGAGCGTCGCGACGATGGAGCCGGAAATTGCGTCGAATGAGCTGGTACTGCCGTGCAGGTAGGTGCCTCTGATGGAGCCGGACATGGTTCTAATGGAGACGCGATAGTCGCGGTCGGGGATGTCGGCGACGGGTCGGTATATGGGGTAGTGTGCTTGGACGCTGGCTGAGGCAGCGTTGACGATGAACTCGGCTGGTGCTGGGTTGTTCTTGGCCGCTTCCCTTGGGTCTACGTCGATTTGGACGGACCCAGAGGCTGTGTCGATGGAGAGCAGGTCGTAGAGTGGGTAGGAGCCTGTGACGGAGCCGCTGGTGGTTCGGATGATAGTTTTACGAGAGTAGAAGTCGGGTAATGGGGATGACATATGGATGGGTCCGCTGATAGATGAGATGGAGGTAGTGTTGTGGACGGTATAATTGAGCGAAGGGTGATACTGGATACCAAGATTTATTGTCTCGATGACCATGTTGTCGATGGCTAACCCGGGTGGGACCCAGATAGTCGCTATGATCGACAGACATGGCTGGTGAAGTCCCCAGACAGAATCTGGCAGTACGATTTTGAGACCACTGTCCAATCTCTCGAGGTAGATGTAACTCATTAGGCTGTGGTCGGAGACATGGTAGTCAACGTCCACCCTTACGTTGGCTCCGGCCTGATCGGTGCCTGGCCTGATACGGACTTCTCCCAAAATCTGCACGGAAGGACCCCTTTGGTTTCCAGGGAATCTTGTCTCATAAAGGTGAAACTCGGCTGGGTTATCAAATAGGAAGGACGACGCATCACCAGAGATCTGGGAAGAGCACATCTGTGGTACTGGTGGATCCTGAACGCTGGGGTTGTTAGGTGTAGGATTTATGTCAGGGGTGTTGCCTTCAGGCTTGTGAGGAGTTGGACTTGTGGTTGGATCCTGTAGATGTTAGCCGAATGAAATTACTTGTTTGTGAGGAGTATTCACCCTCTTCGCGTGTGCGCCGCCAATAAGATACATCATGAAAACGACGCCGATGACAAAGACAACCAGGGCAGCCAGCATTTTGCCCAAAAAGGTGCACGAACACCCACGTGGTGAGCGTCGTACTACTTGTCGCCTCCATGTATTCTGCGCAGTATTGTGGTCGGCGGGCGCACTCATGCTTTGTGGTTCATGATATCGAGAAGATCTATTCGAAGGGCCAGTCGTTGTGGTCGTGCCATATCCGCCAACATTCATAGTTTCACCGCCCGCTCCATTGTTTCCAGGTAAGTGGAATGGGTTAACTGTGGCAGCCGAGTATGCTGGGGGCGCAGGAGAGAGTAAAGGAGCCTGCTCTGAGTCTTGATCCGTGTGCTCTGACTCAAATCGTCCCATGGAAGGTGGTCGAGCAGTACGTGAAGTTTCCCCATGCCATCGAAATTCGTCTAAGCTTCGTTGTGACCCTTCGTGGCCTTTTCCGTCGTGGTTCACACTGCCTGCTCCTCCTACTCTGCTGATTTGGTTGGTCTCCACTCCGGCTTGATTGCTATCTCCCGAGCTCTCTCTCTCCGAGGCAAGCCGCTGTGGATGATGTGAATGTTGCGATCGGTGATGAAAATATCCATCAGTAGGACTGAGCTCGTCGGCGAACTCCTCCGGAGATGCATCGTTGTTCTGATAGCCCATACTTCGAGCCATGTTGGTGCTACCTCCGGGCAATGGTATCTCATGTCAATGCATTGACTGCTCAGAATTCTTTGCGTTCCAACAACCAATTCTATAACAATTGAGGATTCATTCCTCCAAACATTACTTTCAGCGATTCAATTGATGTCGTAGCCTAATAAGGCCGCGTGTGCACGCATGCATTGTGTGGAGAGACATTTCCCCGGCGTCAACCCCGCTCCAACAGCAGCTGCCTAAAGCTGTTTACATATGCGAATTGGGTAGGCTGCGAGAGTGAAGGTGGTGTTGTGCCGCAGCGGTTCTTGATAACTAGCCGAGCCTGGGGGTGATACGCCAATCACTTAAAGAAGGCCCAAACTCAGATAAGAGCTTGGATTGATGCCAGAGTAAGAAATAACTTTGAAGTGGCACTGCTATGAATTTTGAAGAAATTGTTACATATTGGGGATGAATAGCTAGCCCTCTCAATGGAAGACGTACTGAGAGTATATGTATTGTGATTGTAGACTATGTAATATCTAGCAACCTGTATGCTCAAAACCGATGGATGCTGATGGGAGCCTTCCTTGACATCATTCAAGGGTAAGGGGTGTAGTAATCCAAATGTACTCCGACGCTGATGATGCTAAAGAAGATATTGGAAGTTCTCACATTCCAGGAGCCCCTTACCTGACAACACCTCAACCCCATCCCAAGCCCCCCAAAACAGTTTTTACATCATTCGCAGCCATGCTGCTCACACCTAAAGCCCGCACTTGTGTTCCTCTTCGCAATCTTTGCAGACCGATAGCGACCTTCCAGCCTTCCTGCGCTTGGAGAATAAACACATATCTCTTGCCTTCTTGATCCCTGATACTCGCTCTCAGGACATGCAATCCCTGCTGTTCACCGCTCTGTGATGTGGCGTTAGGTCTACTATGGCACTTCGACTCGCAAACACGCAGCAAATTCTCGATAAACGTATCCGACTCTTCACTTGTTGGCGCTTTGGTAGAAGCTTTCCCACCGCCGAAAAGACTTGGACGCGCAGGGTTACGAGCAGATGCAGAACCGGAGCCAGAACTCGCTCCGCACGGGGGACACCATACCTCGACAAGTTTCAGAGTCCATGCCTTCACATCCCACTCACGCTGGGGAACTCCGCGAACATCGTCGTCGATGAAGAGGCCTTCCGTGGTAATCCGCAGGATCAGACCATCGGTCACTGAACCTTGCCCTGAGACTAGCTGCGCTATTGGCAACTTTGGAAAAGTATTGTTGAACGAGTAGACAGCCTTGATCACAATTTTGTCTGGATCCTTCGTCTGGTAAGGTCCACGATTTGAAGGTGGGGGTGTCGTTCGAGCTGTAGAGTGGGACGGCGTGTACGAAGACTCGGAACACATCGACGAAGCCGAAGGAGCTTTATTAACGGGTCTTTTGAGTTTGTCGTACGGTCGGTAGGAATATGTGGAAGCCTCATCGGGTGCCGTGCTCGCGCTAGGTTGCTGATGTTGCTGATTCTGCTTAGTGGGCGAAGTGGGCGGAACGGTTATTGGTTGTTGCTCTTTCTTTTTCTGCTGAATCCTCTCCTTGTATTCTCTAATTCTTCGTTCCCGAGCTTCCCGCTCCCTAGCATCCTTTTCGCGAGCTTCTTTCTCACGGGCTTCCTTCTCACGAGCTTCCTTTTCCTGAGCTTCTTTCTGTTGAGCTTCTCTTTCCCTGGCCTCCCTTTCCTTTTCTCGAGCCTCCCGCTCCTTGACGTCTCTCACTTCGGCTTCTTTTCGTCGAGCTTCTTCTTCAGCCTGTTTTGCTCGAGCTTGCCACTGCCGGAGTTCCTCTTCCCGGGCTAACCGAATTTCTTCCTCTTGAGCCAGCCTTTCCCTAGCTGCTCTCTCTCTTTGCCGTACCCTTTCCATCTCTTCCTCTTCTTTCCTTTTGCGCAGCTCTTCGCTTCTCTTCCGTTCCTCCTCTTGTCTCCTCCTTTCTTCCTCCTGTCTCCTGGTCTCAGCTCTGGCCTTTTCCCAACCACCCTTTGCATTTCCTGCTCCTGCTCCACCAGCGCTTGGCCCCGTGTTTGTTCTTTGCCATGAGGGTTTTGGCGGGGCTCGTGCTCCTGTTCCACCTGCTCCAGGCATTGGTCCTGGAGGTGGACCTCCCGGAGCACTGCCACCAGCTTGTTGACTTCCAGCACCGCCCGGAGTATTTCCGCTACCGTGGTGACTCCCGGTACTTCCTTCTCCTGACCCTCCTGGCCCTCCTGTCTTCATTTGTGTCTTTCCCCAAGCCCATCCTGCAACGCCAACGCCTACTAACAGCATCACTACACCCACGCCTCCAGTTGCCATGATGGTTGCAAACCAATCCCTGAAGATAGGTGCAACTATCGTCCAGATGGCTACTGCGAAGAGAGTGCACGCGACACCAGCCAGAAAGCTGTTGCGGTGCGGTTGAAGCGAAGGTAGGTACAGGAAGCCAGAGCCGGACGAATGTGGCGGAATAATAAAGATATCGTAGTTGCCTGGTGGCAGGCCGGAAGCTTTGGCACCAGCATTGCCGCCGTGTGGTGGTGGAGGTGGAGGAGGTGTATTCATAGCGCTGAACTTTCAGCGAAGAGCTCTGCAAGATCTGATCTCCTAGAGCACCGAAAGGGACCGTAGAAGCTTTCCTGTACACGCTGTGAAAGTTGCCCCTAGAGCTGCTGCAGACGCCTAGGTCGGAACGATGCTAGCTGCCATTTGCGCTTCATGGTAAACCAAAGTCGGCGCTTCTGTCCAGGTTCTAATGCTTTGGATCCTGCGATGCTTATCTGGTCAAGCACATGACGCAAGGGTCGACAGATAGCTATGACTTGTGTAGATTGAGTTGTGCAGGAGTTGAAGATGACTTGATGGGATTGCTGGCAAAGTTTTCTACCAGCGCTATGGTTTGTTTTCCGTACCTCTGGTCAAAGCGCCGAAGGGAAGGGTATACCCCGGTCAATCTCAATCTCCCTGCTGTCTCCCGCTCCCGCTTCCGTCGTCTTCTACGTCAATGGCACCAACGGCGGAGCTGCAGTGCGATTAAGCAATGCGATATTGACGCTCTCGAATGTTATAAAGGTTGGTGTACTCGGTTGTGAAGTGTTTCTTCGAAGGGTCTTTAAGGGAGGAATCTTGCTTACTGACCACGTCGCGTTCAGGCTACCATGCAAAACAATGACAAGTGCTAACGGCGCAGCCAATCCAACGGTGATATGCAACTTTGCTCTGTCATATGTAGGTGAAAGGAGCCCGAGCGGTTCACTAGGCATATGCGGGTGGTTGGACTCGACGAATCGGTAACTATACTTTGACCTATCAAAAGATGCGGCATTGGATCTTGTTGCGCCTGCAGAGTAAGAAGTTTTCGTCCGATGATTCTGGAAGACTTCCTTGCTAGATTATCACTACTCTAATTTACTCTAGAACCAGAACTTGATAGCAGTTGATCACAAATAGCACGGAGATTAAACGCTCTCTTAGGAAATTGTTCTTCAAAGGATCCCGCGTTGTTGTTTGTTTACATGAGAGCAGCAGCGGCCAATTGGCATCCATTACCTTAGTGGATCTAGCGAGACTGCTTATGTCAGCGCACTTCGTGCCCATCCCACCCAACACTGACCAAACAGGTCGTGGGTATCTCCATGCATGTGATCAACCCAACTTACTGCCATTCCTCTCTTGTGTTCCGCCAGAGACAAATACTCTGACCGGATGACTTCTTCTCATCTGGACTTTAGCGCAAGTCACTGCAAGGATGACAGGGTTCAGCTGCGATAGTCACTGTTTCGGGTGCCCATTCAGCAATGCCAGAGGAGTTCGAGCTCTCAGAACGGCGACAACCTCTGCATGCTTTTAGGTTACCACTTGCAATGCCACCAGCTGCTCCAGCAGACCCATCAGAACAATCGCCCATAGACAGTTATGGCTCAACCTTCGAAGCCCGGCTCAATCACCGCACCGTACTCAAGCTTGACACTATCCTGCTCCCTTTCGTATCGCTGCTGTTTCTCCTCAACTCTCTTGATCGCTCAAACGTTGGGAACGCGGAAACTGCCAATTTCACGAAAGATACTGGCCTTCAGCCGGAAGATCTGAATACCGCTGTTGCTTGCTTCTTTGCATTCTTTGTCATTCTACAACCTGTGGGTGCGGCAGTAGGGAGAAGATATGGCATGGCAAAAATCGTACCAGGTTGCATGGGCCTATGGGGTCTCTGCACAGCGGCACATGTGTTGGTAAGGAGGAAGTGGGAGTTAATAACCATTCGGATCCTCATTGGGGTATTGGAAGGTAGGGCCATCTCCTGCTATCACCCATATTGCATTTAATGATTACTACATTGCTCTACGAGTAAGAGTAGTCACGAGATACCTCCTTTCTGGCAAAGGCCGCTTTCTTCATTGGCCTGAGTTTCTCGTCCCCCTTACTAAGCCACCATCTGCATCGATGTGTTCCATTTCTCGAATATTTTCGAAATATCACTTGACTACCCCACTCATTGGGGATGTTGGTTACATCGCTAGTTGTTCTGAGTTAGAGGAGACTAATTTTGTTCCAGCTGGCTTCTATCCCACGACCGTCTCTTACCTTTCCTTGTTCTACACCCGCTATGAGTTCGGTCGGCGGCTAGGTTTATTTTACGGGCAATATGCCGTAGCCGGAGCCCTCGGCGGAATCCTGTCATACGTGGTGTTCTCAGCCTTTCCTTCTGATGATAATGCTCAGTCTGGGCATTTAGCGAGACAGAATAGAGCAGAAGCTGGAACAAACGTTGGCTGGAAACCGTGGCAGATGTTGTTTCTTCTGGAAGGAGGGTTGACAATACTTATTGCACTCCTGGGAATTTGCTGGCTCCCCAGAAGTGCAGGATCTGCATGGTTTCTGCGAGGTGACGAACGTGAATGGGCTGAACGCAGAGTAGCTGAAGACAGACAAGCCGCTGAGCTTGCTGCAATGTCAAAGGACGGGGGATTACCCCAAACTCTTGCGGAAGACGACAGCGGACTACAAGACGGTCTCAGTTATGAAGATGATGTGGATGAAGGGCAACACCGACAGCTTCTGAGTGCTCCTAGCGGTTCTCACGATGTTTCGGACAGAGCTCATATGACGGCGAGCTCCGTTGTTACTTCCGACAGGGGACTCTCCCGGCGGGATATTCTGGAGGCAATCAGTGACTGGAAGATTTGGTATCTCCTCGTAATCAACATCTGTTCCAGCGTTCCAGCAATGGCGTTCTCCGTATTCCTACCGCTGGTCGTCAAAGGCCTTGGTGTTGACTCCACCCGAGCGAACCTCCTCACCGCACCTCCCTTTATCACCGGTGCAATCATGCTCTGGACCTTCGCTTGGTGGAGCGACAGAAAGAAAGAAAGATTGATACCAATCCTATGGGGCCTCGCTATCAATCTTCTGGGTCTGACCGGAACAGTTATGCTGGCCGAAGATGCCTATAGTGCACGCTACGTAAGCCTGTGCATCTTGCTCGGGGGTAGTTTCATCGCCAGCCCCCTGACCGTGGCATGGCTTGCTGGCAACATCGAGGAACCGGGCAAACGGGCGATCGTTCTTGGGATTAACGGTTGGGGAAACCTTGCCGGTCTCCTATCTGCCCTGCTCTTCTCCCCTCGACATGCGCCGCATTATATCATCCCTTTCTACGTCACCTTCGCTATGGTGTTATTCTCCTTCGTTGGGTACTTGGTTTTCCGTGCTTTACTGCTCTGGGAGAACAAGGTCCGAGTCCGGATGGTATCCTCCTGGACCTCTGAAGAAATTAAGCAGGAGAGTCAATGGGGTACTGGCCCTTTCCGTCGCAGAAGAGGGATGCTGGATGCACTGGGCATGCCTGGTGTTGCGGATAGAGTTGATCAGTGGATGGCGGAGCTGAATGGCGGGGAACAGTTCCGCGACGGAAATGGCAGGAGGGGGGATGACAAGATAACTTTCATCTACGGTTTATAAAGCTCGTTCGTGGATTGGAACCTCCGCTTTGCTTTCCTGTACGATACCCTGGGTCTGTCTAAGTGCGGCGTTCACGACTTTGGAGATTTCCTTCAATACATAATGTATACAACGAGTGCTTTGCTTCTTATATCCCGCTAGTGTGCGGACAAGGTCAGGTACTAGAATAGAACGGTAGAAGATTTTCGAGCTTAAGAGATGAGATAGCACTGCTATGTCATGTCGCAGCGAAAGACGTCTAGGCGTAGAGATGACTTCCACGCCAGCAACTTCCTGGCTCAAGATACGGTAGTTGCGATATAGCACGTCAGCTGGACATCCATTCCTTATGCTCCTGACTATTGCTATTGACGTACAAGTTGCGGCGAGCAGGACGCTGGCAATTGAAAACCCCTGCCCTACTTCTGCCCCCAGCGCCAACGGAAGCCACCCATCCACGACCTACTCCTGCTTACCAAGTGCAAGCCCACGAAATTTATACAATTGCCATCTCGTAAGTCGGTAGCTAAACCGAAAGAACAGCACCAGCCTCTGAAAGCGCTCAGCTGCCAGAATCCTTGCATCTATACCCAGATAGCCTCAACGATCCTGATTAATCCTCTTCCAAACCTCCTTCTCCGTCTCAATCGCCTTATCCCCCGCAATCTTCGCCCACCTCTTCGCCGTATCCCACATCGAAGCCCCGCTCCAGTCCTCCGACGCACCGCTGTTGTTACTACTGAAGCCTTGATTCTGATTATATCCCACTCCCGACGACGATCCATTGTACTGCCCTCCTCCACACCCTTGACTTTGATTATACGCAATGTCGGTAGCATAAGGATCCTGCACATAACCATACGGATGCTCCATGCTCGTCCGTCCGGTTTCCGCTCGTGATGAGTGAGAATTCATTATCCTAGTCGTGGAACTAGGCGGTTGGCCGTAGCTTTGCTGTGCTGATGAGGGCGGCGGAGCCGAAAATTGAGACGGGTATGGCGCTCGCGGAGGTGCTGCGTTCGTGGAAGCTGCTGTTCGGACCGGGGCGTAGTATTCTGCCGGCTTGGGCGTCTCGCCGACTTTCGGTGGCGGTGGGACGCTGTGTGTCGCGGTGTACGTAGTGTCTGCATGTAATTTCCTTGGTCCTGGTTGTGGAGCTGGAGGACCGTCGGATGAAGGCGCAGGCCATGTTCTTGTTGGAGTAGGCGTTGCTTGTGGTGCTGAATGGTGTGGAGACGACGTGGGTACGGGAACTGGTGCCGCGCCTGGAGCTGCGCTGCGATATGCATATTGAGACGGTGCTGTAGCTGTAGCGGGAGAGCTGACTGGAGCTGATGATGTAGTTCGCGAGTCTGGGGCTGCCGTCTGAGGCGTTGCGCCAGCTAGCTTGGATGCAGTGATGGGACTGGCTGTGTGGATTGGTATAGCTGACATTCTGGCAGTTGGTGGTTGTGAACGCACAATGGTCAAAGAGTTCAGGACGACCGCGGAAGTAATTGTTCTTGCTTCCAAAGCCTGCTATGTAAGCTTAAAGTGAAGATCAACTTGTGCAAATGCCAGCTAGGCTCTTCAAATCCGGCTGGCTGCTAGCCAAAGTGATTTTGGTATTGATTACTGAAATGACACGTTGATGCTGTGGAGCTGCTCCTCCACAAGCGCGCTAACGACGCGCATTCATGCCCTACACCAGACGGCGGATGGTACAGACACTTGACGGGGTAATGATTCTGTATGTGCGGTCATGCTTCACATCTAGAAAGCATTGTCTTCTTACCTTTTACATATGCAGCATTGTCATCATCACTTGTCCTGCAATCATCATTCGGTGGTGTGTACTGAATACTAATACCCCAATGCCCAGAATAAAAACAAGCGGAGTGGAACAGTGCAAGCCAATGAAGTACAATTAGGAAATTGCGTAGGTTGTAAAGTACAGCAGTCTTAAAACGCTCTCTTCACCACCCCAACTTCAAAACTGCCACAGCTCCACATCACATCCCTTCCAGGTCATCTGCGGCCGAACCCCGATACTCTAACTCGACTCCGTCTCCACAGTCCCTCAGCAGTGTATGGACAAAGACCCTTAACCAGATCCACCCTTGAAGGCCTTGCCGAACAAAAGTAGTTGAGCCTGGTCGTAGATGGAGAGCACACCGGCACCGGCAACACCACGGAGGATGTTGGCACCAGCACCCTTGAAGAGCGACCTGAAACCTTCCCTAGCAATAATCTGTCGGCCAGCGTCCATGGAAGACTTGTACTTGACGGCCTACGGTGATTATGATTAGCCTCTGTACACATTTGAAAAGGAGCCTGTTGCCACTTACCTCGCCCGAAGTCATCATCATACGTCTACGGATGGTATCGAGTGGGTAGGAAGCAATACCGGCGCCAGTGGTAACGGTCCAGCCGAGGAGGAAGGAGGCCAGGAAGTTACCCTCGAGAGGTCCGACCAGAAGAACAGGCTTGATAGAATCGTACATGCCGAAGTACAGACCACGGTAAACAACGATACCAACGACGGAGGGACCGAAACCACGGTAAAGCCCAGCGACACCATCCGAAGCTAAGGTCTTCTTGTACACATCAACCAAACCATTGAATTGACGATCCCCACCGCTCTTAGCGTTCTTAGCGTCATTGGCAAGACGAGTACGAGCATAATCCAAAGAATAGACGAAGAGGAGCGAAGTGGCACCAGCAGCCTGAATCACCTATCAGTCACATAGGATTGTCGTTAACACCAGGGCTACTTACGCCACCGGAAGCCAAGTTACCCATCATCCATTTCGCATAGCCATCACGCTCCTTCTTGTACGCGAACATGGATTTGTATGTATCACGGAAGGCGAAGTTGAGGGCTTGAGTAGGGAAATAACGGATGACGTTGGCGGTATTACCTCTCCACAGCGCGACGATACCCTCTTGTGCGGTTGTGCGGCGGAAGCAGTCGACGATACCGTTGTATCTACGGTCCAAACGGCCTGACTTGAGCATTTCATCCTTGAAAATGTTCGTGTTAGCTATGCAATGATAGACCATGAAAAATGCGAAACAAATCTGGAATCCAAGCTTGCCGGTCCTTTAATAGCAGACCATAACAGTCGTTCATGATTGCGACAAGGGTAGTCATCCATTTGACTGCTGGCAGCAACGGAACATGTTCTTATCCAGAGTACAAGGATTGGTGTCATTCCAGCTGACAGGTGCAGAAGAGAAAACATACTTGATTCTGGATGAGAAGCTTGACTCGCTCAATGGGGGCGGCTGCGGTTTTCGAGACGGCGGCGGAGACACCACCAACGGGAAGGTTGATGTAGAAACACCATCTCCAGCTCAATTTGTCAGTGAAGACACCACCCAACAGTGGTCCGATAACACTAGCGAGGCCGTAGGAGGCCCCCAGTAGGCCAGTATAGCTTGCCCTCTGCTTCTCAGGAGCACTGAAGGCGATGATGGTATAGCTGTTGAGCTGTGAGCAAGTAGAATGAAGGACATTCGAGTTGGGAAACTTACCTTCCACTTGCTATGCCTGCCCCGCCTGCACCGGCAATGGCTCGCCCAACAATGAGAGTGGTAGAATTGTTGGCTACAGCGCAGATGAGACTGCCCACCTCGAAGATGAAAATGCTAATAAGGAAGGAAAGTTTGAGGGGAAAGTATTTGTATGCTTTGCCCCATGTCGATTGAAATGAGGCGAGGGTCAAGAAAAATGCCGAGCCGTACCAGCCAACCTGGTCGAGAGACTGAAATTGGTCTGTGATGCGAGGTATGGCGGTAGCCACTATGGTCTGATTTTACACACAATCGAATCAATCATAAACTTTAATGCGAAGCCAGAGCAAACATCAAACGCAGATACGTAAACTGAGTTCAGTAGAGAGGAGACTTACCATATCAAGAGAGACCAGGAAGATGGTCAATACGAGTGCTACCACGATCATCGCGAGCCGGATGCCGGTAGGGTAATCAGAAGTTTCAATTCGTGACAGCTGGTTTGACAGCTGTCTCGAAACCTGGTGTGAGAGGGAGCTCGCATCATGTTGCTTGGTAGATGCTGAGTCCTTCTCAGCATCCAACGGTGTAGGGACACTAGACGAGTTTTGTGTTGTGAGCTCCTTCTCATCTGCCAGAGGTGTGGAGTGAGTAGACTCCATATTTATGTAAGGAGGGCTGTTCTCTTTGGTACAAGTGAAAGAGTACTACTCGAGAAGGGTGAGACGATTCGAAAGGATGTGCGTAGGAGAAATCGAGGGAGACGAGGGATCATTATATGGTAGCTGAACAATAACGAGATGCTGCACTCCAATCGAAATGGATGTCCAATTGGACTGGGCAAAGGCACAGCTCGGACGAGAAGGATTAACTCCTACTCGTATTGGTATTGGTATTGGTATCGAAACTACTACACCGTGAGGGCGAATGAGTCATGATGAATGAGGACTAATAATTTATCACAGTGACGCATAGGTGACCGCCCAGGGTATCCCTGATCCTCCCGGTATCAGTAGGCGGTACCATAACAAGGACCGCGCTGCCTCTCGACCGCTCTCCCAGCTAGCAGCATTCCCCTTGACATTGCTCGGCCGAAAAGACGGAGAGACTACTAGGTATCATTAATGTTAGTGACGATTGTGGCTGCATGCAACTAGTAGATAGCAGCTTTTTGTTACCCCGTCAGGTCAGCGTATAGACACTGGAAGATGAAGCTACTCATTTCAATTCACTTTACTATCAAGTCCATCTAGGATATTTGAACAAATTCCGTTCCGAACACAATGCTAGCAGCGCTATTGAGACGTGAGATGTGGAAATGTAAATTACTACTACTACTACTACTACTAGTAAGGAGTTAGGTCCCACGAGATTTCTTAGTTGCTTCGTTAGTACTCGTGAGTCAGGAAAATAGGGCTGAAATACCAGCATCTTAAAATGGATGAACCACTAGATAACGGCGGTCAGGACGAAAGATTCGGTGGAATTAATTCTCGGTTATGACTGTATTTCAATAGCACTGGCCAGCAACAAGCGCCAAAGATGCCGGAGCCAGGACACTGCTTCTGAGACACCGGCCCCGACCTTATCTCCACCAGACAAGGACATCAATTATTAATCAACAACCTGGCAACATGACGAGATGAAACCGACCAGTGCCGCATAAGTTCCAGCAGCTCATTGGCCCAATCACTCTACCACGAGCACATTTACCCCCCCGGGCATACGTGTTGACCGTGTCGAAATACGGCAGCCTAGATTCATTACCCATTAATACCACTGCTCAACAAAGCCCTTCCTCCGAGCTTTCGTCCATCCTGATCTTCCAGTTCCAGCGGCTGCCATTATGGCCCCGTACGACAACGAATCACAGCCTAGACCTGCCGACAGCACCTCACAGAGCGACCATGCGCAGGGTCCACCTCGTAAGAAAATGCGAAAGGGTACTAAGAGCTGCCTAGAATGCAGAAGACGCAAGATCAAATGCACCTTCGAACCCGGAAGCACTGCTGTCTGCCAGGAATGCTATGCCAGAGGTTCGACTTGCATCGATCAGGAACATGGCGACCCTCAGGCCGCCGAGTCGACCACTGTAACGGATCAAACATACAGCTTACGGGAGAGGGTTACACAATTAGAAGGGTTGGTGAAGGAAGTCCTCAACCGACTACCCGATGGCGACGACAGAAGCTTTTCTGCTAGCTCTTCTGCGGCTGCAGATACTCACAGTGGTAATGGATACTGGGACTTTATTCGGGGCATCATTCGTCTGACCTTCCCCTAGCAGCAGTAGTTCTCAAAAGCCTCCGGAATACTTCGACAGTCCCACCAGCGGAAACCTGCCTTCCCCTGCCGAGTGGTCTTCGAGAAGATGCGCCAGCCCTCAGCTTATTCGATAATGCTGTATTCACGCGCAGAGACGAACCGCCGCAGATCTCTCGAGAGCGCTATAACAAGAACAAGGCGTTGACGCAGACTCTGACAGCAATGCTTCCTGGAGCACATGAGCTGGATATCATCCTGGATCTGTCCGACAATTGGTGGACTATATGGCGAAAGATGTTTCCAGAAATCGCCGATCGTCGCTGTAACACGATCAAAGAGTCCATATCACATTCACTGCGTTCCGAGAATCCAGCTGAGGTTGCAAAGATGATTCTATGCATCGCCATAAGCATCGATCAATTGCCAGGTGACTGGGATTTCAGCCAATTGCACCTTGATGGATCTCCTCAAGAATTGATGGAACGCTACATTGCAACCGTCGACCAGCTCATAACTTGCTCGACGAATG
>QQTW01001817.1_pt1 | contig 15249 bp, 18 predicted proteins | sample 1904831 | NCBI WGS metagenome assembly QQTW01 (sample SAMN09435610, study PRJNA476489) | Subsurface metagenome, whole genome shotgun sequencing project. | reverse complement strand
CAGCGTCTCATTCATGGCTTCGACGAGATCCGCAGCCGCGCGGAAGGGGCCTCTGATTTGTCGGCCGAAGCTGACGAGTTCGCTGTTGATGTTGGCGTCCATCCAGACGGCGTACATGCCGACGGTCCAGATGATTTGGAGGCCGAGGATGACGTAGAGGACGATGCTGGAGAAACCCCTGGGAGGCGTTAGCAAGAGATAAGGTCGCGTGGTGATAACCTCCCAGTGCAGGGGGAAATGACAGGGTGAAAATGACTGGAGATGAGACTTACCAAACAAAGAAAGATTTGGCAAAGCAATAGGTATCAGTCGTCAATCTGTCTGCGTCTACTAAGGCCCCATCATAACAAAAGCTCGTGGTATATAGGTCTGTGGGGAAGATGTTGTGAAAGATACGCAGATTCCCGTTGATGGTAATGTTTGTCGTGTAGTTGTAGTTAATTAAATAGCCGCTGCTCGAACCATCGGCAGAGGTAATGTTACGATGATAAACGCTTGTGGAATTAGTAGAGTCCCAGATCTTGGAAGGAGCCGCTGTGACAAATCAGTGATTGCAAGATGAAAATCGCAGAACAGAGAAACACCGACCGTTGAGCAATTGGTAGAAAAAAGTAGATTTGTTGGCATCAGGATAATAGTGATCAAGCGCGTTCGCAAAACCCCCGTAACCCCCATATATATATGCATTGAAAACATGAACCGGTGGACCATCAACTACGGTGTCGTTCTCTGGTAGACCGAGGAGAAGACCGCCAGTAATATTCAAGCAACTTGTCAGTTTATCGGAATCGGCCATGAGCATTGTGCCATTGGCCATGTTGAATCCTGTCGATGAGGGGTTGACGTAACCAGTCGCTGACTCGATCAAGGTTGGAAAGGCAAGGACATAGATCATGGCTAGAGCACACCAGATGAGATACGTCTTTGCTCTCCAGCCGTTTGTAGAAGAGACGGCCCTGATGGAGTGCCAAGTGGCCGTCAATGAATTGGTGGAGAAGACCAAGGATGCGTAGAGTTTGTAGGAGACCGGGGTTATCTCCATGGACCGCAGCAGAGCATCCATGAAGACTATGTATGACACAGCAGCCAGGAGCAATCTTCCTCCCTGACCCACGAAGAGGTCGAACAGTAGGTCGATGAGCTTGGCCTGGCCGAAGCTCAGCTGGGCCGCTCCTCGTAGATTGATCTGGAAGGCCGATTGCAGCCGACTTGAATTCTGCGGGTACATCAGATCGCATGAAAGACCTTGGTTTAGAATCTCCCAGCCATAATATCCCGGATCGGGTAGTGTGTACTGAATAAGAGCAATTAGGACAGAAAGCGAAGCAATCGTGGCAATGGTGATGGACGTGACGACAATGAAAGGTCGATATTTCCTCCGACCCGGGAGTGGTTTCGCAGGAAGCCTCGAGGAAGGCTTGACAAGATCATCGTCGAACGTTGAAGGTGCTGGCGAAGGCGCTGGCAATAGGTGGGACTCGGTCCGGCTGGGCTGAATGAGCTCGTAGGCAGACAGTTCTGAAGATGTACCGTTGCTTCTGGCCATTCCGTCGACTTGTACAGAGCGACAAAGGGGTGAAGGTCGCAAAGACCATGACAAAGTAAAGGAGCAGCGAGCAGCAAGAATAACGACAGACAATAATGACGATTTTGCGCGTCGATTGCTGGCTGCGCCGGCACGCCAGGCTGCACAGCCATGATGGTCCGATCAATCCTGTCGTTGGGATTGGCGGTGGCCTAGCGCGCTTGTCAACCTTGCTGAAACGAACGATAACGTCTGATTAGTCATCGATACAGATAAGAGTCTTGGCGGAGATCGGCACGTCGGGCGCGCATCGGGCCGTCGGTGTCCCGGCCGGCTATCGCCGAAAGTACTAGAATGCGATGAAAAGCGATGATTCAGCATTTGGCCACTGCACTGTAGATTATCGTCAGCGTTCTAACAACGAGATACGGCTTCTTTCTAACGTCACCTCTGGTGTAAATCGTTTGTACATTAAGGTACCACGATAATCTAGCAATTGCTCTTTCCCAAAACCCACCAATTGACGATAATACAGGCATGTGTCAATAAGGTACATCATCTACCGCACGTTCTCTCTGCCTTCAATTCGTCCATGCACAGCTCCTGTCGTGCATCGTCTTCCTGAGCGCTCGAAGCGGGCTTACTTTGTTTTGTTGTTACCACTCTTGAACGGATGTTTTCGTGCCGATGTTGACGCTGGTGTGGGTTCTGCCCCTGCTGCCTCGATACTGAGTGATTGCGGCGGTCATGGAACCAAGCACCCAGCAGCGACCAATTAAATGGTCCTCTCAACTGTCCGTGCTCCCTGCAACTGCGACTCCTCCCTTAAGGGGCGACAAAATCATTCTTCCGCCTTCAGCCCTTGAAGAGCTACTTGCGGCAGCTACGGTAACTGTGCAGCCCGTATCTCAGCCGCAAACAGCTTCCTTTGACTCCTTCAACCCGTACAGCTACCAGGCCGAGCAGCGAGCGAGGGAGCAAATTGTTGAAAGACAGCAAGAGCTGCCACATCCCTTGACTTTTAGATTAGTCAATCCATCGAATGGTCGTATCTGCTACGCTGGCATTCGGGAATTCTCCGCTGTGGAGGGATATGTTGGCTTGAGTGATTTCCTAAGACACTCGCTAGGTTCTGATTCAGAGGACCCTTCTAAAAATACGGGACCTCTCCAGAATGGCACTGTAGAGCGCAAATCATTATCAGGGACAGACAACCCAAGGCTTACAGTTCACATCAAAACGCTGCCCAAAGGGACATACGTCCGTCTAAGACCACTAGAAGCTGGTTATGATCCCGAAGATTGGAAGTCGCTATTGGAGAAGCATCTCCGTGATAATTTCACCACTCTGACCAACGGGGAGATCTTGACTGTTACGTCTGGTCATGAGGAATATCGATTCCTGGTCGATGATCTGAAGCCAAATGACCAGGCAGTCTCACTTGTTGATACCGACCTTGAAGTTGACATCGAGGCTCTCAACGAGGAGCAAGCCAGAGAAACCCTCAAGAAGCGAGTCCAGAAAGCAAGCCGAGCTCCAGGCACAGCAGAGGGGAGTTCGCCTGGTGGACCTATTCAAATCGACCAGGAAGTATCGGGTCAAGTCCGCCCCGGTGAATATGTCGACTACACAATCGAAGAATGGGATCGAAAAGAGGATCTGGAAATCGATATATCCCCAATCCACGACGAACAAGACATCGATCTCTTCATCACACCCGCCGGGCCAAGACAGCGCTCCAAACCAAGAGAAGACGAATACATCTTCGCCGACTTCTCATCCAGTCCTTCAAAGCGGATCAAGATCAAGCACACAAACGCTGAACTCGACAACGCAGAAGCAATCTGGATCTCCGTCCGAGGCTACCAAGACACAGAGCCAACATCACATCCCCAGCCCTCCCAACCTATTTCCTACCATCTTTGTGTCACCTCCGCGCCCCTGTCTCCTCCCCTTGAATACCCTTCCACACACCCACCCACCGCGCCTGACGAGGAAATCTGCACCAACTGTCACCAACCCGTCCCCACCCGCACTTTATTCCTGCACCAAAACTTCTGCCTCCGCAATAACACCAGCTGCCCGCACTGCCACCAAGTCTTCCTCAAAACCTCTCCCTCCTGGCAGCACCACTGGCACTGCCCCCACGACTCCTCCCACGGCAACACCCCCTCCTCCCAACGCAAACACACCCTCCTAGAGCACACCCCTCACCCCTGCCCCGCCTGCGGCACGCTTTGCAACAGCATCCCCTCCCTCGCCCACCACCGCACCACCACCTGCCCCTCCAAACTCATCCTCTGCCGCTTCTGCCACCTCCTCGTCACGCAACGCGGGCCCGACGACCCCCCCACCGACGACCCCGAAGTCCTCCTCTCGGGCCTCACCCCGCATGAACTCCTCGACGGCTCCCGCACCACGGAATGCCACCTCTGCGCTAAGATCGTCCGCCTCCGCGACATGCCCACGCATCTCAAATATCACGATTTCCAGCGCCTGGCCCGCGCCCCGCCGGTCTTGTGCCGCAACCGGTGCTGCGGGCGGACGGTCCTGGGGTATACGCGGGATGGGAGACGTGTGCAGAGGGATGGAGAGGCGAATAATGAGCTGGGGATGTGTAACGCGTGTTTCGGGCCGTTGTATGCGAATAGTTATGATCCCGAGGGGAAGCAGTTGAGGAGGAGGGTGGAAAGGCGGTATTTGAGTCAGTTGTTGACGGGGTGTGGGAGGGGGTGGTGCCGGAATGAGTTCTGTAAGACGGGGAGGGCGGCGTTGGGGTTGAAGGCGGTGGAGGGGAGTAAGGAGGCGGGGGCGTTGGTCAAGGGGTTGGTGGATGGGGGAGGGGTGAGCTTTTGTACGGATGAGGGGAGTCAGCGGAGGAGGGAGGTGGCGGAGATGGTTGCTGCGGAGAAGGAAGAGGGGGATGGGGCTGTGGTTGGGAGGGTGGACGCTGGCGGGCAGATAGGAGGGCCGGAAGGGGTGAAGGGTGGAGGGTACAGGGTGGAATGGTGTGCGAATGCCCTAGAGGTTGAGGGAGGGGACTTGTTGAAAGCGAGAGGGTGGTTGAAGGACTGGGCACCGACGAGAGAGGACGAAAGTCCCAGGTAAATCGCTCATTGTGTTCGCATGTTCCGCTTAAATAGCAATTTTCTTACAAGCCTCGCTCACATCTCATCCCCGCCAATCCTCGCATTCACGCCCATCCTCCACCACCCACAATCTCTTCTCCTTCCCCTCCAACGATCATATCCCCACTCTCCCCAACGCCCCACTCCCCTTACTCGAAAAAATCCCCATGATGCCAAACCCCGTGTAAAACAAGCCCAGCGGATACGCCACCAAGCCCCGCATACTCCTCATCCTGCCGACCGCGCAGAACATGCCGCTGCTACTGTACGTGCACCAGCAAATCGCCAGCGTGCTGAGCACGTACCCGCCTAGCGTGTCCATGGGCGCGACCACGCCGACCAGGCTCGTCAGCACGAGCGGGAGGAGGCAGTACCCGAGGACGCTGGCGCTGCGGGGGAAGGTGAGGGTGGAGTTGAGGTGGCCGCTGCTGATGTCGGAGGAGGAGGAGGAGCCGTGACCTTGTGATGATGGAGGAGGCGGGGGATGATGGTGAGAAGACGAAGTTTCGTGGTCATCATGGTGGTGGGCGGGCGGGGACATGAGCGAGAAGATTGTGTGCAGGGAGAGGGAGCCGACGAGAGCGAGCCCGTAGATGTACCCGAAGTGCACCTTGCCGCTGAAGAGCAGGAAGGTGCCGAAGAGGAGGAAGAAGAGGATGGGGCCTGCGAGGTCGGAGTCGTCCATGATGTGCTGGGAGATGGGCGCGAGGGGGTTGAGGACCGTGAGTGTCTAACATCCCGTCAGTCAGCACACGCTGTGAAAAAAGAAAATACCATGATACCCCGTTCCGTTCCTGGGGGTTTTACAGAATTGACTTGGGGCAATGGAAGCGAGAGACGTACCTTCCCCTTGATATGCCCGAAATTGACCCCCAACTCCTCCAACAGCGGCGGCTCCCCCTCATACCCCTCCGTCCCGAACGCCGCCAACCAGCCCGTCCTCAACCCCCCTTGCTCCCCCATCCTTCCACTCACGCCCGGCGCGCCGGCTCCGCCAAAGCCGCCGAACCCCCCCGAAGGCCCATAGCTCCCACCGTAGGCATTGCCGTGCGGCTGCTGCTGCTGCTGTTGGCCACCGTAGCCGTTCTGGTTGCTGCCGCCGTAGGGGTATTGGGCTTGCGAGGGGGTGCTGTGGCCGGAGACGGGGGCGGGGTAGGAGGATTGGTAGAAGTTGAGGTTCTGGGGTTGTGGGTTGTAGGGTTGGGAGGAGGGGGGGTAGTATTGGGCCATTGCGGCCAGGGCGGGGGGCGTTGAGAAGGGCAAGCGGTTGTCTATTTTTTGGATTGCTATCTGAGTTGAAGCTTGAGGAGCTGTTGCGGGTTAAAGATCGAAATGCATGGTCAGTGATAGACTTGCGTTTCGTGGCTCTGAGAAAGGAACGTCGCCGTAACAACAAGCCAAATACGAATACGACAGGCAGCAAGTCGACTGGGCAGGAGAAATGAACCGTTCAGGACAGCATGATCGCTGGACGATAGTCTATAGGAGCTCCAACCCCATCTGTGACGATGAGCGCCTGAGCGGCCGGGTTCCAATTGTCAATCGTTGTACTACAGGATCTTGTGATTGCAACACGTATCTATGCTACCTGGGTTATCCGTAAATCACCCTCTAACCTACTCCCTCTACGAAAGCATGCCCCCAAGCACCACGATAGCCCATCAACCATAGACAATGCACCCACTCTCCGCATCTGAATCTGCACTCGGAACACCCGCCGACGTCCTGCTTCATTTCGTCCCTGACTCGCCTTTACACACTCGTGAGACTCGCTATGTATCTCATCCTCGCCCTTCCCAGCGTCCTTCAGCCTCACAGCCGGCATGACCGGAGTGGCCATCGGAACCGCTCGATCATATTTGTCTCGCTGTCCGTTCTTTCCTGTCATGAAGTGTCCCAGGTGAAATTGGCGGCAGTTGGCCCTTTTCTCGTTTGCCTGTGAATGGCTATCGCTGTGTCGTGGAGGCCCAGAAACATGATGAGGCACCGGATACAAGACATCTCTCCTTGCGTCCTTGAACCGAACCGAAGATCGTGTCCTCAAATCTAGATGGTCGGGTCTTGCCCGCGCGCCGGGCTCATTGACTCTCATGGCAGTATCGTAGCTTGATTTGAGCCGTGAGAGCGAAGCCATAGCCCAGCGGCCCGAGAACCGGAATTCAACGAGAACCTAGGCAGTGAATTGTATGAAACACACTCTCATCCAAACTCAACGTTCTCGCTGCAACTGAATTACGTAGACCTTCCCTATGTAGACTCCTCTTTTCCTAAATACGGTGCGTATGGCAAAGCAAGCAGAGTCGCTAGAATATCCCAGAATCGTGATGGCACCGTGCAGAGAAAGTAATAAGTACATATTAACGCTTACACAAGTCCCACATAGCCGAAGTGACTCTCCAATCAAAGTGACCTCGAGGCAAAAAGATATAAAAGAGGAGACGAAGTCTAGATTACCTACCAAAGAAAGCGCAAGGAAACTAAGATTCTCTCTTCTTACCTTTCAACTCTCTACACGAGCAGCCAATTCAGGCAATGGCATTGATTCTCTGTCCCCCAAGGCTGTTCCTTCTCCTCGTTACCCTGAGCTGGAATGTGGAATGGAAGGCGGTGGCCCAAGGGTGCTGCTGCTGCTACTGGAGGGTGAAGGATCGAAGGGCTGGAAGGGATTCAAAAGCGGCGGGTTGCAAGATTGATTGATGCAGCGGTGTTAATTTGCGACCTCATTGGCGCGAGTCGTCGTTGGGGGAGAGGGAGCCCGCATTCTCCCCAGCGCATCGATGCAGCAGTATCATTCACGACACGACGATAAGAGAAAGGATGATGAGGATACTTGATTAAAGATACTGATTCTCTTCTATTTACCACCATCATCAGGTCCCTCAGACATCATCTCTCCCGGTTGTTAAATCCATATCCACGCCTCAAATCATCATTAGAACCACCCATTACCGGGTCCCACGCCAAATAAGCAGATTACCAACTCGCTAACCTGAACAGAGAAAAATGTTAGGTAGTAAAAAGTCCAGTCACAAGGGGAGGATATGTTCCCACACGGACCACGGCCACCACCATGTAATCATCATTTGTCCTGTACGTCCCACCGATCGATGCCCAATCCCACACTCTCCCTCCGTCCATTACCCAGCTTCGCCTTCTTAGGGCTGTGTCTGATGTCTTCATAGACACTGACACTTCCAACACGTTTGTCGTTCCTCTCCACGCCCTCACCACGAAGCTTCTTGACGTGGCCGAAGAGCTTGCCTTGACTGGACTCATGGCGCAGTGATTGGAATCCTCGCTGTCCTTGACTTGATTTGGGGCTGCCATCGTTGGAGTTCATTGAGCGTCGAAGCATGTCGGTTGCCCGCTGACTGGCTTGAGAAGCGGGGACGTATCCCGTGTGTTGTTCAGCCTCATCCTCGGATGCGGAAATGGTACTGTCACGTTCCTCACGTGGGGGAGATCGATCTTGACGAAGATGTTTGCCAGGCACAGAAAGTGTAGCGCGATGGTTGACAATTCGTTGTGGTGTCGGTGTAAGGAGCGCATTGTCTGCTGTCATCGGTCTTGATCGGCTGGGTGTCGAAGGTAGTGAGGACAAGGAATGCGCACCCCGCATGTGGTGAGGTTGGTTGATCTTCCTGGGTTTCGTCCGAGTGGGGGTAGAGGGCATACTGTTGGCTTCGTTGTTCAGGACCTGACCAGCAATGAGTAATGCGTCGAATGCGCCTTGACTCGACGGAGGGTTGTTGATAGGTTGAGAGGAGCGAGCGGTCATTGGGGTGCGGGGTGTGCGGTGGATGGGCGTTGCAAGATCGGTCATGGGGGTTCCGTGGACAGAGATTGCACCCGAGGATCTCATGGCATTGATGTGGTCCCTATTCTGCTTGATACGCTGGCGTAACCGATTGATGTCTTCCGTCAAATCCTCGTTCTTGGCGCTGAGGTCTCGGATGAGCTTCCTGGCTGCATGCATTCTTCGTTCCAACTGTTCGTTGTCACACTGCAATTGTCGACATTTCTTGAGGGCCAGATCCAGGTGGCGCTGGGCGGAAGCTTGTGGAGAGTGAGGACTCATGGCATGGCCGAGGCGCCTTGGGGATTCTTGAAGCACTTGATGTTCCCGGAAGGCCATCTCACGCTCCACCTCGGCTCGTCGAGCTGCTTCTTCGGCCTCGATGCTGAGGAAATTATTCTGAAGCTTGGCCCCCGCCACCGATGCCCGAGCCTTACCCAGAGCAGGGAGCAATTCAGCAACCAAAGACAGGAGTTTTTCCTTCGACATACCCTCTACGTCTTCTTGAGTGGGAATCTCGCCGAACAGCTGCCCTTGACTGATGGGCGGACTCAGTCTGGAGGTGGGCGGCGGTGAAGCAAGTGCAGACTCATGGTTGTCGGTCATCTTTGCGGATCTGGTTGTAGCTTTCGGTACTTGAGTGGAAGGAGGGGGGGTCAACTCGATCGGAGCTGGTGGAGGAGTGGACCGGTACTGGGAGTCGATGAGGTTGGAATCTTCAATCTCGGTGGATGCGTTTGACGGAGTGGATTTCCCTCGTCGCAATCCATGTGTCGGAGAGGGAGTGCGAGGGACGGAGATTCCGGCCACGTCGGCCATGATGACGCGGATTTATAGGAGGCGTGGGTGGTTGAAGGTGAAGTCTTGGTCGGAAGAAGGGAGTTGTGAATGGGATTGTCGGGGTTGAATGGCCTTGTGATGGTGCGCTTCAACGGCTGTAAGGTGGGTATGAATGGGATTGTGTGCGTGACTCAGGCGGCGGACACTGCAAGGAGTGCGCAATGTCGCGATCAAGGAGCTTGATGTGCTGTTGTCTTAGTCGGTCTCTCCGCGATGTTTCGGGATGAGTTTAGACATTGTACGGATCAAACATGCAAAGCGCCTGAAGCTGAATGAGAGGTGGTGGTGAATAGGTGAATTCGAATGGCTGGGGGAGACGTGTGGACGACGGGTGCGCACCTGATTTGTTCGCATTACGCGCTAATCGCGGGGAGCTTGTCTCGTGGGCAACGGATAAGATACCCGCCATACTAAATGAGCGGGCAACAATAGGCGAGGCTAAAGACCCGCAGGAAAGATCAAGCGATGGCATGCTTCGAGTCTGCTTTGAACCATTTCGTAAGCCGTCAACAATACCTATAATTAAACAAACTGGTAACCCACTCGAGAGACTTCTTAAAAACTCTGAGCTCTCTGAGCTTGCGACCATGAGCGAACAAAGCGGCCAAAATCTTTTCGCCCAGCTCACGAAAGTAAGAGCTACGTTGTTGTATGTCTTGACGTAAATGTCATCTTAGTAGCTGCGTCAGTCTTTCGATGTTCCCTGGACTGCTGAGATCAGGCTTACGGGCAATGATTCCGTGAGTTTTACAGCCACAGCCACGGCTCCAATTCATACCAGCAGCTTCCCTGATTGACCTCTGAACGTTTCCCGGATCAGATAGTTGCCGTCATTTCTCGGATGCCCGTACTTTCTTCGCCGAACCGATTATCCTGGCCGGTGACAAGGTTGCGTAGCGTGAGAAGTCACCAAATGAAGATCCAACGTCTTGTTGGAAGTAGAGCAGGTTCGTAAAGTGATAGCTTGCCACTCCATCCAAAAGCTCCCAGTAGATGCAATTGATATCATCTGCGTAACTACCAATGCTGAGCAGAATTCCCAATTGTGACGCTTCGGTGTGTTTTGGTTTCCACGAGGTATGCTCGATGTAAGAAGACTGAGCATGAGATACTGGAGGATTACTATCGAGGTCAATACCTGTAAATGATGAGTGTGTAGCCCCCTGCTTGCCTGCATTGAAATTGCCAGACACAAGGCCGTGGCGTGGTCACTGGACATTTCCTCCGATCACTTGCAGGCAAACAACGGAACAGAAGGATCAAGAGAAGATTTCGACCTTTATATTTAAGCCCCTCGCCTAGGGTCTAGTCCCACATCGACGAAAAGCGCCCCCAGCCGTCCTATTTCGCTCATCAACATGGAAAGGAGCCATAGGGCCATGTGTCGGATACGCACCTCTCCCATACGCTACTCCTAGATGGCCAAATCTTATACACATGCCAGTCACAGCAACAATGGCTTCCCACATCTCGTAGTATGTTGAAACATCTCTGGCGCCGCCTGTCCGAATAACGGCCACACACTGACGTCCGCCTGTCGAGACGAGGTCAGACTCGGCAGCGAACAACGTCACACCCGCTCAACTTACTTTCATACAGATTCTGAGGAAGCTTGACGAAAGCTAGCGGATCACCGACTCTGCCGAAGACTTTGGGTTCGTTTGTGGCCATCATGGTATTGATAAGATTCAGGCAGTTTCCGCAGGACGGAGGGTGTCCATACCGACATTGGACTTTAGGTTGGAAGGATGTCATGATAAGACCCAAGTCTCCAGTTTCTCCTTTAAAAAGGACGACGTCATTGAGACATGCATCAATTGTTCAGAAAGAGCAATAGAATACTTACCGACGTTCATGGCAATACCTCCAAAACTGCTCGGTGCTACGCATCGTTGTAGCAAGCCCTTGGCCGCAATGGACAAGTCTCGGTAACTGGCCTTCCCCATTTTTTCATCGTCGTTCACGATGATGTCGATGGTGCAACGTCCATCGACTGGCACCGGGGTTATTCGGCATTCAGCAGGCCACAGCTCAAAACTCACAGCTTATGAATCGCAATGGTAGCGCGACATCGTATCCTCTCCCAGTCCGCAACGCAAAGCGTAGGGCTGTTGCATCTTGAGGTATCCGATCGACCGCATCCTGGCAGCTTACCAAGTTGAGGCCAGTGCGATAGCTTGATCCATTGCAGCTGATGATTGGACCAGAAATACTCGAATTCATAGGCCAAGCGACAGGGTCGGCCGCAACGCTCGGATTGCCTGGAGTAGCGACATGTAGCACACTACCGTGATCCAATCTTCGAGGAAGGGGATCAGGTCGGGAAGGACTTGCACTGGCGGCGCTGAGCAGCACGAATACGGCCATGAGGGAATGATAGAAGACACCCATCATTGTAAGAGTTTAATAGACAGAGCAAGTGACACGAATGACAACAACAACAAGTTTCCAAGGGTCCGGAAGAAGCGAAAGAGAATTCAGAAGCAGAAAAGGTTACACTACGGTTTTTATACTGTTGCTTTACCTTGTAATCCACGAATGGACTTCCCCTTGAAGTCAAATCGACGGTACCGAAGTGGTCTCTCCCCGAGACCGGGAGCCTTAGCCTGTCGATGCAGCAACAGTACGAACTTAGATATATTAAGACCCACAGAGCCAAAGATTCCAGAGCCATGCAGCTGGGTCGCTTCGGTTGTGTCTTGGGGCAGAAGGCCTGAGCTCGTCAGTGCGCAATTCTAAGTTGCGCATGAACCAGCCTACAAGGGTCTGGTGGGCCTCGCCGGCGGTGTTGGGCCAGAGGGTTCTGCGGATCATCGCGCAGCCTCAACAGAGAGGTTGAGCTTGTCAATCTATCATTCGACGGACCATACTCCGTAATCTGCATGGCCTCTGTCATCGGCGATTGAGCAACGCGTAATGCCGTTCGCTCCGGTCTGCGATCGATCATACTGCCATCCCAAGGTGATACCCTATACTTCCTTGTTGAACCGTTAGGGCGACATCAAATACTTCGAAGCCTCGTAGTTACGCAAATCGACATGTCGACAGTCAGCGATGATGACGTCAGCGCGGCGTGATCCGCGTTGCGACAGCAACCGATGAGTTTTCAGAAGAAATGCGGAAGAAATGCACGCCGCACCCTATGTACCGAGGAAGAATCACCCATGGAGTCACTTGAGCGACCCTGCCACGCATAGGCAAATCCTTGCAGCCTGAACTTCTCCCCCCAACCAGATTCCTAGCCATCTCTATTGGACCTGGACTGTATAATGGCTGAGCCGAAGAGACCGACATCAAACATTCCACGCCTTTCGCGATTACCCGTCCGGACGTCGATTGCTGGTGTTCCGCGGCCAGCGCAATCTGCAGGAGACCAAAGGACAGCCGTTGGTGACCTGGAGCCACTCAGAGTCTCAAGATTAAGACCTACCCAGCAGCAGTCAAACCCACACGAACAGCTCAAAGAGCCGACCGATCACTTTGTGAAACCTTCCGCCAAATCTGTAACAGTCAAAAGAGGAGCAGCTGTCGCGAAAAAGACTATGCCAGAGGGCGCCGCTGATGACCAGGTAGAGCAAGCGAGTGAGAAGAGACCAAAAGATGAGACTCCACAACCAACGACTCGACGACCTAGGCCTTCATTGGCCGATCGAGCCGTTGAATCCTTATCCCAAATACCGCCATCTCCGTCACCACGAAGGCGAAAATCCGGTTTCTTTCCTCCCGATAGCCCTGCTGTAAGACCTCCTTCGGCTTTGGGGAGGAGTCGTCCGGTTACAAGCGCCGCATTCTATCCTCCCTTACCCACATCGAGGCCAACATCTCCAACCAAACACCCTGTCCCTACTCGGCCGATTCAATTTCCGGCACCAAACCTGAGAAAGCCCTCAACAACGGCAAGACCTACGAGCGATATGTCGAGCAAGGCCAAGGCTCCTATGGGCAGGGTGACCAGGGACGAGATACACCGAGACAAGGACACCCCCACGAAGCAACATGCGTCCACTTCCGTCAGCTCAAAACCGACTCTGAAATCTTCCGCCGCGCTAAGGGAGACCATTGCCAACGCAAAAGCCGCGCGCCGGGCAGCCCCGAAACATAAAACGGACGAGGTTGTTAAGCCTATCAATCGGTACCTCGATTTACCAACACCTCCAGAGGAAAATGACGTCCACATCAATCTTCTCCGGAAACGCATCACCATCGCTCGCACCGAAGGCAAGTTGAACATCTCAGGCATGGGCCTCAAGGCGTTCCCAGACGAGGTCCTCAAGATGTACGCTCCCGAAAACATGAGAGATGGTCCCACGTGGTATGAGAGCGTCGACCTGATCCGTCTAGACGCATCGAACAACGATCTGGAAGATCTTGGCTGGGACAGTGTGGTAAACGATGAAAGTGGGGATCGCGAGTGCGACAATATTTTCGGTCGCTTGCAAACCCTTAATCTGAATGGCAATCGTCTACGAACATTACCTCTTAGCCTCAAAAGTCTCGAAAACTTGTCGGTCCTAAAATTATCGAGGAACAACCTCGGCCAGTCGATGTGCGAGATCTTTGGCATCATCTCAAGCATCTCGTCTCTACGGGAACTTCAATTAACAGACAACCATCTCTCTGGACCTCTCCCTCCATTCCCTCGATGCACGAACCTGGAGGTCCTTGACCTTCATGCCAACGCCATCACAAGTCTTCCAGAGCAACTGGCGGAATGTAGGAAGCTACGCCGGCTAGACGTGTCCTCGAATCGGATTACGAAGGTTCCCCCTCTCGACCTCACAGAGCTTACTAATCTCAACATCTCCTCAAACCAGATCGATATCGAAAACCTCATGACGAACCTTACCGCACCGAAACTGACCGATCTCGATATTTCAGTGTGTCGCGTCACTCACCTTCCAACTCTGCGCTCCAAGCTTCCCAGTCTTACGACACTGGTTGCTTTCGACAACAGCATCTCCAACCTCGACGACGTGGAATCTCTTCGAGGCATCGAGGTACTGGACCTAAGGAACAACGACCTCAGGACTTTGCCTGCAGGGCTGAGTCTCCTCGGGCTGAAGAAGTTGACTGTCAGCGGCAACCCGATGAGAGCACCGCGGCGGGAGATCCTTGAAGGTAGTACGGAGCGGTTGATGGATTGGCTGAAGGGTCGGCTGCCTGCGGGCACTTTGGATGAAGAAACCTTTTGAGCGGTGTGGGTTTCTGGAGCGATGATGAGCGTATGAGGTTATGTCTGTGTATGAAATGATAAGGATTCTTAGTCTAATGGTTTCCCTTGACTTTGAGGGTTTCACGTTGAGCAGCTCATTCCATTGCCGGCTACTTGCTTTGACCATTGTGCTTCTCTCAGATGGATCCTCAATCCCAGGGGTAGCCTCCACTGGACCTTGCCTCTGACTTCCATGGAGCACATTCAAACTGATGGATTTCACACGTATCCCTAGAGGATTGGCAAGCTTTCGTAGATTCGATTACGGTAGATCAGAATCCTTATAATCGGCCATGACCACGTTACCGTCGTATCCTAAGCACATCCAGGGTATCACATCGTAAGCCCGCCAGAACGTACATCAACGCCTTCGCAATGCAAGCACAACAACTCCACTCCAGCTATGATGCAAGCCCACCGCCTCCCGCCTTCGTAATCCACGTCCGACTCCACGCACTGAATTCATCCTCCCTTCTATCCCAATCCAGTTGAACCTCCTCCAAACATCTCACCGCCATATTTTTCAGATCCGCCAGCCTCCTGTTTACGCCACTCACATCCCCTTCATACAATGCCCCTGCCACCTCATCCGTTTCCTCGGAGACTTTCTCCAGGAAGCCGAGAATGCGGTCGAGCACCTGGGTCTTTTCACTTGGAGGGAGAGACGTGACGGCGCTCGACCGGTTGAAGGGCGGCGGTGGGCTTGCATCATAGCTGGAGTGGAGTTGTTGTGCTTGCATTGCGAAGG
>QQTW01001816.1_pt1 | contig 15252 bp, 11 predicted proteins | sample 1904831 | NCBI WGS metagenome assembly QQTW01 (sample SAMN09435610, study PRJNA476489) | Subsurface metagenome, whole genome shotgun sequencing project. | reverse complement strand
TGTTGAGCTTGGTATGTGTTGATGGTGTTGTGATGGATATCACCGATGGCCGGGTAGGAGGTATGGAGTACAAGATGGGTGTAGCGATCTCAATCGGTGTTTCGGGCTCTGTAAGGAAGGATATTTCACTTGCATCGTCTGATAGTGGAATGGATGTCTGCAAGGCAGTAAAGTTGGGCGACAGTGGTTGTGGAATGACGAGTTCCGGAAGGCATAGCTGTGAATCCATCGATGATGGAAAGGGGAAGCGGGAAGGTTCGGTTTGCCGTGGTAGTGACTTTGGAACGGTGGTCAAGGAATGTTGGCTGGCAATAGAAAGTCTTGATGTGGGCCGGAGTCGATCGGATTGGCTGTCTGGAATGGGCGAGTAAGAGTTTTCTTCTTCATCGGACGACTCATCCTCTTCAGAAGAATAGCCATAGAGGAGTATTCTCGTCCTCCTTTCCTCGTCTCGCTGCATAGCTATCTCACGTTCATGCAGTTTTCTTCGTCGCGCTGATGCCGAACCCATATTGCGAGCTTTGAGAATCTGGTCCATGTCGGATCGAGGTGTGGTCGGCTACGTATGTATGTGATCTCATCAAAGATAGACAATATGAACAGCCTCCTGCGATAAAATAAAGAAGGAGGAGGGAGCAAGCATGAGCTTCTAGTCAGGTCCAAAGGCGGACATGGCTGAGACTTATGACTAAAGGTGTGCGGTCAGGTTGTCTTTTTGGGCTTCGAAGAGGTGCGTATTTCGCCAATGCATCCACACCTGTCCCGTGAGAGAGGGGGAAGTTCTATTCCAGGCATATAGCGCCGGTGCCAAGCGACAGCACGGACGGGAGTGGTGGGAGAGCATCTTTGTTGAAGCGAACGTTACCCAATGTGGTGTGAGCCACAGAAATGGACCCGGATAAGAAGGGACTTTAGGAAAGGATCGAAACGTCAGATCGACCTTGAATTATTAGTCACGTCACTAGTCAGGGGTTTGGCTGCTGTCACTGAAGGGTGATAGACATGGGTTGAAACAATTCACCCCCGGTGACTCTGCCAGCCGCAGATCATGTTGCTGCCGTGTATTGCTCTTCCAGCAACTCACGAGAAAAGAGTTCTGCCCAATGTTTCTCTTAGAAGTGAAATTTGATCTTCTTTGTCGTCGGAAGTCTGTTTCTCATCGTCAGAGGCAGTCAAACAGACATTGACACGTTTCAAAGAAGTAGACCTAAGTAGTCCATTGCTAGTTAGTCAATAATTAATTAAACCACCACCCGCACCACCACCAATCCCATCACACCATGTGCTTCGCATACCTGCAGGCTGCAGCGGAAAAGCCGGCACTATCAAATCAGTTGTCCTGTTATTTCCCATGCACTAATATGGTCAAGTCTCTCCACTCATGGCAAGCATGTTGTTTGCTACAGTGGTGCATTCCCATCGAAGTGCTGCGAATCGGAACAAAAGCTGATACAGCGAGTCGCACGAAACAGGTCCTGCGGTAGGGGGCATAAGTATCGTTAGCAAGTGACTAGTAGCAGCTAGTATTTGATACAAAGACCCGGGCTTGCTCCAGAGCGTCGAATAAATTTTGCCCCCTCAGTAATGAAAGTGATTGGCCCGGGAATACCCACATCGGTCAAAGCAGCGTTAGATACACACTATTTCCAGCTTCACCCTAAAACTCAGATCTCGCTAAATGGTTTGGGCAGCATCAAGTACACCGCGTAATTTCCCATCGCTGTCTACATTGCCAGTACTACCAATGGGCCATTCCCTCCCCACGACTTCTTCACAATCAAATACTTTACGATATAACCCACAAATTTTGAGGCATAGAAAACGGTGAATGGATCAACCCAGAACTATCGATCGGGCTGATGCGAAAATGTGGATGCAGGTCATAACTTGCTGTCAGTCCATGCGCTGATAGTGCAGTAAGTATTGCACCTTCTGAAGGGCTTCAAGGACTCTGGTCAACCAATGCATGCGCATGGATCTTCTTGAATCCGGATTCCGCTGGAGACCTATGAGTGGTCTGGCCGGACTCCCGCTCCTGATCCAGATGTAACAACCTCGCGTACATGTTTCATGATTCAGCTCATTCATTTGCCTGGACTAAAGCGAAACAGACAATAGGTTGAATATCGAATCCATGTCTGCCCCATAAGGACTTAATACACTTCGAGGGATCAACCTACTTCGGTGAAAGCGGGCAGACTGAAAGGGCCTTGAAGTCTGCTAAGTCAAAGTTAACACTTGCTCATCGAATTATGTTTTCAGTTCAGCGATTCAAACAGCAGGCCAATCGTCCGCATGTTGGCCGCGGACAATCGCGCGAGGCTGGATTTGTAGTGTCTCCCATCATCGACGCAAGAGTGCGCGGTTTCTAAAATTTCCGCCAATATGTGGAAGCCCTTCTCTTGTATTGTTATAATAGACTCTTATAGACCTCGTTGCACGTCACCAGGAGCCCATTTCTCGGATGACGCAGTCGTTCTTTCGTCGGGCCTGTTTCCGATCAAGATGTCCACAAAGTCTGCTTGGTTGATAATTCTTGACAGCCCTCTGGTCGATGCTGAACCGTATTATTCTTGGGAAGCCGGTTGAAGCATCCCATATTGAGAAAGCTCCTAATCGGGCACAATATGATCACAAGATACCACAGCTCTCGCCGATGGGTTGCTTTCGATGAAAGGCCCTTTGTCCCAATTCAGGAATGACTAAGGACATTTCATGACGAGGATGTCGCAACCACCTTCGGGTGCCTTTGTGGTCTGCATTGCTAAGGCGGAGAGCAACTCGCAAACCAGTATTAGACAGGCTGTGCAGCAATACTTTGTAGGATGGGGATGTACAAGCCGTCTGTTACCCCGGGCTTGTAATCCTAGGCGGCGTGGGGTTTGTAATACTTATGACGGAAGTGGGGAAGATAGTCCAAATTTCCATGATGGTTGCAATCAGTGTAGCTTTTGTCCTGAGCATTGCGTGCTCGTTAGGACATCTTGACTTGGATAGCTTAATTACAGAGATTTTAATAGAGTATTCATTTGCTATGCCTCAACCGGAGTTGCCGCGGCCCGCTCATCTCGATCACGATTCAATGCTATCACGAAAATTTGGCAAAGAAGTAACAAATTATTTCGGCAGTATGAGTTCTGACCCTTACTGTGAATCCTTCGGCTAATCAAGTTGTGTAAGGCTCACCGTTGAATCGAGTATCTTTCCTCCGAAGCGATCAATCCTTCCTAAAACAAGCCTTCGATCATGATACCACACAGTTTATGGTGTTTAGAAACCTATCGCCCCTCGTCAAGTCTCCCTCCGAAATCGCATACGCAAAACAGAATGATCTCAAGCCAATTCTTTCGAGCAATCCATATGACAAGACAGAGGAACAGATTGTCAAGGAGTTCAATTCATCAATATCCACGCCTCAATTGGTTTTCTTGGGACTCGATGAAAGCAAAAGGGATGGATTGCAGTACAAGAATTACACCGGAGCTCCACAATTTGCTGTAGACATCACCCCAAAAGCTTCATATGAGGAAGAAGCGAAAGGGATTGTTGCGGAAATGGAGAAGCAAGGTTCAACTTTCGTTGAGGGCATGAGGGCGATGAACTTTCCAGCAAACATTGGTATGTAATGGAACCCTGTGGTAGGCGCCCTACTCACCTTGCTTCAGCTGCGATATATGCAATGGGGAGAGCATTTCTTGATTGGAATGCACGAAATCCGTATTGCGGCACTTGTGGCCAGCCAACATTGTCTGTCAATGGTGGTGCGAAACGAATTTGTCCACCAACAGATTTTGCAACCTTAGCTGGCATCATAGGTAGTACGACTTCAGCGACTCCTGCCTCATCTCGAGAGCGACCTCCCTGTTCTACTCGAACCACTCTTTCGAACCTTACCTTTCCTCGCACAGATCCTACAATCATTGTTGCTGTGATCAGCCATGATAGTAGGCGATTACTACTAGGTCGACAGAAAAGATGGCCACCATACTGGTATTCCACTCTGGCGGGGTTTGTGGAACCTGCCGAATCCGTAGAGGATGCTGTACGGCGCGAAGTATGGGAAGAGAGTGGCGTGGTCCTCTCCAGAGTTGTGATACACTCCACTCAACCTTGGCCGTACCCGGCAAACTTGATGATCGGTGCCATCGCTCAGGTGGCAAGTGCCGAGGACGAACGCATCAAGCTCGACAATGATCCCGAATTGGAGGCAGCAAAATGGTATGAACTGGATGAGGTGCAAGAAGCGCTGAGAGTGGGTACCAGCGGGTTGGATGACCCTGCCAATGTAGACTATAAGGAAGGAAACCTGAGATTGCCCCCCCGAACTGCCATTGCCAATCAGCTCATAACAGCCGTGGTCGAAGGTGGATTTTTGGCCGGAGTAACCCCTTCAAAGATATGAGGATATGATGAATGCCAAATAAGGGTATTGGTGCCCGCGAGGGTTCTTAGACGACAAACATGGATTTAGACAAGGATGATGTGTTCGTGAAGTCAGCGGTCACCGACGCACTGTTCCTCTCTTCGCCAGATAGATAGATTAACGATAGTGAGACGCTCAGCCTTTCCATCTTCTTTCCCCTGTAAGGACAGGACCAGCAACTTCTGGGCTGGTCTTGATCTTCACAATGCGTCACTGATAAGCGGTGGTCTGAGGCCGTTATCACGATACTGAGTCATGTCGTCCTTACTTCCTGGTTCGATGACAGATCTATCTTGATGGGTCAAGAAGTACTTCGACATATCAGGGCCATCACACGTCCTGTCGTATCGCCACACTACGCGGGTCAAACCATGACCAGGACGAAAACCTGTTGTCTCCGTTGAGGTGACCTGTTAGTTCATCGTAGCACCTAGGTCAGTCCGTTGAGTAGATCATGCTTGGACGTCCCAAACATGAATAGATCGGAGCTCTGTCTTGTTGTGGTTTATGTAAGCACTAGTGTCAGAAAGGGCGATTAAAATTAATTCTCCCTCATCAAGTTAGCGCGCACGCGGTGTCATGGTGTCTTCATCTAATCCCTACTTGTCATGCTTCCTACTACCTTGTCAACCATTCTGATCATTTTGCGAAATGCAGCTGCCATACATATACGAAGCCAGCGCAAGCAGCACGGGCGGGGTAGATAAGATAGGCCCGTTATTGGTTTGTCCAGGACTCCTTTCTGCTCCACGTAGGAATGATGTCACTACTGGTCATCGTTTAGAGAGTTCGAGCATCATGACGGATGAGAGGACATCCTACTTTATGACTCTCCTTCTCCGCACGATTTAGTCGTTTATCCTCTTCACTTGTAATCATATTTGCTTGTTTCACGTCTCACTACAACATGGCTTTATCGCAGGGAGCAAATTACGTGGAGAAGGCCATTGGCCACACCGGCGATGCAACTACCGAGCAGAACATGTCCAACCCTGCTCGGGACCGTGAGAAGTACGCCGACCCCAGCGGTGAAACAATGAAGGCCCTGGTTTGGATGGGCAAAGACAGTGTCGAAGTCGTTGATTCACCAAAACCCAGAATACTCGAGGACACAGATGTGATTGTCAAAGTTACCGGCAGCACAATCTGCGGGAGCGATCTGCATCTATATCACGCGGTGGTTGTCGAAATGCAGAAAGGCGATATCCTTGGTCATGAGTTTTGCGGTAAAGTCGACAAGGTTGGTCCTGCCGTTAAAGGATTGAAGGAGAATGACCGAGTCGTCTGCTCGTTTCAGATTGCCTGTGGCCAATGTATGTATTGCAAGAAGAAGCTATCATCTCAATGCGAAAGGACCAATGATAACAAAATCGAGAATGCGATGTATGGTGGCCGTACAGCTGGTATGCTGGGATATTCTCATTTCACTGGTGGTTTCGCTGGCGGGCAAGCCGAATACGTGAGGGTGGCCTATGGAGATGTCAACCTCCTCAAGTTGCCGGACAATGTTCCTGATGAGAAGGGTTTGTACCTATCTGATGTTTTGGCCACTTCCTGGAACTGCGTCGTCGATACTGGTGTCAAAGAAGGTGACGTCGTCGCCATTTGGGGCTCAGGACCAATCGGTCAGATGTGTGCCGAAATGAGCTTCATGAACGGTGCGAAGCGGGTTATTATGATTGATGGGGGACCGGCTGCCTGGCGTTTGGATTTTATCAAGGAGAGACTTCCCAAGGTTGAAACCCTGAATTTTACCAATCTGCCCAAAGGAGAGTCCATCACTTCGCAGCTCAAAAAGATGGAGCATGGAGGCCCTGATGTTGCTCTCGAATGTGCTGCTGGTGAGTACGCCAAAGGATGGGCGCACTACTTTGAGATGTTGGCTGGCCTTGAAACCGATACTTCGGAGATCCTCAATGAGATGATCACATCTGTCAAAAGTTTTGGTCGGTGTGGGGTAACGGGTGTTTATGTTGGATATGTAAGTACTAAAGACTATTACTTCAGACCCAAGCTGACTCCTTCAGACCAACCATTTCAACATCGGAGCTCTGATGGAGCGTGGTATTCGATTGATCGGCAATGGCCAAGCCCCAGTACATCTTTACTGGGAGAAACTGCTCGAGATGATCCAGAGTGGAGACCTCGAGCCACTACACATGGTAACTCATCGATACGATATTGCCGACATGGACAAGCTATATCAGAAGTTCAATGCTCGTGAGAAGGGGATCCAGAAGGTCTTCGTACAAACCAAGTTTTCAGATCCGCCATGTGAGGGATCACCGGAGTTGACAAAGCTATAGAGTCATTTGATGGGTGACATGTGTATGAAATAACATACATTGATATCTCAAACGGATCGATTATCACATCCACACTAGTTCTATCTTTTCTTCCTTCACTTTTGAATTGAACCACTCCAGGATCTCTATGCGTTCCTGACAGCAATGTGCACCTTCAAGTACATTCTCTTCTACCACTCGTTGTACGGCGCAGAATAGTTCCATCATTGCTAGGTTTCGGGCAATGCATTGTCTAGTCCCAAGTCCAAACCAGATTGAATCTCTATTCATTTCAGTAGTTGGGTTCTCCCATCTTTCCGGTCTGAAGTCGTGTGGATCTTCGAAAACGTCTGGGTTTAAGTGAAGTTCAAATGGCGTGCATGATACGGTTGTGCCGCCTGGCAGGAAGGTATTCTTGAATGTCCAGCCAGGTGATGGTACTACCCGTGGGAGGCGTGACGGATTTGCCATGCTCAACCTCAATCCTTCCCTGATCACACCTCTTAGATACGGCAAGGATTGCAGTTCAGCTTCTTCGGACTCTCTTTCCAACAGTTCATTCCTCAACTTTTCGTGCTTATCTGGATGCTTTGCCAGCATGAAACAGATGGTCGCCAAATTCATCCCAGTGCTGTCCGTGCCTGCGAACATCAAATCCTTGCATTGTGCTCGAGCTTCACTGGCAGAGATTCCGTTCTCCATCAACCTTGCAGGGTAGTTTCCCTTCAATTTCTCCTCCGTTCTACTCCGGTCGACAACCGCAGCGATGAACGAATCCACCTTTGAAATGCTCGTTTTCACCTCATGATCTGGCAGAATCTTTTCGTGAATTTGCTCCAGCAATTGAAACATCCAATTGGGAAGGTAGAGCAATCGACCCACAGCGACAAAAGCATTCACCATCCCACTTGCACTCATTTCACCGTCAGTCTCCTCCAGTCCGCCATAGCTGTCATCGAACAGGTATGCCGTCACAGCGTCCATGGCCAGGCTCCTGGTCAGATTGAGGATATTGACCTGTTTTCCAGTCTTTGCCTCTTCTTTCATCCTCACCACCATCCGATCTACACACCCATATATGGTCTTCGAACCTGCTCTCAAACTGCCAGTACTGAACAATGGAAGTACCGCCTTTGCTCTCGGAGCTCGTTGCGAAGGGTCAACATGAGAAAAGATTGATTTGTGGCCATCGATGTCGAAATTCGCATAGAAGCTGGCTTTCCTAAATCCTCCTTTCTCAACATATATCGTATTCAAAGCTTCGCCATCGGCAAAGTCGACATCGTTAGGACCTGTCCGGACGATTGATCCATATTTCAGGTGAAGCTTGTGGACTGCGGTACACTCGTCACCGATCCAAGCGTGGTAGTTGAGCCATGTTGAGGTGCAGGCCGAAAGCCACGGACCAGGGATACGGGAGAGTGGGTGGAAGAAGATTCGGTATATGCTTCGAAGGAGTAGAAATAGGATGGGTGTAAGAAGGATGAAGCGGACATAGTGGAAGATTAACTGGCGGAGAACAATGTCGTGGAAAGCCATCTTGAGTTGGACGTGGAGCTCTGAAAAGAGCAAGATGCTTCCGCTTCACGGCGTGCTTCCTAATGAAGCCGACCATGCTGTGTGACTCACAGAGTCGCGGTATTGGTGAGATTTCACCTGCATGCATAACCAATGATAACAGCCCTAATCACAAGCCCTAGTTACAGTAGGAAGCATAAGTATCGTTGGCTCTAATCGGGAAACTTTATACCTAACACTGACCTGACTGATGTGGGTCTTACTTGAAAAGTACTACTAGTTTGTATAGCTTTAAGCTGCGGCTAATCAAACTCATCACTGAAGAGGAGCAAAATTAATTTAATACTCTGGAGCACGCCCGGGCCTTTGTATCAAAAACTAGCTGCTGCTAGTCTTTATCAACAAGACTTATGCCTCTTACTGTAGGATGCTAGTACTCGGTAGGCGGCTGAAAACTTAACAAACGAAGCATTGCATTTCCAATTGCCATGTGGGATGAAGCCCTTCATCGCAAGTAGATGACAAGTATTCAAGCATTTCCTATCTTTGAGCACTTAGCCATCTTCAACAGGTCTCCACGGCCTTAACATGACCATACTTAGGACATTGACTGGCTTTGAGGGATGGAGGGCAGGATCAGTCGACGTCTGCATTGGAGCGGCTTTATCAACAACCTCAACAATCTTTGACAGACTGATAGACCAGACTGTGCTTCTCCAACCGCCTTACCACTGTCTTCTTCAGCTCTTCCATCGTGATATCATTTAGGCACCCTTCCGAAATGCGGCCGTGGCAGTGTCCTGCGACCTTAACGTTCTTCCTGAAGAGGATATCATCAATGGCTGATCGACTTGTGTGGCCGATGAGCGATATGGAACAACCCCGAGTCCGGACCAGCAGATTGAGCTTTGGCTGCTCTGGTTTCTTCCAACTGCTGCAATTTGAGATGACAAGACGCTGCCGTCAGAGCAACCACATTATGTTGAATAAATTTGAGACATCACTGTAGCCCTTAGGAGAGCTGCAAATTCTTGGGAGAGCTGCGAATTTCCCAGCTCTCCCATGAAGTATGAGCCGTCCGGAAAGGCCGAAAATGCGCAGATATTGTTTAGCTACCATACCTGATTGACAATTATCGGAGATCACAGATCATGGTCAGTCCCTCTACCTCATTCGTGCTTCTGCCCGATGATGCGCGAGGTGGAGCTTGTCGTCGGGCTCTAAACCACCCATGTCCCTAAAGACCTCTCAAGGTCCCATGTTCCTGACTCTACCCCAGCTCGGAGGCTCCCCGTGAAGGAGAGGAAGATGAGCATACTACCAGAGTGGAGGAAAAGCAGCGAAGACAGAAAGGAGAAACCTCAAATAGGCCAGAGTTGAGTGGGAAGAGTGCATCACAGCGATGACGAATCTGTTGTGGTTGCAATTAGCCATCGAGGTCTACCCACAACACTTTAGTGTTTTTCCAGTGTCACAGCACTCTCAGTTCCCGAAGTAAGGCTAGGCTTTCACCTTTCGTGTTCATTCGTGCACTTACTGCTTTCGAGCGGTCCATCGAGCTTTATCCGCCGATTTCAACCTTTGCGCTTGATCCTTTCATATCGGAAGCAGAGAGTTTTTTTTGGTTTCCAGTTCGAAATGTTGCCTGTGAAAGCCAGCTCACCTGGTCTGGCAGCTTGATCAAAACAGAATAACCTTTCGTCTCGAACTGCATGGGATTGCTCTTATTGATGTTGCCATGTTGCAATCGACCACTGTACATGTTTTTAAACCCGATGTGCGTTATCGAGTAGTCCTCAAGCTTCTCATCCTCCACCAACATGTCCATGGAAATCAGGTAAGCAAAGTCGGGGAGCAGGCTGGCACCACCTGCTGGCCATCTCTTCTTGAAGTTCGCCCCCCGGGTGCGACTCGACGTCCAACTGAGGCACAAGGTTGGGGGGTTGCTGATTATTCGATACTGGGATCTTTCTCATCTGGATGTCCCTCCAATTTGATAGCGTGATCTACTCATCCTGGTCACGTCCCTTGCATCTGCCTGATCGATTCGACTCCCGCATCTCCTCGCACCATGTGACAGACCACTTATTTATCGTATGGAATGGCCGTATGTCGACAAGTAACGTGAAAAACATACTTCCTGTTCATGGTCCAATAGATGGCACTTTCGTACTGACAACATTTCGACTTGTAACCTGGGCCCCAGCAGAACGCAAACTTACGAAGCGCTGTGACTGTCATGCCACTTATTGAATGCTGCGCAATTAGGCAATGAGGATCACCCCAGCCATAGATGGCATTACTTTTGACTAGTTTTCTCAATTTCAATTTCGGGAGAAGCGTTCGAATAAAATTGTATCTTGCAAATCCCCAGACAAAAACTTCCCGTACTTATATCAATGCTTCCATCATCTATTGATATTAATCATTTCAATCATGATACCCCGATGTCCTCCGTGCCTTAGTGATACCTTTGAGCGAGTTGATAATAGGAGAGTAGATTTGCTATGTCGGATGGGTGGTGAACTATAGTATCTACCGTTCGACAACAGAGTCACCCTGGTCTTTGACCATACCGCGGTAAATGAGGGAAATTTGCAGTGCTCGAACAATTTTGTTCCTATGCACCATCTTTGACGCTCTTCCGTATCTGTCTTCGTCTCTTCGAATTGTGCTAAATCATCCTCCACCTTCTCGTCTCTTCTCTCCTTACGCTTGCCAGGCAACCCCATCGCTACTGCATCGTTTTTTCTCAGTTTCGTAGGCATCAGCTTTGCAATTCTCGACCATGTAGACGCAGCATTCGTACTCAAGCCCAACTCCTGGAAGTGATCAGTACATTGTTGACCTTATCCGATTAATTCCCATCAATGCCAAATGAAATCTCTAATACATAATCGCGGCCTTCAGTAGTGCATGATGAGTGTAGTTCATATTTTGCAGAACCTTAAATTTTGAGGCTCAAGATTTGAGAATCTGCGCAGCCAATCGGCAGGGTTTTTGTCTTCATTACCACCTGACCAAATCCATCCATCCAGGGCACCCTTGTGTGGAACACGGGCATTGAGAGCATAAACACATTTGTCTTCTCGATGACGGTATCAGAATTGTTCATCGCATGATAGCTTCCGCAGTCCTGGCTTAAAACCGTCGTACATCTCCAATGGCTGCAGGTCCATCTTTCCTGAATGCTTTCATCCGTACTCCTTGTCCTACCTCTCTTTCGAAACCATGTTCGAGACAACTGTCGACCACAAACTCACTCTTCGCCAAAATTGCTAGGTTCAAGGGGAAGGCTATGTCCCAAGCAAAGGTGACAAAGATGAAAGCAAGACAACAACGGAGGAAACATCCCGAATATAGACAATACGATGTGAAGTCTGCGGAGCAGTTCACCTTATGTGACGCTATGCGGTATGTGCTTGCTCTACTGTCTGCTGTTATTAAGTCCGACTGATTATCCAAGCTATATACGTGCTTTTGAAGTCGGCCGACCACCTTCGATTCCAAAGTATGAATGTCACGTCAAGCTGAAGACGCGAAGAGATGGAGGCGTTGTTCGAAATCAGCTGAGACTGCCTCACTCGGTCAAGACAGACATCAAGATCTGTATGATTTGTCCGCCGCAGTCACTGGCTGCGAAACAAGCACGAGAAGCAGGAGCTACAATCGTGGGAGAAGAGGATGTGTTTGAAATGATCAAGTCCGGCAAGATTGGTTTCAACAGATGTATCGCGCATCCCGATAGCCTTCTCAAGATGCAAAAAGCTGGTCTACCGAGAATTCTCGGTCCAAAAGGGTTAATGCCGAACACAAAGATGGGAACTGTTGTGGAAAGCCCTGCCGGTACGGTGAGAGGGATGCTTGGTGGAAGCATGTACCGAGAGCGACAGGGGGTGGTGAGGATGGCCGTTGGTCAATTACGCTTCACGCCGGAACAACTCAGAGACAATATCAAAGCTTTCCTCGAGAAGATGAAAAGGGACGCAGCGGTCTTGAGTGATACGACCCCGAAGGAGATCGTCGAAGTGGTAAGTGAGCTTATGAAACTCTTGACCCAGGCTCACGTTTGGCAGGTTTTAAGCTCTACTAATTCGCCGGGCTTTTCCTTGAATGGTGAATTTAGAAGCGACAATTCGCCGCCAACAAACGCATTATCAGGATCATAAATCAAGGTCGCTGCTTGTGATTTGTTGCTATCCCCCAAACGACTCTATATGGATACAATAATCCTGAGGCAACTTCTACTAGCTACTCCAGCTCCTTCACAGAGGCAAGCAGCGTCTTGAGTCGGTCTATATCCGAATTATTACCCTGGTGATTCTGGGCAGACTTGAGTCCTTTCAAGGCTCCCTCGAGATCGAGGGAAAGGGTCGATTTGATCCGGGTGATACGCTCTATTTGACCAAGGATGTATGGCGGCGTAGGGCTGTGACGTCGAAGAAGCAGTTTGAGGATCAGATATTGTTCGACATGACGCTCCAGACGATACAACGACGCTCCTCCTTCGTCAGCGTCTTCATCACTCCCGTCAGAAACATCCTGGCTTTGGTCGTCTGGTCCGTTCGGGCTCCTATCTGTTGCTGCTGCAATCATCAAGTTTGCCTCGAGATCTTCGATTTGTTCGGCAATCTCCAGCAGTGACTTGCCAATCTGTATTTGCTTCATTGATGTTCTTTTCGCACCAATCAAAGCAGCCACATTTTCCCTCCGTCGCTCCACATTTCCTCGAACCGCAATCAGGTCTCGTTGAAAGCCTAGAAGGGCCACTCTGATCTCTTCCACTTTCTCTTCTCCACCCTGAAGTGTGCTACCAAGAGACAGAAACTCTTGATAATTGTCATTGACAAGATCCAGGAGTTCTTTGCTTAGAGACTGGCTCAGCTCTCGCAGCTCATTGCGCAAATCTTCCAATGTCTGATATCGGTCGGAGAGGTTTGCAAGGAATGTGGTAGGATCGAAATCGGGTTCGGAAAACGCTGAACGAGCAAGCGGCTTGGGAAAAGGCAGGCCGGAGTCATTGCTTTCGAATTCGGAGCCGGAACCGTCGGAGCCTCCAAACTGCGGTCTTAAAGTCAGCAATTGCTTCCCTAGCGAGCCAGGAAGACCAACGTAGAAACGGCTGCCCATGTCGCTAATCCCACTGAGCAATGAACGTCAAGCTCTCCGTCAGCCACACTTTGTGCCTCGATGCGTAGCCACGTAGCCGGGTTCTGCGTTTTCAAATATACATAGTACTGTGCATTGCGAAACCCTTGCAAATCCTTGGCGCTACCCTTAAATTGCTGGCGCCCGCCTTGTTAAACAGAAACAGCTCTTGTGCGCTGTCTAAATATCTGATATTGGGTTCCTCCTGATTCTAAGGATATAGATGAATAGCTGTATGGATCTCAATCAATAGAGTTGAACATTTACATAGTAAATCCTCTTCTGTCAAGAGGAGTTGTATATATCTAAAAATTTGTACCGTTCGAATCAGAAGAAGCTCAGTATCATTTGGATGCACTATTTATATCAAGAGCTGTTTCATTTTGATAGAGCAGCGCCAGCATTTCTGGATATAAGGCCAAGGATTTGCAAGAGTTTCGCAACGCACAGTAAAATGGAATCTACAACAAGGTGAGGTCGGACTCGGTTGAGATCCTGCACTCTGCACAACCTCGCAGCAAATCCATCTCCACTCGTTCACTGACAACACATCTTCCTGCAGGTCCTCTTGCCTTACAGCGATAGCATCATCAATGTCAACCTAAAGTTAATCCAGGACTTGCAGCAGCATGCAAGCATGTATGTATGCATCAGTGCCTTCCGACCGATCAGCAACCACTGTTGATGCACGGTTGACGAAGTGACACGAACTTCCAAGAACAGACTCGACCGATGACATTGATGCAAAACCCTTCCCCTTGGAGCCACTTGGTCAGGCAGAAAAGATGGATGGAGGTTTTGACACGTCCTCAGTCCAGTTTGGAGGACAATGGAGCTTCCTACGCAATCAAAATCAAACACTCTCTACTGGCCATGCCTCCCGAAGACCCCTTCATCAACTTGTGGGCTACCGAGACCAGTTGCGTTCGTCAACAATTCCTTCTCAGCCGGTGACTGTTCCCGTTAATTCGGCTGATGCTTCTTCACATCTGAACCCTGCGCCGAGAATAAATAGAATGGGCAAACGTGATGAACTTCCTCCGCTTTCCGACTTTAGCATAGATGGCATCCTGTCGGCCATACAACCAGACGTTGAGGGAACTCTAGATGCGATCGCAGAGATCATGGGAAGAAGCAGACTCAGTTTGGCGAATGAATATGATAGCCACCTGCCGCCACAAGGGGAGATCAGAGCGAGTTCGAGGTCTGCTCTTTTGCCCGTTGAAGAAGCAAGCTCCAGCAATGAACAGCTGGCCGCCGATAACGTCATTATAGTTCCAGAAGATGCAAGTCTGGTCGATGGGAGTCATGCTGGATCTGCCGCCTATGGACTACTGGAGAGACTGAGAGCCTCCACCCGAACAAGGCGGAGTGATTTTATGGTCTCTCGAGCATCATCCTCTCGTGCGGTTTTGGAGGATTTCGAGGAACCCATCTCACCTGTCACCGCACGCACGTTACTCCACAATGGTGGGCGACCTACCGAGCCTACTGTATCCGAGACATACTTATCTGCTGCTGCGAATGATCGTCTTGCATCAAGCCCGGTTGTGATGGCGGACAGTGAACATTCTCTATACTACGACGACTCAGATTTGCTGGAAGAGCTGTCTATACCACAGTCGCCGCAACAAGTCGAGTCGGTACCATCCCGACGTCAAAATCTATCCCTGATTTCGGACTTGCGTAGTCTTACTAGTTGGCTGCACCGAGATGGAAGGGCAAGTCCCATGGTTGTGGAAGATGCAGAGACAAGGTTGCGAATGATCTTGGAACGGAATGTACAAAATGGGGAAGCGGACCATAACCACGGAATGTATGAATCATGATGGAAGGGTCTCGTGTTTTGCGTAAACAGCGCATCAACTTGCACGACAT
>QQTW01001815.1_pt1 | contig 15252 bp, 15 predicted proteins | sample 1904831 | NCBI WGS metagenome assembly QQTW01 (sample SAMN09435610, study PRJNA476489) | Subsurface metagenome, whole genome shotgun sequencing project. | reverse complement strand
CAGAGCCGATTTTTTCAAAAGCTACGATTAAAGCTTTTACTTCTTTTTCGCGCCCGTACAGCTTTTGAATAACTTGAAACTTATCAGATACATCCGCCGTACCCAAAGGAAAGTTTTGGATTAAACTATGATTTTGTAACTGCTCTAAACATTTTTCTAAATCGGCTTTTATTCCTCTAGCACTTTGATATCTTTCTTCGGGAGCTTTTGCTAATAACTTCATCACTATAGATGAAAGCACTAAGGGAATTTCTGGCTGAAGTTTGCGCGGTGGCGTTGGTGCGATCGCTAAATGACAATGTACTAGCTCCATTGCATCTTTAGTAACAAATGGTAGAGAGTTAGTTAATAATTGATAAAACGTTGCTCCTAGCGAATAAAAATCTGTGCGGTAATCTAAAGATTGATTCATTCTCCCGGTTTGTTCAGGAGATAAGTAAGGTAGATCGGCTTCTAAGTTATTGGGATTTTTAAGGGTGGTATTTTCGTTATTTGTAATTGTGGCAATTCCAAAGTCAATTAATTTTAATTGACCAGTTTGCGAGTTAAAAACTATATTGGCTGGATTGATATTTTTATGAATTATATTTAAACTATGAATTTGCGCTAAAACCTCCACAAGTTGAATGGCAATTTTTAAAAAGTCTTTAAGTGCAAGCTTACGAGCATCTGTAAAAACTTTTAACGGTTCGCCCCCAAAATCTTCAAATATTATTATTAATGTATTATTGTATTTTTCTAAACTATAAGCTTTAATAACTCCAGGAATATCTAAAGCACTAACCAGTTCGTATTCTTGTTTATAACTAGCTAAGTGTTGTGGTAAAGGGTAATCAAGCTTGAGGACTTTAAGGATAACTGCTTGGCAATCGTCGCGGATGCCTTGATAAATTAAAGTGCGATCGCTTTCGTAGATTTTGGACTTAACTGTAATCCCTGGAATCGCTATCATATTTGGCAATATTGAAGTAGTTTAACTGCAATTAATTAAATATATGCTTCTAAAGGTAGATGTAAAAATATTACCTAACTATAGCAAAACCATTATCTACGTCAATGAATTACTAAACCCGCTAAAAACTCTGTATGAATTAATACTTACGATAAAGCATAATTTATTAGACTTTTTGCAAAAGTTTCAGATGTGAATTGGTTTATCAATAATGAAGTTTGTGCAAAAGCCTACCTAGTTCGCCCAGGGTTGAAACTCCGCTCTTATCGTTAAAGCCTAGCTCGCCTAGGGTTGAAACCCCAGGTTAATAGCTAAAGTCGGCTCAAGCCGACTAAAGAAAAAAATTTAGACTTAAGCTAAAGGTCTAATCATCTTAGTCCGCAACTGATTTATCGAGGTAGGGGGAAATGGAAATGTATTAAAATTACCCTACAAAAAAATCTCCAAACCCTCTTTAAAAAAGGCAAGCTATTAGCGCCTTTTTTAAAGGAATTAGGAGTTATCGATCGTGGAAGCCAAGATACGCTGATGTCTTTACTGCAAATAGCTTTGGGCTTCGGTAGCTACAGCTTCTACATTGTCTTTTGCTAGAGTTTCTAAAGTAGCACGAGCTTGTTCGCCCCCCAAATGATTCATTGCCTGAACGACTCGATAGCGAATTTGCCAGTCAGAGTTTGTAGCATACGGAATCAATAATTCTACAGCGCGGCTATCTTTCAATTCTCCCAAAGAACTAATCGCCGCCGTTTGAACTAAATCGTTATCCGATTTTAAAGCTTCAGCCAGCAAGTCAAAAGAGCGCCCATCGCCAAGTTCTCCTAAAGTAGCCACAATACTAAACTTTACTAACCATTCAGGAGTACTGTAGTAAAGTTGCTGCAAGTCTTCAAAAGCTTGGGTGAGCTTCAACGCGCCCAAACAATCGGCGGCGGCGGCTTGTACGTCGGGTTCAGGATCGTTATGCAGCCTATCGCGCAACAAATCGAGCGATAGAGGTAAATCTTGCCCGCCGAGGGTATCCATTTGACTAACCGCCGAGTAACGCACGCGGGCATTTTTGTCTTTAATCGCTGTTTGGACAAGATCAAGAGCAACTATTTGATCTTCTAGTTCCCGAATTTGATTTACCGCCCGCAACCTGTCGCCCAAATCTTCAGAACTTAGCATTTGCTTGATAGATTCAGAATTAGCACTCATTTAATTAATTTGGTTAAAAGGATAAGTTTAGTCTTGACTTGCAGCCATAGCACGCACAATATCACCGCGCGTTAAAATACCAATAACCTTGTTATTGGTATCGATTACAGGTAAACGTCGGATATCGCGATCGTGTAACAATTGTGCCGCTTCTTTTAAAGGTTTATCCGCAGAAGTAGCCACAGGATCGTTACTCATAACTTCGCCCACCGTTTGCCCTAAAGCCTTATGCAATTCTCGCTCGTAGGTAGCAGGATTTTGAAGATAAATTACACTGTCAAGAAACATAATGTAAGCGGGAGGGGTAACGCCCGTTTCTTGCCACATCAAGTCAGTTTCCGAAATAATCCCCACTAAGCGATCGTCATCGCCAACGACAGGAAGCCCGCTTACTCGGCGCTCTGCCAAGATTTTAATAGCTTCATTGAGGGGCGTTTGGGGCTTAACGACGACGGGGGTAGGAGTCATCGCGTCAGCAACGGTTTTAGGCATTTTTTGGCTGCTACCAGTGAAAAAACTTCTCTAAGTTTATTGTAGAAAATAGCGGCGCAAGCCTGATTTAATTTAATGATTATTACGACTATAGGAAAAACTTACTTTTTCGGCATCGTATCTGCGTTAGCGTAGAAATTGATAGTTTCTTTTCTTATTTGCCGTGTTGCCTTACAAAAAAGCTGCCAAAAAAATTGTTAGTTTATTAGTACTGAGCGCGCTAACAGCCTGTGCAAATAGTCCAACAGGCAATAATTTAGAAAACTTGTTGAGCGCCAATCCTCGGTTATCGGCGACAGAAAACGCCCAACCGGGCGATCGCAATTCTGGCTTACCGACGAATTTTCCGATTTATCCGGGCGCTCAATTGCAAGAAGTTGTCCCCCCAAATCCAACGGCGAATACATCCCCTATCCTAACTAGATGGGTTAGTTCCGACGCGGCTAACGCCGTTCAAAGTTTTTATCAAAACGAGTTGCAAGCTCAAAATTGGCAAGTCGAAAATTCGTCCCAAAATTTAATTGCTCGTCAAAACGATTTGCAAGTAACTCTAACAATTGCAGCTAATACCCCAGGAAATACCCAATTTACCGTTGAATATGTCCGCAATCCGGCTTTAACTGAAGCTACACCCCTGGACTCATCACCTCAAAGCGGCGATCCAAGCTTTGTCGGGCCTGTAGCGCCATCATCTCCCGCACCAAGTTCAACTACCGCGACAACAACTCAAACATTTACAGATATTGATAAAGCACCGCAACAATTGCGATCGCCTATTGAAGATTTGGCAGCCTTGGGTGTATTGTCGTTTTCAGATCCGGCAAGTAAAGCCAATTCTAGCCAGTTATTTCATCCCGCCAAAACTATTACTCGCCGCGAATACGCCCGCTTACTATTTGCGGCTAATAATCAAATTAATAGCTCTCGTCCCGCATTGCAAATTCGCGAAGCTGCCAAAGACAACCAAAAAACCTTTCAAGATGTGCCAACAAGCGATCCAGATTTTGCCGCTATTCAAGGACTTGCGGACGCGGGCTTAATTCCTAGTGCTTTATCAGGAGATAGCAGCGCTGTATTATTTCGCCCTAACGCGCCGTTGACACGCGAACAATTGATTTTGTGGAAAGTTCCTTTAGATACCCGCCAAGCCTTGCCTAGTGCTTCGCTAGATGCCGTAAAAGAGACTTGGGGCTTCCAAGATGCGGGCAAAATCGATCCTAAAGCTTTACGGGCAATTCTTGCCGACTTTCAATCGGGCGATCGATCGAATATTCGCCGCGCTTTTGGTTATACAACTTTGTTTCAACCTAAAAAGCCCGTCACTCGTGCCGAAGCTGCTGCGGTTTTATGGTATTTCGGCAACGCTACAGAAGGTTTATCAGCCGAGGAAGTATTGCAAATTAACAGACAAAGTCCAGAAGAAGATAACAATACGCCAGAAACCACTGCACCATCTCCTCAATAGTAGAAAATCGGAGACTTTGACTGACATAATTAAAAAGCTGAATATTTTTGCCAGGAGCGAACAAAGAATCCACCCGTACTTAAAACGCAATAAAACATTTCTCGTATGCAGAAACAATTTTTGACTGCAAGCACTGAGGCGCATAATTTGGGCTTAGATACCGCGCTTAATAGTTTGAGCTTAAGTTATGGCATTAATATCTACGATGTTGATGTCAATTCGTTATTTGCAAATGCGATCGCAACTCCTGAATCCTTCGGCTTTACAAACGTCACCGACGCTTGCTTGAATTTAAGTAGCCCTAGTATCTGTTCTAACCCAGACCAATACTTACTTTGGGACGACTTGCACCCCACAACGGCGGCTCATGCCCAAATTAGCGACTTAGCCTCGGCTAGATTAAATTCCGAACCTATACCAGAACCGAATAGCGGACTTGGAATCTTAGCCCTTGGAGCATTAGGCGCGATCGCTAAACTTCAATATACTAAAAAAATCGCCTCCGTAAACCGTTAATCTTTTGAGTAATAATTTTTTGAACTACGACGAGCTATTTCTCACGATTGAGGAATTGGTAATGCACCACTCTCCTAGTGGCGTAGAAACCCAAATAAATCAGTTGTTGCTACGCCGCTTTGCGGAAATTGGTGTCGAAGTTTGGCAAGACAAAGCAGATAATATTATTGCCCGTCTTCCCGGACGAGAAGCTGGAGCGATTGCCATTACTGCCCATAAAGATGAAATAGGTGCGATCGTTAAAAGTATAGAAGCTGATGGTAAAGTATCCGCCCGCAAATTAGGCGGCTCTTTTCCTTGGGTGTATGGTGAAGGCGTTGTAGATATCCTGGGAGATAATGCCACCCTTAGCGGTATTCTCAGCTTTGGTTCGCGCCATGTCTCCCACGAATCGCCCCAAAAAGCCCAGCAAGAAGATAAAGCCCTGCGTTGGGAAGATGCTTGGATTGAAACTAAATGCACCACCCAAGCCTTAGAATTAGCCGGAATCCGCCCCGGAAGTCGCGTTGTAGTTGGCAAGCACCGCAAGCGCCCAATTAGGCTCAACGATTACATCGCTAGTTACACTCTAGACAACAAAGCTTCTCTAGCGATCTTGCTGGCTTTGGCAAAAAACTTAAAACAACCCTTGTACGATACTTATTTAGTCGCCTCTGCTAAAGAAGAAGTAGGAGCAGTAGGAGCGCTTTACTTTAGCGGACAGCAAAAGTTAGATGCTTTAATTGCTTTAGAAATTTGCCCTTTAGCGCCGGAATACCCGATTGAATCTGGAGCGATACCAGTAATTTTATCTCAAGATGGTTACGGCATCTACGATGAAGGTTTAAACGCCCAGTTGCGTCAAGCGGCAAAACAGCTAAATATGCCTGTACAATTAGCGGCAATTAGCGGGTTTGGTAGCGATGGCTCTATTGCCATGAAATTAGGTCATGTCGCCCGTGCTGCGTGTCTAGCTTTTCCTACTCAAAACACTCACGGGTTTGAGATTGCCCATTTGGGGGCAATTTCTGCTTGCGCCGAATTACTCCAAGTTTTCTGTGAAACCCAAAAGTAAATTTTGCCTGTAAAAACTGCTGCTCGTAAGAAGTTACGGTAAATATTGGGATATACCTATGTTCAAAATCTTAAATTGATATTAAATTTATATAGAAGTAAATCTAATACATTATTAGTTTATATTTCCGCCCACCCTCAAAAAGTTGCCTGTTGTCAGTGCTAAACAAATTTTGCATGCAGGTTTCGCCGCAACCAACCTACTTTGAAGCACCGCTTCAACTGTTACTGTTTATTAACGAGCGTCCTAGTTCGCGATCGCAAGTAATAGAAATTCGCCGTTACCTCGAACAGCTACAAACTGATTACCCGTTTGAACTGCAAATTATTAGCGTTAGCGAACAACCTTATTTAGCAGAACATTTTAAACTGGTAGCAACTCCTGCTTTAGTCAAAATTCACCCCCAACCTCAACAAGTCCTAGCAGGTAGCAATCTCATAGTTCAATTAGAAACTTGGTGGTGGCGCTGGCAGCAATCGGTAGAAACTTACTTACAACTAGACCCGTTCCCCGAAACCTCAGACCAAGATTATAATAACAACTTACCCCCATCATCGATTCGTTCTGTGAGTGACTCTGCCGAACTTATAAAACTTGCTGATGAAATTTTCCATCTCAAGCGAGAACAAGAAAAACTCGCCGAGCAGTTACAGTTTAAAGATCGAGTAATTGCCATGCTCGCTCACGATCTCCGCAATCCCTTAACTGCGGTGTCAATTGCCCTTGAAACTTTAGAAGCCAATTTAGTCCCCCAAGAAAACAAAGTTTCTCGCCTCAAGCCGGAATTAGCCGCTCAGTTGTTTAAACAAGCACGCAACCAAGCTAAAAATATCGATCGCACGATCTCTGGATTATTGGAGGTAGCGCGCACTGCAAGCGCTCAACTGCATATTCAACCGACTAAGTTAGATATCAACGGACTTTGCCAGGAAGTTTTAATCCATCAGCGCGATCGCGCCTTAGCTAAATCTCAAACATTTGAAACCGATTTGCCTAACGATTTACCATGCGTTTATGCGGATAGCGAAAGGCTGCACCAGGTATTAGTTAACTTATTAGAAAATGCGATCAAATACACGCCAGAAAATGGCACTATTCGTTTATCGGTACTACACCGTACCAGTCAAAAAGCCCAAGTAAGTATTTGCGACAATGGCCCCGGCATTCCCCCAGAAGATCGCGATCGCATTTTTGAGGAGCGCGTCCGCTTAGAACGAGATGAAGCGTGCGAAGGCTACGGCATCGGGCTATCGCTATGTCAGCGCATTATTCAAGCTCATTACGGGCAAATTTGGGTAGATTCGTCACCTACGGGCGGTAGTTGTTTTCACTTTACAATTCCGATTTATCCCACTTGACGCAAGGCGGCAATGATTTGTAAATTTGCTTCGGGAAAGGCAAACTTATCTAGTTCATCTAATGTTACCCAGCGAATTTCATCGCATTCCAAGGGCTGCGGTATACCACTTTGATAGGAGCAGCGATGCACGATTAAAGTTACGTGCAGATGATGATATTGGTGAGCGATCGTAATTAAATGCTTGCCAACTTCAATCGCAATTGCTAATTCTTCCCAAATTTCTCTTTTAATACATTCTTCTACCGTTTCCCCGGCTTCAATTTTGCCGCCGGGAAATTCCCAGTAACCACCAAGCGTCCCTGTTTGGCGACGGCGATCGATTAAAATCTGTCCTTGCTGGTTGCAAATTACGCCTACGCCAATAATTTTTTGATTCATAAGTTGCAAAACAAAGGCAGACAAAATTTTGTCTGCCTTTTGCTAGTTACATTACTTCCAATTGAATATTATTCGCTAGTTTCTGACGCTTGTAAGGCTTTGTCAAAGGTCATTCTTTGTTCGGCATTCCGCAAAAAATAGCCGCTAATCATTGCCGAAGCCAAAAGTCTGCCCAAGTTTTCCCGGTTGGTACTGATAGTCACATCAAAATGTTCCGAGGGTAAGCCGCCCAAAAGTCCAACAATATTACGTTCCATAACTTGGAACACTTCACCAGAACTAGGCTTAGATAGTTGAGTAATTGTTTCTGGACTCAGAGATTGGACGTAATGCCACAGCAAATTAGTGTTTTCTGATTCGCCGTTGAAAAACTCTGAGATTTGATTTGGTGAGTTGCTCACTTGATACCTCCGTTTGGTTTCGGCTTCCCTAGCTTAATTTGTTGCTTTTAAAGCCGTCGAATGTGAATTGTCAGGTTTATTTGTGCTTGTGCAAACTAATGTAACAATTATTGTTAACGCTGTCGGTCGATGAAACCGAACCATTTTTGGGGTAGTTTCTGCCTTTTAGCCTTAGCTTGCCAAATACTGATCCATATCGGCTTTACGCTTGCGGAGTTTTGTCAAAGCTTCGCGCTCGATTTGTCTAACTCGTTCGCGGCTAATATTAAGGCGATCGCCTATTTTAGCTAAAGTTAGCGCTTGTCCGTCGGCTAAACCAAAACGCAAGATCAAGACTTCTCTTTGCTGCGGTGTCAAATCTGCCATCAACAAATCTAAGTCCGTAGCCAAAGAAGATTGCATAACAAATTCTTCAGGAGAAGCACCCGTATCTTCTAGCAATTCGCCAAGTTCGGTGTCTTGGTTATCGCCTACGCGCAAATCTAACGACAAAGGTAAACGCGCCCGTTCTAGATACTCTCTAACTTGTTTTGTGGTTAGTTCGAGTTCCGTAGCGAGTTCTCCGGCAGTAGGCGCGCGTCCTAGTTTTTGGGAAAGCTGGCGTTGGGCTTTTTTAATTTTGTTGAGTTTTTCGGTGATATGAATAGGTAAACGAATTGTCCGCCCTTTTTCGGCGATCGCGCGCGTTATGGCTTGACGAATCCACCAGTAAGCATAGGTTGAGAAGCGATAGCCTTTTGTGGGGTCAAATTTTTCTACCCCGCGCTGCATCCCAATTGTGCCTTCTTGAATCAAATCGAGCAAGTCTACGTTGCGCTTGATGTACTTTTTGGCAACCGATACTACTAAGCGCAAGTTTGCCTCTACCATCTTGCGTTTGGCAAGTTCTCCGGCGGCAATTATTTTTGCAATTTCTTCGCTATCTTCTAAGTCGCTGGCATTCGCCCACTCTTGGAGAGTTGGTTCGCGCCCATGCTCGGCGAGTAACGCTTCTCTTACCGATTGTAAGGCGCTCGAACGCTGTACTTGCTTTCCGTATAAAATTTCCTGCTCGTGGGTGAGCAGGGGTACGCGACCAATTTCACGCAAGTATGTACGTACTAGGTCGGTGGCAGTCTGAGCGGTCTTCATAACGCTACTTTTTTATAATTAATGGGCTTGGCAGAAAAACGGGAGCGCTTTATAGTTCAATTTTTTTACAATCTTATTACAACAATTATGAATTATTGTCAACTCCAATTACAAGCAGATCGTGTCATGGCGAACCTCTACGGGGGGAGCGTTAATTATACACTAAGTTGCTTTTTTGTTTGAGTTATATATGAATTTTGCAATATTAATAATTGTAACATTATTTAAGACTTACGACTACTTTTTGTTTATTAGACTTCTAGCTTAAGTAGGCAACTATAGCAATCCTATTTGAGTTATGAAATATGGATAGCCCCCAACCCCCAATTGGAGGTGGCTAAGAGTCTTGTCCCCCCAAGGTTGGGGGTTAGTAGGTAAGTTTTCGCAAAGAAAATCTCTAGTGCGATCGCCTTTGCTCGCGGTTTAACCGTAGGTGAACTTAAACTAGAAGTCTAATCTTTTTGCTAGGAACTTCTCCTTGTCCCCGTTGTCTCCAGTATTTAAACAGGAGAACCCAATATAGTAGATTCTCCTTATTTGATTAAATTCGAGCCACGATAGTAGGCTGCAAGTAATCTTGTAAAGCCTTGACATCTAAAGGGGTACTTTGCATAGAGCGAATAGCCGCCGCCGTTGCTTTAGCGCCTGCAATTGTAGTAATAATCGGGATTTTGTAAGTTATAGCAGTGCGACGAATTAAACGAGCATCGGTTTGGGCTTCCTCTCCTGATGGAGTGTTAATGATAAGTTGAATGTTGTGATTTTTCATCGCATCCAAGACGTGGGGGCGACCTTCATGGAGTTTTAGGACTAATTCAACTTCTTTTAAACCATGCTCTTGCAACACTTTGCGCGTGCCGTCAGTAGCTAAAACATGGAAACCTAAATCGATAAATTCTTTAATTACGGGGACAACTAAAACTTTATCGCGATCGCTCATCGATACAAATACAGTACCCTTTAATGGTAGTACCTGTCCCGCGCCTAATTCTCCTTTAGCAAACGCCCGTCCAAAATCTTTATCAATGCCCATTACTTCCCCTGTAGAGCGCATCTCTGGTCCTAAAATTGTATCTGTCCCCGGAAACTTATTAAAGGGTAAAACCGCTTCTTTAACGGCAATATGGCTGGGGGTAGGTTCGGCGGTAAAGCCTAGAGATTCTAAGGTTTTACCCGACATGATTAAAGAGGCAAGTTTTGCTAAAGGTACGCCGGTTGTTTTTGAAACAAATGGTACAGTCCGCGAAGCGCGGGGATTGGCTTCAATAATATAAACTTGGGGGTTGTAGCTGTGGGCGTTGACAACCGCAAACTGAATATTCATCAAACCAATAACGTTTAATGCTTGAGCAAGTTGCGTTGTCCAGGTGCGGATTTTATCTAAAACCGCCGTCGGTAAAGAAATCGCGGGTAAAGAACAAGCCGAATCGCCAGAGTGAATCCCAGCTTGTTCGATATGTTCCATAATGCCGCCAATTACGACTTTGCCTGTACTATCTGCGATCGCATCAACGTCTACTTCAATAGCATTTTCGAGGAACTTATCAATTAAAATCGGATGGTCGGGTTCTACTTGCACCGCATAAACCATGTAGCGCTCTAAGTCGGTATCAGAGTAAACTATCTCCATAGCGCGTCCGCCCAAAACGTAGCTAGGACGTACTACGACTGGATAACCGATTTTTCCCGCCACAACCAAAGCATCATCAAAATTACGGGCGATGCCATTGGGTGGTTGAGCAATATTTAGCTCGTTAAGAATCTTCTCAAACCGTTCGCGATCTTCGGCGGTGTCGATAGAGTCGGGAGAAGTACCCCAAATTTTAGTTGTAGCTAAGGTGTCCGTATTTGCAGCTAAATATCTCTGCAAAGGTATCGCTAGTTTTAAAGGAGTTTGACCGCCAAATTGGACAATTATGCCTATGGGGTTTTCAGCTTCAATGACATTGAGGACATCTTCTTTAGTAAGCGGCTCAAAATATAAGCGATCGCTGGTATCGTAATCGGTCGATACAGTTTCGGGATTAGAATTAACCATAATTGTCTCAAATCCCGCCGCTTTGAGGGCGTAACTCGCATGACAGCAACAGTAATCAAACTCAATTCCCTGTCCAATCCGGTTAGGACCTCCGCCTAAAATCATGACTTTTTGCTTATCACTAGGTCTAACTTCGGATTCTTCTTCGTAGGTAGAGTAATGATAAGGAGTAAAAGCTTCAAATTCGGCGGCGCAAGTATCTACAGTTTTATAAACGGGGATAACCCCTAACTGCTTGCGATAGGTTCTAACTTCGTCTTCAGTAGTTTTAGTGGCAAAAGCAATTTGGCGATCGCTATATCCTTCGCGTTTGACATTATACATCTGCTCTTTAGTCAATTGATTTAGCGGCGTTTTTTTAATAAACTTCTCCGTTTCAATCAAAATCTGCATTTTGTCCAAAAACCAAGGATCGATACCTGTGAGTTCGTAAATTTCCTGTACGGACATCCCTAACAGCATTGCTTGACGCACCGCAAAAATCCGTTCGGGGTTAGGAGTCCGCAATTGCGGGCGAATATGCTCCCCACTAGGCAATTTTTCTTTAAGATCGCAACCCCAACCAGCGCGTCCGGTTTCCAAACTCCGCAAAGCTTTTTGAAACGACTCGTTAAAGGTGCGTCCAATCGCCATTGCTTCGCCTACGGACTTCATTTGCGTAGTAAGGACGGGTTCAGAACCGGGGAATTTTTCAAACGCAAACCGGGGAATTTTTGTAACTACATAGTCAATAGTTGGTTCAAAAGATGCGGGAGTTTTTTTAGTAATGTCGTTACTAATTTCGTCTAAGGTATAACCCACCGCCAACTTTGCCGCAAATTTAGCAATGGGAAAGCCTGTAGCTTTAGAAGCCAACGCCGAAGAACGAGAAACGCGGGGATTCATTTCAATGACAATGACATCGCCATCGACGGGATTAATTGCAAATTGGATATTTGAGCCGCCTGTTTCTACGCCTATTTCGCGGATAATTTTAATTGCCATATCTCGCAAACGCTGGTATTCCTTATCTGTAAGCGTTTGCGCCGGAGCAACTGTAATCGAATCTCCGGTATGAATGCCCATCGGGTCGAGGTTTTCAATCGAGCAGATAATTACAACGTTATCTGCCAAATCGCGCATTACTTCTAGTTCGTACTCTTTCCAGCCCAGTAAAGACTTATCAATTAATATTTGGGAAACGGGACTAGCGTCAATGCCTACTTGCGCCATTTCTTCAAATTCTTCTTGGTTATAGGCAATTCCGCCACCGCTACCGCCCATTGTAAAGGCTGGACGAATAATTAGCGGGTAAGAACCAATAGTACGCGCCACAGCTTTTGATTCTTCAATTGTTGACGCTGTACCGCAAGGACACATCGCTACCCCAATACGATCCATTGCTTCTTTAAATAGTTGGCGGTCTTCAGCTTTTTCAATAGCTGGCAACTTTGCCCCAATTAACTCTACTTCGTACTTCTCCAACGCGCCGCTTTTTGCTAAAGATACAGCTATATTTAGAGCCGTTTGTCCGCCCATAGTGGGTAATAACGCATCGGGACGCTCTTTAGCAATGATCTTTTCGACTAATTCCGGCGTTAGTGGCTCGATGTATGTGCGATCGGCGGTTTCCGGGTCAGTCATAATGGTGGCAGGATTGGAATTAACAAGTACCACCTCATAACCTTCTTCTCGCAATGCCTTACAAGCTTGAGTCCCAGAATAGTCAAACTCACAAGCTTGTCCAATTACGATTGGGCCTGAGCCAAGCAGTAAAATTTTATGGAGGTCGTCACGACGGGGCATAGTAGTTAATTCGGATTACGAATAGGCAAATCTTGACTATTTTAAGCGTCTATTGTAATTCCCGTTGCTATTTATTTATCATTTTTGCAAATTCATACTTTCTAGGGCAGGGCGCACCCTCAATACATAGATGCGCCCACTTAGCTAATTTTTGCCGTTGCTCATAAACCCCAATGTAAGGCTGTCATGTGCTAAAAAGTGGGCTAAATGATAAGCTCTTTCTTCGGTTTTAAGTAAGATTGTTTCATATAAGTAGCGAGTTGCGCGATCGCCTAAACTCTCGGCTTGAGTTGCTTGGCGGCGAATTAAGTTAATTACGGCTTGTTCGGCGGCTAGGTTGTGTTCTACCATCGCTCTACAGTTAAAAACTCCGTCTTCTTCTGGCTCAAAGCAACATAGTTGAGCTAACTTGCTAAAACTAGCTACAGGTACGCCACCAATACCATCTAAACGCTCGCCGATATCGTGGACGTGAGTTTGCACTTGTTCGTAGCTTTCGCCAAAAAACTGATGCAGCATATAAAACTCCGCACCTTCAACGACAAAGTGGTGCTTTTGGTATTGCAAATACAGCGCTTGGAAACTTGCTAAAGCTACATTTAATCCTTCACAAACGGGTTCTGTGACGCTGCGCTCTAGCATCACTGGATTGTCGTAAACTTGCCCGAAGTTCCGTAGTTGGGTTTGAGATTCTGACATAGTTCCCCTCTCTTTTGGCAGCGACTATAAGTTTAAAGTGCAATTAACACTTACCAGTGTAAGCCTCCTACAGGGCGATCGCGCTGTCTCTACTAATACAACTAAAACTTATTGCCAACTTCCCTAAATCTTTTTGCAATCTTTATGAGAATTATTTGCAATTAGGTGTATGCTAATAAAAAAGTAGCTGAACTACTAACCCTGCACTTCTAAGTAAGGACATAGATTGGAAAGCTACTAAAAAGTTCTTTCATTTATGGAGATAATTGCTAGTGAAGTCGCCCAGTTGTCAAGCCGCAAACGTAAAAGTCGAAGTAAGTTGGGCAGATAGGTGGTACGTTTATCAGCGCTTACAGCAACTAGCTATTCCTTGTTCCTGTGCAATTGACCAACCATTGCGAGTACAAATTACTAGCACTTCGGCAGCAATTCAGCTTTGGAGCATTTCTAGGCAATTAAATACTTCCAGACAAGACCTAGTCAAATGGCTGGAGCGCTGTTGGTATTAGGCTTGAAGATTATTGTTGGCAGTTAATTAGGGATAAAACAATGAGTAAAAAAGTAGCAAGTTTTAGCATCGAAGGGCGATTTCTCGGTTTTGAAGCAGAAGAAAATAGACCAAAAAAGTTGATAGTTGCAACTTCTCAAGGGGAGTGTACGATTAAACTTGCCAAGTCTTTGCGGTATAACTTTCAGTTACGTTTGATACCTGGCGATTGGTTGCAAATTTCTGGAGAAAAGCAGTTTGATAGCAAAACTTGCAAGCTGAAACTAAAAGCCGACCAAATTATCCCTAGCACTGTTAATAAAGAGGCGATTTTACCCGCTCCGGTAGATAAAGGTAAAGCAAGTATTTTAGTTTGTCAAAAGTCTAGCTGCATGAAACGAGGTGGTAAAGAAGCCTGCCAAGCGATGCAGACAGCTTTAAAAATTCGCGGTTTATCAGAGCAAGTAACCATTAAAGGCACGGGCTGTTTAAAAGACTGCAAAGCAGGACCTAACATAGTCATGATGCCTGATAAAAAGCGTTATACAAAAGTCCAAGCTACCCAAATTCCGGCGTTGATTGACAAGCATTTTGCCCAAAACCAAGCAAATATTGCCGCACATCAATTGGTCAAAACTAATTGAGAAAAACTAGCTATTATTAAATTTGTCCGACAAAAAAGCTCCAGGAATTACGAGAGCTTTTTTGCAAGCGTTTACACCATTGGTTGATACAAACCAATTAAAGTATTGTCAGGATCGCGCAGATAAACGGTTTTAAGAGCGTAGTAGGGATTATTCATTGGCTCTGTAGCGAAATGCACTCCCTTGGCTTTTAGATGATGGTATGCCTCGTCTACATTAGTCACCGTAAAGACTAAGGCGACTTTATCTTGACATTCTACAGTCATAGGCAAGCGATCGCTGCCAATCATCTGGGCCATTTCTTGCCGTCGAAATAGCGATAGTTTCATAGCTGGGGTGCTAAACTCTGCATATCCATCTGCCAAGGCTTCAGTAACAACTGTAAATTCCATGACATCTCGATAAAATTCAAAGCAAGCTTTCAAGTCAGCTACCAATAACCGCGTGTAGGAAGTTTTTATATCCATAAAATGCTCCAATAATTTCTAGCGTTATAGGCAAGTGCAGTATCTAAATACAACTAATGTAGCTAAAGCAAATGCTATCCCTGCATAGAATACGCTATTAATTCCACCGATACCATAGGCTACACCCATCAGTAACGGGCCTAAAGTTTGTCCAAGTCCATAGAACGTTCCATTCACAGATATAAC
>QQTW01001814.1_pt1 | contig 15256 bp, 14 predicted proteins | sample 1904831 | NCBI WGS metagenome assembly QQTW01 (sample SAMN09435610, study PRJNA476489) | Subsurface metagenome, whole genome shotgun sequencing project. | reverse complement strand
ATAGAACTTGAAAAAAAAGCCCATCCCGATAGCGATGAGCAATGAAGTAATAATATTTATTTGCTTGTTTTGGGTATTTGTCATACAAAAAGCAATTAATTTCTAATTTGCCTTGTATAACATATCTTTGTCAGCAAAAATGTGAAAGTTAAGGTTGAGTGCGGCTACCAGCACCGACTACGCCGATTTTGTGGCGATAAGATAACTCTGCACCAAACCACCCAGATATGCTAGTTAAAGTACCAACAATCGTTGATAAAACTAGTCCCCAAGGCAGTACGCCGTCTACAGGATTGCCCCAACGTAAGGATAAGTTAATTGCGCTTAAGACTAACAATGTCACATTAATAATCATGTGCGCCCATCCTGCGGTACGCTTGCGGACTCTTTCTATTTGCAAAAAGTCGCTCATACCAATGATAGCTGCTACAACTCCAAGACCTAAACCAGCGACAATTAACCAAAATGATGCCCGCGCCCAAAATTCATCGCGCACTAACCAATAAACAGCGTCCGTTACTAGCGCGCCTGCTAAAAAGGCGATGGGAAAAATCACGCTCAAGGGATGCAAAGGGTGTCCGGCGATCGCTACTGTACTAGGTACGCCTGTATCTCGATACTCTCGATCGTCACTTTCGATGATTGGCGGAATATTTGGAAATGGCGTACTACTAGTTTGTTGCTGTGTTTCCATGTGTTCTCCTGCTCTCTAGAGATTAAGTTTAGATTTTACCAATTGATTCTAGGCAGAAGGGATTTGTTCAATATGGGCTTCTGCTTGCAGAGTTAGTTTTCCTGTTTCTACTTTTAGCTTTTTGATTCGCAAGGACATACCCTGCAAGTCAAAGTTACTGAGATTTAAAATTTCACTAGTCTGATTTACTAAAGCTTTAGTTAATTCTGGCGATAGTTCCTCACCTTCACCATACTCAACGTTTTCTAAAGCCACAGTCTGTCCGTTCGAGTCAACTACTGGGGTAGCACTAAAAGCTACTTGTTCTGTGCGATCGCCTATCAATACGCTAGCTTTAAGCTCTATTTTATTATCGCCAGGTAAATGAAAATCTACTTGCTCTGCATTAATGGTTGTGGATTCACCATTTAGCTGCACTGGCAAGTTGCTCAGTTGCGATCGCACGTACTCAGAATTAAAGGCGCGGTTAATATCTACTTCTGTGAGAACTGCGCGGACGCTAGCATCGGTAGGCTTTGTCAATTCAATTTTGCCGAGCGCTACCTTGAGTGGATTAACGGCTACACCGCTCATATGCATATCTAACTGCTCTACGCGCAGGTCTTTTTTCATTACTAGACCATCACCCGCGATTTTTACCTCGTCTACTTGACCCTGGAGTAACTCGATCGGATTGGTCTTGATATCTACATCTAAATGTTCTACTTCATCTAGTTGGCTAGATATACCAACTTCCGCCGCCTTATTTAAGGCTTGTTCGCCTAGCCCTGGCTGATCTCGCATTATTTATCAATTTCATTACCTTACGAAGTAAATCTAGCGATTTGTACTATAGAGATGTATCTGTCTTGTGGTGGAGGAAGCTTTTTTATAATTATCTATCATTAGTATAAATAACTATTATAACAAATTTAATAATAAAAGTATTTGTTTTGGCTATGTAAGTCTATTGATAAAAAATCAAAGACAAAAAATGATTGCATTTGTCAAAACCCTTTATTTACTTACATCTCAAATAAATTTGCTGCATTTATTTCTCCCTAATTAGTACCTGATCCGTCAAAAGAAAGATGGATCTAAATGATATTTATGACAACCTAAAAACTGTAGCCGATCTGGAAATCTTTGAGAGGATATTTAAAAATGGTAACAACCTTAGATGATACCAAGCGCTCTGCGTTGGCTGTCAAATTGGCAGATATCAAAGCTATTCAAAACTTGTTAATTGCCAACGAGCAAAAATTTATTAGTGAAATTAACGACCAAGAAATTCGCGATCGCTTTCAGCACATGCTCGAAGACGACCAAAAGAATTTGGGCGTATTAGATACAGTAATCGTTCAGTATGGCGTTCAAGGCGAACCCAAAGAAACAATTACGCAAATGGTAGATAAACTTCAGCAACTCATGCAGGGTTCTGAACTGAGCATCTACGAAAAAGTATTTCAACATGAATTGCTCAAACATCAACAAGTTATGAGCGGCTTGCTAGTTCACAAAGCTGCTCAAAAAATTGGTGCTGATGTATTGGCGGCGATCGCTCCAATTAACACTATTAACTTTGAAAACCGCGCTCACCAAGAGCAACTAAAAGGCGTTCTTGAAGTTCTCGGCGTGCGCGAACTCACAGGTCAAGAAGCAGACCAAGGTCTATGGGGTCGAGTCCAAGACGCAATGGCAGCCTTAAGCGGTGTAGTTGGTAGCGCAGTCACCCAAACCAGCGATAAGCAGGACATGAACATCCAAGATATTATTCGGATGGATCATTCTAAGGTAAATACTTTGTTTACCCAAGTTGGTGCTACAGACGATCCCCAAAAACTGCAAGAGTATTTTGGTCAAATCTATAAAGACCTAACTGCTCACGCTGAAGCTGAAGAGCAAGTAGTCTATCCTGCTGTTCGTCCTTTCTACGGCGACAACGATACTACAGAGTTGTATGACGAGCAAGCTGAAATGAAGCAGATGCTTGATGATATTAAAGCAACCGATCCAGCTTCAGTTGACGAGTTCAAGTCAAAGATCAGAAAGCTTATGGATGCTGTTGGCGACCACATTCGTCAAGAAGAAAGCACAATGTTTGCTGCTATCCGCGATAACATGAGCAGCGACCAAAGCGAACAGCTAGCTACACAGTTCAAGTCAGCTAAGAGCCAAATTCAGCAAAAGATGTCCTAATTTCTGCTCTAAATCTTGAATTTGAGCAAGTTAAGCCTCTTAAATAACTAGTTTGAGCAAGAAAGCCTACCAATACAAAAAGGTAGGCTTTTTTATCGGAATTGCCCTATTTTTTTGCTAAATGCTCCGCTCGGCAGCAACAATTTGTTAAGTTAAAGGTTAGTCAATTGGAGGAAATAAGAGCGGATGGATATCTTAGAATTAATTAAAAAAGATCGTCAAACAATTGAAGAATTGTTCTCGGCAATTGAGTCTGCACAAATGCCTGAGAAGTTATACGAATATTTTAATAAAATTTATGAAGAATTAATTACCTATTCTCAAGCCGAAGAATCAACTTTATATAACTCAATGAGTAAGTATCAAGAAAATGAAGAACTGATCAAGACGGCTGAAACAGAGCATAAACAAACAATAGCCTTGCTTGAAGAACTTGAATTTTTTAGTCCTACCTCATCCCAATTCAAAGATAAATTACAGCTATTGAAAACACTAGTACAGCAACATTGGGAAAAAGAAGATAATCTAATTTTTGCCCAAGCTCAAAAATTAATAAATAGACAGGAGAAAGAAGAATTAGGCAAGAAATTTGTCAGTATAAAAAATAAGCTGCAACAGGAATTACTCACAGGTTGAGAACCAACTAAAGTCTGTAAAAAATTGCTTAGGTAGAAATAATAAACTTATTTTAAAACCTTCAAAATAAAATGGAAAGATAATAAATTATCTTTCCATTTTCAGTATCCGTAAATTAAAAATCCAATCTCACAATTAAGTAGGAAAAGTCCTACGGGTAGAGAAAGGGGGAAAATCTAATTCTTCACCCTTTTGCGTTAACCTTTACCCAGCGCGCTTCGCGCTTTTTACCCGTTGACTACGGTTCCGCCATTGGGATGTAAAACTTGACCTGACATATAAGAAGCATCATCAGAAGCTAAAAACACATAGCTAGGCGCAAGTTCTTCAGGTTGTCCCGCTCTTCCCATTGGTGCTTCTTTGCCAAAACTAGCAACTTTCTCTTCAGGAAAAGTAGCAGGAATTAATGGTGTCCAAATCGGACCAGGTGCAACAGCATTGACACGGATTCCCTTTTCTACCAAACTTTGCGAAAGCGATCGCGTAAAAGCAACAATCGCTCCTTTGGTTGAAGAATAATCTAATAATTTCGGGCTTCCTTTGTAAGCTGTTATCGACGTAGTATTGACGATCGCGCTACCTTCTTTAAGGTGTTTCATCGCCGCTTTGGTTAGGAAAAACATCGAGAAAATATTAGTGCGGAAAGTCCGTTCCAACTGTTCGGCGCTGATGTCTTCAATAGTTTCTTGGGGATGCTGTTCGCCAGCATTATTAATTAAGATATCAAGCTTGCCAAATTCATCAACTGCTTGTTGAACCAATTGCTGACAAAAATTCTCATCGCCAATATCACCAGCTATAGCTACAGCGCGACGACCTTGTGCTTCTACTAGTTGTTTTGTTTCTTTCGCGTCGTCATGTTCGTTTAAGTAGGCTATTGCCACATCTGCGCCTTCTTTGGCAAAGGCGATCGCTACAGCGCGACCAATACCACTATCTCCACCTGTAATCAAAGCTACTTTACCCTCTAACTTGCCGCTACCGCGATACTGGGGATCGTCAGCTTTGGGTTTGGGTGTCATTTCCGATTCTTTACCTGGCTGTTGGTCTTGAGATTGCGGCGGCTGTAATTCTTCTGGCATGTTAATTAGCTCCTCAATAATATTGACTAAACAAGGGTTACGATTTGGGCTGGGTAAGGGAAAACAGAGACTTTTCTTTTGAATAACATTCCCGACAATGGCAGGCTAACTGTTATCAGCTAACTAGCAATTTACCAACTGAATTATGCTAATTTCTCATGCTAAGGAGGGATAAAAATTTGCAATAATCAATCTTGAGGTAGACAAAAAATATTGATTTTAACTAGATAAATGTGATGTTATTAACTGTAATTCTTCATTTAACTTTATGATTAGCAAGAGCGATCGCTCTTGTAGTTAATCCTCTAAAATCCGCTCCAAGCTTCTTGAATAAAACCAATTGCTATTTGTACCAAGGGCCATCCCAGTAAACAAATTACAGTTGACCAAGCAGTGTTTATATCTAATCCTTGGCGAACTGCAACAATTACAGTTAATAAACTCCAAATAGATAGAATCAACTCAATTGGTTCTCCTAAAAGTGGAATCAACGTTAAAAAGTTTAAAACTTGAGGAGCATAAGCAAAGCCAATCGGAATTAGTAGGTCTTTATAAGTTGGCGGATTTTGTCTTAACCATTTACCGATTAACCAAATAGTTAGAGTCCAAAAATAATAGCCAAGTAAGACGCTAAGAGCATCAATTAAAAGCACCAAAGGCAAAATCGAAATAGCAGTCCAATTTATGATGAAAACTACAGCAGTACCCAAAGCATGGGAAATAGCAGCTAAAATTACAATTGTTTGTGCTACGCGATCTGTTAAAGGTGTACTACGCGCATCTTCATAAAAGTTCGCATCCAATGCTAAAGCACTGCCCAATGTTTTTAATAGCCCTTTTCTTGTTTCTTTATTCCGCACTGGCAATTCCTATAATTTTAAATAACTGTAGGTTATTATTTAACTTAAGTTATTAACTATATGTTAAATGCTGCGACTACTAGCTAAAATAATTTTCTGGCTGCGAGGCGGAAGTTTAAGACTATTAACAATTGCACTAATATTATTATTAGTTTGGGGTACGCTTTCACCTGTAGGAACGTTAATTTGGTGGGCAAATGAGGGTGTAGAATTACTGGGATTGAGAAGCAATCCTAAAGTTTTGCCACCAAGCAACAACACGAATTCGACTCCTAAATCTTCGCAGCTAAGTTGTTATATTGTCTTTCTGCCAGGAGTAGGAGATTTTTCCGCCAATCAACTAACGCCAGGAGAAGAGGTATTTTTAGACCAGATACTTGCATCCCATCCTAACTGCATTGCTGTTAGCGATGTATTTCCTTACTCAGCAAACAACGAAAGCTTAGGAGGAAAGCGGATACTTGCTCCGTTGTGGAACTTTGCCGATCGCGCTCAAGGTTGGCTGGCGGTAACAAATGTTATTATCAAAATTCGTAATTTGTGGCGATTTGCGATTTCTGCCGATCCTCGTTACGGTCCAATATATAACCAAGGAATTGCTACAGCGGTAATCGAGCGCATGGAAGCGCAGCAGCCTATTCCTAGAGGGACAAAACAGCCATTGCAACTTATTCTCGTCGGAACTAGCGGCGGCGTTCAAGTTGCGTTGGGTGCGGCGGATTATCTCAATCGCAGGTTAAATGCCGAAATTACAGTAATTTCTCTTGGTGGGGTGTTTTCAGGTACAAATGGGTTTGTAGCTAGCGATCGCGTTTATCACCTACACGGGGAACGAGATTGGGTGGAAAATATTGGGGCGATCGTTTTTCCTTCGCGCTGGCGTTGGAGTGTAGCATCGCCATTCAATCAAGCGCGGTTGCAAAACCATTATGCAGTCCAGAGCAGTGGTTCTCACACTCATGACGGTGCTGAAGGTTATTTTGGTCAAGCTTTAGTCAATTCACAAGGCGTTACTTATGTAGATTTAACGCTCCAAGACGTTAATCAGCTACCTATTTGGTCAGAACAAAAGTAGGGAAAAGGGAAAGAGGTAAAGGATAGGTTTTGTGGCGATCGCTCATGAACCTAAATATATCATGATTGGCTTAAGGTACTTTTTAAGTAGGCTATTGGCAATTCGCTACACAATTGGACAATTCTCTACTTATTATTCCTGGCGATAGATGCCTTAAGCAATTATTTTAACTCGGTCTATCTTTGCCATCATAAACCTTTGACTTATTCTAAATCAGTCAAATCTTATACATAGCTTATACATAACTTAGCCACTTAATGCCTGTTTAGTTGTCAAGATGTATGAGCTTATACATAACTTAGATAATTTTGATTTTTTGAGCAACTGATGATTAAACTGCAATCCGAGTTTGATGAACAGAGAGGAAAGTCAATGACTTCTGACGCAAGTACAGATGATTAAGTACGCAAAATAAGGGTAATGAGGAGACAAAAGTGGGACTCAATAGAAGAGAGTTACTTAAACTAGGAGCGCTAGCAGGCGGCGGACTTTTGCTACCTATGGGGCTTGCACAGCGAACTTGGGGAAAGGAAATTTATGAAGGAGGCAATTTCCCTCAAGATCCTATAGCTGACCCCATCGACCCACCACCACCATTTCAAGTTAAACTTCCCATTCCTCCGGTACTTCAACCTACGCGCAGAGATGCCACAACTGATTACTACACTCTCGTGCAGCAGGAGGCAAATCAGCAGATTATTCCAGGCTTGCCACCAACCCGCATCTGGGGCTATAACGGTATTTATCCTGGACCGACAATTATTGCCCAGAAAAACCGCCTAGTTAGTGTCAGCCAGGTTAATAGACTGCCAGATCCAGTCTCAACTCACTTGCACGGACAGTCAACGCTACATATATACGATGGCTACCCAGTAGACCTTATTCAACCAGGTCAATCTCAGATATATAAGTATCCTAATTTAAACTTGGCTACCACAATGTGGTATCACGATCATGCTCTCCACATGACTTCGACGCACTTATATAGAGGATTAACTGGCTTATACATCCTCAGAGATGAAGTTGAAGCTCAACTACCTATACCAAAAACTTATGGTGTGGACGATATTCCCCTAGTGATTGCGGATAGACTGTTTGCACCTGACGGTCAGTTGATTTACGAAGTTCAAGGCAATCAAGGCGTTGCAGGTAATATTTTCCTTGTCAATGGTGCGCCAATGCCCAGAATGGAAGTGGGTACGAAAAAGTACCGCTTCCGAGTTTTGAATGGGTCAGATTTACTAGCTCATCACTATCGCCTAAGCACAGGAGATCCCTTTATTATGATTGGGACTGATACTGCACTTATGCCTAGACCGCAGACTGTGGGAAGCTTTCGGATCAGTGCAGCAGAGCGATACGAATTCATCATTGACTTTTCTAAGTATCCCGTCGGCACTCAAATAGTATTACAAAATATCTGGGATGATATAGGCGATCCATCACCTATTATGCGTTTTGACGTGGTGCGCCAAGAAGCAGACACTACTACAATTCCCTCGGTACTACGTCCTGATGTAGAAAGAATTATGGAGCAGGAGTTTGTTCCAGCTAATGCTGTACGAACTCGAAAATTTGAGTGGGGAAGACAAGGCGGATTGTGGTCAATCAATGGTCTAAATTGGGATACGCAAAGAGCAGATGCTACTCCTACTAATGGCGACATTGAAATTTGGGAATTGTACAACAAAGCAGGTGGTTGGTGGCATCCCATCCACATTCACCTGATAATCAACGGATTCAAGATTCTTGACCGTAACGGTAAGCCGCCTTTCCCATACGAGCGCGGATTAAAAGATACTGCTTTTGTCGGTCAGAACGAACACGTCCGCGTTATTGGTAGATGGGCCCCTTACACAGGTAGGTTTGTCTTCCATTGCCACAACGCATACCACGAAGACCATGACATGATGAGTCAGTTTGAGGTGATGCCTAGTCGAACGTTTACACCACCCAATGTTCCTAATTTTCCCTAACTGCTTAGTTTGAAGCAATAGGCGATCGCCTAGCAAAAACTCTGTGCCAAAAACATCTTAGTAAACGCCTTTATTTTTTTACTAACGCTTTATTCACACCTTTAGTAAGCACAGATAATAGTTATGGGTAGAACAATGCAAAAGTATATATTAACTACTATAAGCATCGCCCTGATTCCATTTGTCTGTGAAATCACTACAGTTAAAAACGTTGTTGCTCAAGAATATCCAGGCTGCTTTTTGATTACAACAGCAGGTACAGTAGTCGAACTAAATAATTTATGTACTCTAGGTAAGGAGCAAACAGCAGAAACTTTAGAATTTAGCGCTCTTGAATTTCAGCCGCCCATAGCTGGTCTTAAATCTGGCGGAGTTCAAGGATCTGTTACTAACCGCTCTAATAAAGTAATACTCCTTAGAACGATATATTTTCAATTAGTGGCTAATAATCGAGTTATTGCTGCTAGTAATATTCCAGTGGAAACAGGTAATGGGTTGCAACCAGGAGAATCACTTTCCTTTAATACAGGAATCAGTAGTAATAAAATAGGCAAATTACCAGAAGAGGAAGTTAAGGTAGAAATAACTAGATATGAGTAAAAAATTAATTTTTAAACACCATAAATCATGCCTAGAATTTTAATAATAGTAATTTAAAATAGATGTACTCAATTTTTATTTGGCTTAAAAATCTATTTTAATTGCTTTATCCACTAATATTTTTGTAGAAAATTAAAAAACAATAATGATTCCCTCAAAACAACAAAATAAAGCTATGCTCTCTTTCCTTGATCGAGCAATCAAAATAGGAGTAGTAACTGCACTGAGCGCGATAAATATTATTGCCTATTTAGAACCTGCAAACTCACAACAAGGTCATCATTCACCGTCTAGAAGTACAACTACACAAGAAAATAATTCATCGCCAACAGCTTCAGATCGAAAGCCGCATTCATCGTCAAACAGAACAACTACACGAAAACACAATCCACTTTTAAAAACTCCACCTGAAGCACAAGCTGAAATAACTGAAGAAGAAGTTGGACACTTCGAGGTTCCAACACATACACCTCAAGAACGTGAGGTTGAGCAGTTTGTGAACCAAGGATTGGAAAAACTGACTAAGAAAAACTATCAAGGCGCACTTCAAGACTTTAACAAAGTGCTGGTAATGAATTCGGAACACGAAACAACTTATCGCTTGCGGGGAGAGCTTCTGCGCCAATTGAAAGATTATAAAGCAGCAGTTAAGGACTACACCCAAGCGATCGCACTGAATCCTTCATATTGGTCTAATTACGTCAATCGAGGAGAAATATACGAGATTGTAGGCAACTATCATCAAGCAATGGGAGATTACAGTAAGGCAATTGAATTGTATCCTGAAGATGGTGTTGGCTACACCCATAGAGGTGCTGTCCAAGCTAGATTGGGAAACTATGATGCAGCAATGAAGGACTTTGAAAACGCTATTAATTTTAATCTTGATCGCCCTGAAGCATATCTCAATCGTGGTCAGCTTTATGTCAAGTTAGGCAATATTGAAAGATATGGCGGCGATGCTCAAGAATCTGCAACGCTGTACGACAAAGCCAGAGCAGATTATCAACAAGCTGCAAAACTTTTTTCTGAGCAAGGATATGTAGCACAATTGGCAGAAGTGAGAAAGCTCTCGCAAGCACTTAACCAGCGCTTAGTCCCAGCACAGGCTAAAAAACAGTAAGAGTTTTTTAGTTCGTTCTAGCTGTGTAACTTAAACAAAACTTACCAGTTGATTACGTCACTTGGGTTGTATTGCAACTCCACCTTATCTTTCTTTTAGTAACAGTATTTCAGGCAAAATAATCGGAAATACTGCTATCTAACAGTTGAAGCTTATTTTTGCAGCTTACTTATTTGCTACTCGCTTACGCCGCAAAGCACCGCCAGCAAATAAGCCACCAAAGGCTAGTACACCCAATACAGAAGAAGGTTCAGGTACAGGGACATTAGCCGTAGTTACGAAGGTGGGATTAGATAAACCGCCACTACCAGAGACAACCAAGTCACCCAAGAAATCTCCCGTTTCACCGTTGTATTGTTTAATACTATTGCTACCAAAATCACTGACAAGGAGGTTGCCATTCTCGCCAATAGTTACGTCTAAGGCATTAGTCAATCCACTACTTCCTTGAGCGACAAAAAACTCATTAGTAGTTCTGGTTGTTAAGTCAACGAGACCAACGTCTGAAGCGTTAATGAAGAAGAGAATGTTGTCGCTTATAGCTAAACCCTGGGGGCTGAACCCTCCCACTGAACTACCGTACCTACCTACAACATCTCCTGTGGTTGGAGCGTATTCAGAAATAAACCCAGGATTGAAACGGGCTAGAGTTTCACTAATGAAAACAGTATTATTGGGTCCCCCAACAGCTACATCAAACGGCTGATTTCCCCCTGGAGTTATAAGATTCCTTCCTGAAGAACCAGTAGGGATATTACCGATCAATTCTCCTGTTGTACCATCGTATTGTAGTACGCCAGTCTGCCAAGTCACAATATCGGGTCCTGCTATTTCCACTTCTGTACCAGGAATAAAACTACTGACAACAAACAAGCTACCGTCGGGTGCAAAGCTCAAGCCTTTAGCATCAAGTAGTCCGGTGCTAGCAAAATCCTTAACGTATTCCCCTGTAGTTCCGCTATACTCTTTAACACTGCCTCCGCTAGCAACAAATAGATTGCCGTTTGGTCCTAAAGTCAAACCTTGGGGATCGAATAAGCCGCCGCTACCAGAAGTAACAAAATCGCGGATATATGCGCCTGTTGTCTCGTCGTACTGTTTGATACTGTTGTCACCGCCGCTACTTACTAGCAGCGCAGATTGGGCGGGTAGAGCGCTAAATCCTACTAACGTAGAAATTGTAAGGGCGATCGCGCCTTGACCAAATTTAGTTTTCATTCGGTTATTCTTAGTGTTTGCAATCAAAAGTCTGTCAAATCGAACCGATGCACCCGTAGTTTAAAGTAGCAGTATTTACCATTGCCTCAAATAAGCCAAAAGATATAAACCATGTAGCAAAAAAATATTGGTTCTGGTAGTTGAGAAAAAGCGCAGTCTCTTACCTAGACTCCTCAAAAGAGAGATGAAACTTGCTTAATCTGCATTTGAAATAGGGATAACTAATCTTTCCGTTTTGAAAGAAATACAGATAGGAGTCAAATTACTTATGCCGCTACTGCCAGTAGATGAACTCAAAACTTTAGTAGAAAATCCCCAAAAACCTAGCATCTCTATTTATATGCCTGTATTAAAGGCAGGAGCAGAATTTAAACAAAACCCCATCCGCTTCAAAAACCTGATCCGTGAAGTTGAAGAACGCTTAGATCAAATTGGCATTCCTCATCAAGAAGCAATGGCATGGTTGAAACAAGCGCACGAACTCGATACTCCTGATTTTTGGGAAAATTGCGATCGCGGACTAGCAATATTTATTTCTCCCCAAGTGTTTCGCTATTACTCTTTACCCGTCGAGGTTCAAGAATTAGTAGTTGTTAGCGATCAATTTCACCTCAAACCCCTGCTACCACTTATTAACAACGATCGCAGATTCTACATTTTAGCCCTCAGCCAGAACGATGTTAGGTTCCTAGAGGCAACAGCCTACAACGTCAAAGAAGTGCAAGTAGAAAATATGCCTCACAGCCTAGATGAAGCTCTCAACTTGGATGAAACTGCTAAAGAAGGGCAGTTTAGAATTGCTACATCTAAAGGCGGAACATCTAATTCTTTCACTCAACCAGGATCGTTTCACGGACAAGGAAGCCCCGATCGCGATAAGCATCAAGAACAAATCCGACAATTTTTCCACGCTATTGATGACGCATTGCACGAGAAACTGCGTAATAGAAAAGCTCCTTTAGTATTAGCAGGAGTAGAGTATCTCCACCCTATTTATAAAGAAGCAAATACTTACCAGCATTTGGTAGAAGAAGGCATTACTGGCAATCCCGAAATCCTTAAGCCAGAGGAATTACAAGCCCAAGCTTGGCAGATTGTCGAGCCAATCCTGCATCAAGAAGAACAAGCAGCTATAGAGCGTTACCAGGAACTCGCAGGTTCCGATACGGGTAAAGCTTCTTGCGACCCTAAAGAGATTGTCCCAGCAGCTTATTTTCAACGAGTTGATGCTTTGTTTGTGCCAGTAGGAAAGCAACTTTGGGGCGAATTTGATCCAGATAACATGACAGTATATATCCATCCTGAAGCAGGTGCCGACGACGAGGATATGCTAGATTTTGCGGCAATTCACACGCTTTTAAATGGTGGCACGGTTTATGCCGTAGAACCGGATAACGTACCAGATGGAGCGCCAGCAGCAGCTATTTTCCGCTACTAAGATTGAATTAAAGTGCGTACACCTTTGGCGGCGGAGCGATCGCCATACTTTTTTTTCGGACTATTAACATTAACCTTGCCAGAATCGTCTGAGCGTCCAGAATTATGTAATCCTAAAATTCTTGGCACTTAATTTAACAAGGTAGGGTGAAAGTAATGGACGACAAACTGATGCTGATGATTCCTGGTCCTACTCCAGTACCAGAGACAGCTTTACTTGCATTGGCAAAGCATCCAATTGGGCATCGTACTAGCGAATTTAGCAACCTAATTGGGGAAATGACGCAAAACCTCAAATGGCTGCACCAAACCCAAAGTGATGTAATGATGCTAACTACTAGCGGCACGGGCGCTGTAGAAGCAGGAATGATTAATTTCTTAAGCCCAGGCGATCGCATTTTAGTTGGCTGCAATGGCAAATTTGGCGAACGGTGGGCAGAAGTAGGCGATGCTTATAACCTCAATGTCGAGCGCATTACTGCCGAATGGGGTCAACCTCTTGACCCCCAACAATTTGCCGAAAAACTAGCAGCAGATACCGAAAAGCAAATTAAAGCAGTTGTCATTACCCATAGCGAAACGTCCACAGGCGTACTCAACGATTTAGAGACTATCAACCGCCACGTCAAAGAACATGGTGAAGCATTGATGATTGTCGATGCTGTAACTAGCCTTGGCGCAGTAAACCTGCCTATGGATGCTTGGGGTTTGGATGTAGTCGCTTCTGGTTCGCAAAAAGGCTATATGATTCCTCCTGGCTTAGGTTTTGTTGCTGTCAGTCCTAAAGCATGGGAAGCGTACAAAACTGCAAAACTGCCCCGCTACTATCTCGACCTAGGTAAATACCGCAAGTCAGCAGCAAAAAATACTACACCCTTTACTCCACCTGTAAATTTGATGGTGGCGTTACATGCAACTTTAGGCATGATGAAAGCTGAAGGCTTAGAATCAATATTTAGCCGCCACCAAAGGCTAATGAAGGCAAGCCGTGCAGCAATTAAGGGTTTAAATATGCCTCTATTTGCCCCAGACGATTATGCTAGCCCAGCAATTACTTCTGTTGCCCCCCAGGGGATAGAAGCAGACCCAATTCGGAGCATGATGAAAAAACGCTTTGATATCGCTTTAGCAGGCGGACAAGACCACCTCTCAAACAAAATTTTCCGCATTGGGCATTTGGGCTTTGTCAGCGATCGCGATATCTTAGGTGCGATCGCATCTCTAGAAGTTGTCCTACAAGAACTAGGCTATGAAGGGTTTACTCCTGGTTCGGGTGTAGCAGCAGCAACTAGGGTTCTTGCTCAATCTTAAGTAAAAATACTTAGCTGTACGGAGCGGAGCAAAAAAGCGAGTTGAATTTTCAACTCGCTTTTTAGGTTATTTATGAGTATTTTTATCAAACACGATCGATCCGGCATTCATTCTTACTCCCAAACTTAGGACTTAGTAATTTATGCAGTTTCCAACCAGTCATAGATTCGGTCTAACTGTTCGAGCGTAATCAAGCCGTATTGCCAGAGAATCATCGGTAGAGGACCTGGATCTTGCTCCCGATGGCGTAAAGCTACAGCAATTGCAGCAGTGGAAATTGCTAAATCCTCTTGAAGAAAATTGATAAATCGGGTGTACGTAGACGGAGCCATTTATTCTTCACCTCCTTGATGAAAACTAATTTTCTAACCAAAGTTTGCCTTTGTTTATGTGGTTTTGGACAGTTTGCAAGCTGTCCTAGATAATTTGGCGAATATTTAGGCAAAATACTTGCAAATCAAAGGCTACTTATCTTTCTTGGCAAAATGCTTGCTATAGCAGATATGGACTAAGATTGTAGCGCGTTTAGACTTATTTAGCTTTAATTAAATTAACAAAGCTAAATTCATTAAATATCTTTATACATTAGCGCTTATATCATTCCTATCTATACCAAGGAAGATATTAGAACCCGCTCTTGTGCCAAAGTAGACAAACCAAGTTAAGCAGTTTTCCTTAGCCACCAACAATAAAGTAGATTCTAAGCACTAAATGTCGATATCAGACATTTTGCTCAGTCTACTTTAATAATTCCAGTTTGGAATGGGTAAATTCCCTACTTTTTGGCTGGCAAAAACTTAATTTTGACTGTTTCACCTACTTCTAAGCCGAGTTCAGCAGCACGTCCGCCTCGTAGTTCAATCACTCGGTCAATAGTAGTATCACTAGGTCCGTAGGTAGGACAAGGTTCAGTAGTACAAGGAGGTACAGAAGATGCGATCGCTTTTACTTTGTCATCCCGCAGAAAAATCATATCTAGAGGAATGCGCACATTTTTCATCCAAAAGCTTACGTTCTGAGGTGGCTTAAATTCAAATAGCATTCCGCGATCATCAGCAAGGCTAGT
>QQTW01001813.1_pt1 | contig 15256 bp, 12 predicted proteins | sample 1904831 | NCBI WGS metagenome assembly QQTW01 (sample SAMN09435610, study PRJNA476489) | Subsurface metagenome, whole genome shotgun sequencing project. | reverse complement strand
ATCAACTGCACAATGAAGAAATTTTGGAATCTGAGGCGTAGTGTTTGAGAAAAAGACTGTCGGATTTGGGCAGGTAGCCATTGTACTAAACTGAGCCAGAGGCTATCGCCATGCTGCAAGAGATAAAATGCTAAAACCATCGTCAAGACAAAGTCCAGCAGGCTGGTGACCGTCACCACAGCTAGATTCAAGACTTGTCCGGCGATCGCCTGCAACTGTCCTTTCAATCGATCATTGATTTGAATAACCAGGGCATCTAGGGTAATCGGTAAGCCCTGCTTCTCAGCCCAATCGTTCAACAACATCAATTGATGCTGTCCAGAGTCAATCCACTCTGGCAAGCGAGCAACCAGTTGCTGGGCTTGGGTAAGGACGAGGGGGACAAGCGTCACACCCAACGCCAATAAAATCGATAAAGCCGCTAAAAATACAAGAATAGCGACTTGATCTCGCCTAGCACCTTGATGCTCCATCCAACTTACGGGGTAGTTCAGCAAAAACGCCAGTAGAGATGCCCCCACTAGAATAACAATTAGTGAGTGGAAGTAATCAAAAATTGAAGATATTGCCCAAAAGTTGAGCACTAGTAGGGGAGCGAAGAGCGCGATCGCCAAGAGGCGCGATACAGGCGTCGTTGCCTGCCACCAGTCCAGGATTTTGCGTTTCTGCATTTGCTAACTGTGCGATAGAACAAACTCAAATTTTCCCTTGCAGCTTATTATCTCTAACTCCATCGCTCTGACTCATCCCTCTACTTCAGGATTTAATGAACCAATATGAAAAAAGCTGAGCCAGTTGAGAATTCAGACCTCAAGCATTTACAGATGTTTTTCTATTTAATTCCGATTATCGGCTTTTTTCCATCCCTTTGGACTCTCTATCGCAGGGACAATAAAGGGAGCAGGGAGGAACTTGGTGTAAGTCGCCTGTCTGTAACTCTTGCAGGCTGTTGGCTGTTAAGCTATCTTTTGTTGGGTTTTGGGGCGGAAACGTCCGAGTTTTTGACACTGCGCCTCTTAGTGATCAATAGCTTCCTGACTTCTGGTTACTTTTTGGTCAGTATTTGGTTGATGGTTCGCCTTTTTTCGCGCAAGTCCCTTCGCTTACCAGGGTTTAGCAGCTTGGCAGATCGATTACTTGGCAAGCACTTGTCCTGATTCAGAGGGGCGAGGGTCAAATTTAATTTGGGTAAATTTCTGAAAGTACTCAGCGGACTTTGTAGCAAAGTGTAGGAGATGCTGATATATGTGTCGTAGTTAGCACGTTCAGCAGAAACCTCAAGCCGATAATTGAGGGCTAACTCCTGTATATTCGTCCCTTTCTTTTTAGAAAGTAACCGCCGTGCTCAGTAAGTGTGAGGAAGTCTGTGGCAGTTCAAAAAACTTCGGCTCAAAAGTCTGTTTCTGCAAATGCCTCCAAATCCGTTCACAAAAAGTCAACACAGGCAAAGTCTGGGCGTTGGCTTTGGTTTTGGGTTGGCATGACGGGTGTGGCTATGCTGTCGGCAACGGCGGGGGCCCTTTTAGCCGTTTCTTTGTCTAGAGCGCCTCTGATGCAAAGCAACCTCAGTCCAGAGGAAAAGGCAATATTTGGTCAAGGTACTCGCATATCCGGGACGGGTCTACGGCTGACAGAGCTAACCCGCCCGGTTAATATTTTATTTTTGGGGATAAAGGTTCTCACTTCAGACGTTAATAACTCTGCCTCTGAAACCGAAAATCTTCGCTACCACGCGCTGGTAAATTCCTTCGATGGTCTCTCGGATACGATGCTCTTGCTACGGTTTAACCCAGAGGCCAAAAAGTTAACCTTACTTTCTATTCCTAGAGATACTCGCACGTCGGTAGAGGGGCACGGCACCACCAAGATTAATGCTGCCAATGCCGAAGGTGGCCCCGCGCTGAGTGCCCAAGCGGTCAGTGAACTCTTGAACGGGGTGGCAATTGATCGCTATGTCCGGATTAATGTTCAAGGCGTAGAAAAGCTGGTCGATGCTTTAGGTGGCGTTACTGTTTACGTTCCTAAAGATATGAAGTACCAGGATGATAGCCAGCATCTGTACATCAATTTGAAGGCAGGCTCGCACCATCTGAATGGAAATCAAGCGCTACAATTGCTGCGCTTTCGCCACGACGAAAATGGCGACATTGGTCGGATTCAGCGGCAGCAAATTCTGATGCGTGCCCTGATGGAACAGACGCTCAACCCAGCCACGCTCTCGCGACTGCCCAAAATTCTCTCGGTGATTCAGTCCCACATCGACACTAACTTGACGATTGAGGAGTTAATGGCGCTAGTTGGTTTTGGGGTGCAAACTCAGCGCTCGAATATGCAAATGTTGATGCTGCCAGGTCAATTTAGTGAACCAGGACAGTATAAAGCCAGTTACTGGTTGCCAGACAGCTCGCGCATTGCCACCATGATGGAGCAACACTTTAACGTTTCATCACTTGATTCACAACAAACTATTGACCGGGAACACCTAAGCGTGGCGATTCAAGATAGCACTGGTAGCGATCGCGCTGTCCAAGCACTAGTCAACACTCTTCAAGAGTTTGGATATCGCAACATTTATATCGCTAAGCGTTGGAGTGAACCGTTGGATGTGACTCACATCGTCGCCCAGCAAGGGGATAGTAACAGCGCCGAAGTGATACGCAGCAGCCTGAATGTCGGAGAAGTGCGCGTCGAAAGTACTGGCAATCTCAGCTCAGACATCACGATTCAGCTGGGTAAAGACTGGCTCCGAAAACAAAACCAGTAAACCTTTCAAAAAACCTCCCGGAAGTCACCCTTGCCCATCCCCTTCCAGGGGTGGGTTGCTGACATTCATCTGCAAGAGCCAGTCCTGCAAAATCGAGTTAACCAACTCCGGAGCTTCATCCTGCGGACAATGCCCCATGCCTTCTAGGGGAATAAACTTTTGCACTTGAGGGAAGTTAGCTAACTCGCGACCCAGTGCAACCGGTTCCCAAGGATCAGCTGTTCCCCACATAATTATAGCCGGACAGGGTAGAACAGCCAAGAGGTCTTCTGGTAGCGGTCCCTGAGAATAACTAGTAAAGGCGACGAACACCAACACAGCACCCGGATCACGCGCCGGAGCCATCAGGATATCTACCAACTCGTCTGTTACCGCCTCAGGATGAGCATAGGCTTGTAGTAGAATCGAACGCACCGTTTTAGGCTTGGCGAGTTGATTGAAGAAAAACTGGCTAATAGGCTTGACCGATAACAGGCGTTGTACCAGCGGCGCTCCGAAGCGCCGATACCAAGGCAGAGTCGCGCGTTTGCGGTCATGCAATAGCCGCAGAGAACAGTTAATCAGAGCAATTCCCAAAGCGATATCTGGTGAAGATACCGCTGCCTGCATCGCCGCTATACAACCAATCGAGTTACCGATTAAAAAAACTGGCTCACCAACGACCAAACGGCAAAAATCTGCAATTTGCTGTCCCCAGGTTTCAAACGAGTACTGAATCTGTTCACCCGGTTTTAACGGACCAGGAGTAGGTTTTGCCGAGCCCCCAAAGCCAATCAAATCAATGGCATAGACTCGGCAGGTTTTTGCCAGTACCGGAATGTTCTTGCGCCAGTGCCACCAAGAAGCTCCAAAGCCATGCACGAGGACAACAGCTGGTCCTGAGGAGCCTTGAGTTTGGTAGCAAATGGGGAAACCTTGCCAGCGCCAGATCTGTGTTGCAGCAAGGGAACTGGATGCGGTCGTGGAAGAAGAGAGGGTCATGGGATGCTAGGCAAGCTCTAATCTTAACTGTAACAAAACTTCACAATTAAGGCATGAGCGGGACAACGAGGCAGGATTAGGAGCGATAATTTGTTACAATTATATAAGTTTTTTAACTATTTGGTGATGGTGGCAACAAATTCTAATAGGCCATTCCTTGGTTCTGATGTAGCAGCAGCCTATGATGCTGCACGGGTGGTCATCTTACCCATTCCCTACGAGGCAACGACCACATATCGCCGTGGCTGTAAAAATGGCCCAGATGCAATTCTGGAGGCATCTCACCAAGTCGAATACTACGACGAGGAACTGGACTGGGAAACTTGTCGTGACGTTGGTATATATACTCATGCAGCCATTGCGGATACGCGCAATCAACACACTGTTCCAGCTGAGGAAATGCTGCAAGTCACCCAAAAAACAGTGTACCGGGCTGCTCAAGATGGGAAGTTTGTGATTGCACTGGGGGGCGAACACAGCATTACCACCGGTGTAGTGGCAGCATATCGGCATTGCTATCCAGATGAACCGTTCACGGTAATTCAAATTGATGCCCACGGCGATCTCCGCAATGAATATGAAGGCTCAATCCATAACCATGCTTGTGTGATGCATCGGATTGTGGATATGGGGTTGCCGACAGTGCAAATTGGCATCCGCAGTATTTGTATTGAAGAAGCAGACCTGATTAAAGAGAAACATCTGACGGTGTTTCGGGCGCGGGAAATTGCGACGCAGCCGGATTGGATTGAACGAGCGATCGCCGCTATCACCACCCAAAAAGTATTTCTCACCATTGACTTGGACGGGATTGACCCTAGCCTCATCCCTGGTGTAGGCACTCCAGAACCGGGGGGCTTGAACTGGTATGCCCTTACCGGATTTTTAAGGGGTGTGTTTGAACGAAGCCAGGTGATTGGCTGTGATGTTATGGAGTTAGCACCAGTGATAGATTCAGTAGTTTCACAATTCACAGCAGCCAAATTGATTTATAAACTGATTAGTTATCAAGCATTGGCTCAAGGCTGGCGCACGTTGCTAATTTAGATCTCGAGCCGTGTAGATATATTTACGTTGTTCACATCGCCGCAAAATGACTCTACTAGAAAAAAACGGAACTTTTATTGGCAGCTATGCACCGGATTATGAGCTGCGGGGAATTGATGATCGAGTCCACCATTTAGCTCGTTATTTAGAAAAGTTCCGGGCAGTGGGTGTCGTATTTATGTGCAACCACTGCCCTGATGTGTGGTTATATCTAGACCGGCTCAAAAAAATCCAAGCATCGTTTCACCACCAAGGTTTCACGCTGATGGGGATCAATGCCAATGATGCTACTCAGTATCCTGATGACAGCTTCGATAATATGAAAACCTTTGCGGCTCGTGGGGGGCTCAACTTCCCTTATCTGTGTGACTCAACTCAAGATGTGACTCGGAGTTTCGGTGCGCACAGAACACCGCATGTGTTCCTGGTAGATCGTAGAGGTATTGTTCGCTACCAGGGTGGAATTGATGACAACGCCCAGGAGCCAGAAGCGGTAAAGACACATTACCTGTGGGCTGCTACGTCGGCGTTGCTCAGAGGTAAAGACATTAAGCCAACCTCAACGCAGGTAGTCGGCGCAGAAGTGAAGTGGCGTAAGTAGAGACACAGAAGCATTCTACTGGTATCTTAAGTTGGAGGCAATTGCAATTGAAGTAATCACAAACTGCATGGCAACACCTTATAGGCGGGTTTTACTCAAACTGAGCGGTGAAGCCTTAATGGGCAACCTGGGGTATGGCATTGACCCAGATGTCGTTCAAAAAATTGCGGCTGAAGTGGCTGAGGTCGTAGATGATGGCACTCAGATCGCTATTGTAGTAGGCGGTGGAAATATATTTCGCGGCATTAAGGCGTCGGCATCTGGGATGGATCGGGCAACCGCTGATTACATCGGTATGATTGCAACTGTAATGAATGCTTTAACGCTCCAAGATGCCTTGGAACGAATGGAAGTGCAAACGCGGGTGCAAACAGCGATCGCCATGCAAGAAGTGGCGGAACCTTATATCCGGCGTCGCGCCATCCGCCACTTAGAAAAAGGGCGGGTGGTAATTTTTGGTGCTGGGTCTGGAAATCCATTCTTCACTACTGATACCACCGCTGCGCTCAGAGCCGCTGAAATAGATGCCGAGGTGATTTTTAAAGCAACCAAGGTAGATGGGGTTTATGATGCCGACCCTCATCTTAAACCTGGAGCTAAACGCTATCAAAGCCTCACCTATGCACACGTGCTGGCTCTAGACCTGCGCGTGATGGACAGTACTGCAATTGCTTTGTGTAAAGAAAACAACATCCCGATTCTTGTATTTGACCTCTCGGTGGGGGGTAACATCCGCCGAGCGGTGATGGGAGAAACCATCGGCACCCTTGTGGGAGGTGACTGTGAAATTAGCTGAAGCTGAGAGTACAATGCAGAAGACGGTTGAGGCTACTCAACGCGCTTTTAATACGATCCGCACCGGTCGCGCTAACGCGACTTTACTTGACCGAGTGGTGGTGGAATACTACGGTTCCCCCACACCTCTCAAATCCCTGGCGAACATCAGCATACCCGATGCCAGTACAATTACGGTTCAACCGTATGACCGTAATACCCTGAACCTAATCGAAAAGGCGATTTCCCTGTCGGATGTGGGTTTAACCCCCAACAACGACGGTACGACGATCCGCCTCAACATTCCCCCGCTGACGAGCGATCGCCGCAAAGAATTCGTCAAACTCGCCGCAAAGTACGCGGAAGAAGGGCGCGTTTCCATTCGCAATATCCGCCGCGACGCCCTTGACAGCATTCGTAAGCAGGAGAAAAATAGCGAAATTTCCGAAGATGAAGCGCGCGATCAGCAGGAAAACCTGCAAAAGTTGACGAACAAGTACACTGCCAGAATTGATGAAGTACTGGCTGAGAAAGAAAAAGACATCACTACCGTTTGAACTTGAATTGAGAGGGTGTAGGGAAGGATTTTCCCTACTACCCTCTAATTTTTACCGGCTTTATATTTACGGTAATTGTGAGCTTTGTACGTTTATTAGTCAGTAAAAATACTTAACTGTTGCCGCAAGTCCCGATCGGCCTGCGGGCAAAATTAGTTAAAGTCTTTTCAGGACATCTACCTTAAAAATACAGAATTTAGGAGCAAAATTATAGGCTTATGTATGATTGTATTATTGTCGGCGCTGGCCCAGCGGGTGGAACAGCTGCTTATCATTTAGCAAAACGGGGGCGCTCCGTTTTAGTTTTGGAAAAAGAAGCGCTGCCACGGTATAAGCCCTGCGGCGGCGGGGTGTCACCGGCGATCGCGCAATGGTTTGACTTTGACTTTTCCCCAGCCATTTCCGCTCAGGTAAACACGATTCGCTGCACCTGGAATATGGGCGATCCTGTGGAAGCCAAGCTAAAAACACCACAACCAATATGGATGGTGCGGCGGGACATTTTCGACCACTTCCTGATTCAGCAAGCGCAGAAGCAGGGGGCTGAACTTCGGGATAACACGGAAGTGAAGGGAATTGAGTTTCGAAGTGACCATTGGCAGGTCAACACTGCGATGGGAACAGTAGCCGGTCGCTACCTGATTGCAGCAGATGGAGCCAAAGGCTCGATGGCAAAATGGCTTGGCTTCAAAGAGCGAAAACGTCGCTTGGCTGGAGCCTTGGAGGCTGAAGCACCTGCGAATGTGGAAAACGGTCACATCGCTCACTTTGAATTTGGCATGGTCAAAAACGGTTATATTTGGAGCTTCCCTAAAGCTGATGGCTATTCTATTGGCATCGGCACGTTTCGGGGCGGTGAAGGGCAAGACTTTAAGAGTATTCTGGGTGAGTACGCGGGGCTATTTGGTGTGGATGTAAAAACCACTAAGCAGTATGGTCATCCCCTTTGTCTCTGGGATGGTAATCAAAAGCTACATACCCAAAATGCAATTTTGGCTGGAGAAGCCGCCTGTGTAGTTGACCCCTTTACGGCGGAAGGCATTCGCCCCTCGATCTTTAGTGGGTTAAAGGCAGCTACAGCGATCGATCAAGCGATCGCGGGTAATCTCAATGCTCTAGAAAAATACACCCAGGTGATCAGCGAAGAATGGGGCGCTGAAATGGCGTGGGCGCAGCGTCTAGCAGGGGTGTTTTATCGAATTCCTGCCGTCGGCTACAAAGTGGGTGTCAAGCGCCCCACTGCTCCCCAGGTCATGGGTCAGATCCTCTGTGGGGAAATGAGTTATGGAGATGTTGCCGGTCGCGCCCTCAAGCGCCTCAGCAGTAGCTTAATACCGGGTATGGGTGGCTGAAAAGTAGGGGAGCCTTGAGCTGAGGGGGCAGGGGGGCAGGGTGCAGGGTGCAGGGGGAGAAGAGTAAGTGGACATTCATTCCATTCTCCCTTTCGCCCTGCTCCCCGCCCCCCTTCCTCTTTTTCCCTGGCCCCTTCCTCTGTGCCTAAGATCGCCCCTGCTCCCCATGCTCTCTCTTAGCCCCGTACATTCACGCTCAATAAAGCAGCGTTGAGGCCATTAGCGGGCAAAGTACTTAGTGAAAGTTCGCAACTACTGTATATTCACTGAAATAAAGCAAATGTAATGTGGGCAAAGTTTTCAGTGAAAGTTGGTTGGAATTACTAACGATGTGCCTTGAAACGTCCGCTGTAAAGGCAATTTACCTTGGAAATAAGTGTATTCTACTAAACAAAAGTGTGGATGACCCTTTACATAAGCATAAAGTCATAGATTGCACTTACTGTATATTTACTGAAATCAAGCAGAGATAAAGCCTAAAGAGGGTAAAGTTTTCAGTGAATTTTCGCTTGGACTCGTAGCGGAGTAGCGTTAAGTTTAATTTGTATCCTTGTTAACTAACGGTCACATTGAAACTCCGCTGTATAGAGCAATTCATCTTTGAGGGGCGCGGATTTGCGTCCATAAGTGAGAGGGCGGTTAGCTTAAGCTTTCCGCGCAACTCGCGTGTGCGTCTTGCCAAACTCGCGTTGTCTTTCAACGCATTCTACACTTTTCTATTGCACCACAATTTACACTGACGCTGGTCGACGGCTCCGTTTAATTCAAAACGAAGGGGATACTCGAAAGGAAGCTTCACGTAATGATAAAAGTCCACAATAGTAAGATACACCATCAAATAATGCCAGATTATCCCAATCTGTCTCCTACTCAGCTTTTAAACGGTTTAGATTTAAACGTTAAAGCATTAAAAGTAACTAAGCGTGTCATTAACGTGATTGGCTCTCCCATAACTGCTTTACCCTTCAATACGCAAATAAAAATGATATTGGAATGGGCTAGTAATCATGAAAGTAAAATTATTTGCGTGGCTAACGCTCACATGCTCACAGAAGCTTATCGGCATGTAGAATTATCCTCCGTTTTAAAAAATGCCGCTCTTGTTACTCCTGATGGAATGCCATTGGTTTGGATGATGAGGTTAATGGGTGCACGTGCTCAAAACCGAGTTGCCGGGATGGATATTCTTTTGTCTTTGTGTCACCAAGCTCCAATGCGAAACATTAGTGTCTTTTTCTTAGGTTCTGAAGCAAGTATCCTTGAGAAAATAAGAAAGAAGTTGGAGTATGAATTTCCTAACCTTCAAATCGCAGGCATGGAGCCGCTGCCCTTTGGTCCTCTAACACCAGCAGACGATGACGCCATAATTCAAAAAATTCATGAAAGTGGAGCCTCAGTCGTGTTTGTGTCACTGGGATGTCCTAAACAAGAGTACTGGATGAATCAAAACAAAGGCAAAATCCAAGCGGTCATGATTGGATTGGGGGGAGTTTTCCCTATTGTGGCAGGAGTTTATAAAAGGGCGCCTTTATGGATGCGTGAATTAGGATTAGAGTGGTTTTACCGGCTAATTCAAGAGCCGCGGAGACTGCGTAGTCGATATAGTAAGACTATACCTCTGTTTATTTGGCTAGCCTTAAAGCAACTACTAACTTTAAAATATTAGTCTTATACGTGTAAAGACATTAGACAAGAGGTATTTCATCAAATGTGTTTCAAAACACCAAAAGTTGGACCAAATGTTATCTTGAACACATAAACAACTAAGCATAATTAGCAATTGCTTCCCAAACTTCAAAGGTAGAGTAATAATATTATGACTGACTACTCATATACACCCCATACTCCCTTGAGTCAAACTCTATGCAATCTACGGAACACATAGATTTCCGGCAGTACTGGTTAGCCATACAACGGCGCTGGCTACCTGCAACGGCTGTTTTTGGGTCTGTTGTCGTGCTGACAGCTCTAGCTACGATCTTGCAAAAGCCTGTTTACGAAGCGAAAGGAAAGCTCCTGATTAAAAAGCCGAGTAATGTTACCTCCGCTATAAGACAAGGGGATGTAGAGCAAGAAAAGTTAAGCGCTGTAGGTAGGCAAAGTGACCCTCTAAATACTGAAGCAGAGATTATTCGTTCTGTTCCGATTGCACGTAGGAGCATAGCAACACTCAGATTAAACCAAACACCTAATAAATTCCTAGATCGTCTTAAGGTGAAGCAGATCCCGACAACGGACATTTTGGAGATTTCGTATCGCGGCTATGATCCCAGGGGAGCTGCGCTAGTAGTCAACCAAGTTATGAACCTTTATCTAGAAAACAGCGTACTCGCTAACCGGGCTGAAGCTGCTGCGGCTCGCCAATTTATTGTTAAGCAGTTGCCTAAAAGTGAAGCAATTGTGCGTAAAGCAGAAGAAATATTGCGCAAATTTGAAGAAGAAAATAATGTTGTAGACCTAGTAGCTGAATCCCAATCGGTAGTGGGGGTAATTACGAACTTAGAAGGCCAAGTTAGTCAAGTTAAAGCCCAACTTGCAGATGCACAAGCTCAGTCTGAAGCACTCCGAACCAAGTTTTTGGGCATGAATTCACAGCAGGCTATAACCGCGAGTTCTATCAGCCAGTCTCCAGGCGTGCAGAGGGCGCTTGAAGAATTACAACAGGTAGAAAGCCAATTGGCAGTCGCGCGAACTATCTTTCAGGAAACGCACCCCACCATAGTTAGTCTAAACACTAAGAAAGCATCTCTAGAGGAACTACTAGAAGGGCGCCTTGAAAAGGTTATAGGAGTTCAGAAGCAGCCGAATCGGGATTTGCAGATCGGATCGCTTAAACAACAAATTACTGCAGATCTTGTCCGATTAGAAGCGGGACGCTTGGGTTTGGGTAGCCAACTTGCAGCTTTAACTGATGTAATAGCTAGCTACGAGCAACGGACAAAGGGCATACCTAGACTGAAGCAACGAAAGCGCGAACTAGATCGTCAAGTACAAGCAGCCCAATCTACCTATGAAACGCTTTTGACAAGGCTGCAAGAAATAAGGGTTGAGGAAAACCGGGCTGTGGGTAATGCGCGTCTTGTTGAGGATGCCCAGATTCCGGAATGGTCCGTTGCTCCCAATAGATTGAGCACCCTAGCTCTGGGAAATCTGCTGGGAATCTTACTTGCTATAGGCACTGCCCTTGTTTTAGATGCGCTAAATACGTCTATTAAAACAGTCAAACAGGCGAAGGAAGTATTTGGGTATACCTTGCTAGGCATTATTCCTGCCTTTGGCAAGTCTGAAAAACCTACTCTTGACAATGGAGCTCCAGAACAGTCTGCTTCAAAGCTTGTGGTTCGAGATGCCCCTCGCTCACCAATTAGTGAGATGTACCGGATGATGCAAGCCAACCTGAAGTTTCTCAGTTCGGATAAAGCTTTGAAGGTGATTGCGGTGACCAGTTCCGTACCCCAAGAGGGCAAATCTACAGTATCTGCCAATTTGGCTACAGCCATGGCTCAGTCAGGGCGTAAAGTCTTGCTGATCGATGCGGATATGCGCCTGCCCTCTCAGCATACAATCTGGGACCTGCTCAATGATGCGGGCTTAAGTAATGTCCTTGTCGGTCAGGCTCAAATTGGGAAAGCCATCAAAGAAGTAATGTTTAACCTACATGTCCTGACTGCTGGGGTTACGCCTCCCAACCCGATGGCTCTCCTCGATTCCAAGCGGATGGCTTCATTGATTAAGAAACTTTCGGACAACTATGACTTTGTAATCATTGACACTCCTTCGTTGAGTATTGCTGTTGACGCTCCTATCCTGGGTAAAATGGCTGATGGTATTTTGATGGTGGTTCGGCCTGGGGTGGTAGATTCTGCCAGTGCTGCTTCTGCTAAAGAGTTTTTAAAGCAATCGGGCCAAAACGTTCTGGGCCAAGTAGTAAACGGTGTGAATTCTGACAATCAACCATACAGCTACTACCATGCGAAGGAATACTACGTCGAGGAAGATTCTACGGCTGGTAAAACGGTTACGTCTAATACTAGAACAACTGCTAACCGCTCCTGACCTAACGCGCTTTGGATTTCAGCTTTGGACTAATTTATGCTCTCAACGCCTGTTGCCTTCCTAATCTTCAATCGACCTGAACTGACAAAAACTGTCTTTGCTGAAATTGCCAAAGTCCAACCGAAAAAACTTCTGGTAGTTGCAGATGGTCCTCGGCAAGATAAACAGGGTGAAGCTGAAAAATGTGCTGCTGCTCGTGCAGTTATTGAACAGGTAGATTGGGATTGTGAGGTACTCAAGAACTATTCAGATGTGAACTTAGGATGTGGTATACGAGTAGCCACAGGAATTGACTGGGTATTTGAGCATGTAGATGAAGCAATTATTCTTGAAGATGATTGCTTACCTCATCTAACTTTCTTTGAGTTCTGCAGGGAATTATTGGAAAAGTATAGAGATGATGAGCGCGTGATGATGATTAGTGGTAGTAATCTTATGGGAGATTGGGAATCAGATATACAGAGTTATCATTTTTCCTATTATGGTGGAATTTGGGGATGGGCATCTTGGAAAAGAGCCTGGAAGTATTACGATTATCATATGAAGCTTTGGAAATATGAAGGAGCTAGAAATTGCGTTCGTAATGTCCTTGTAGATCCAGAACAATATTTTTATCGAGAGGAAATGTTGTCAAAAGCTTTTAGAGGAGAAATCGATACGTGGGACTACCAATGGAGCTTTGCTCGTCTTTTACAATCAGGACTATCGGTTGTTCCATCCGTTAACTTGGTTTCAAATATTGGTTTTGGTAAAGATGCAACTCATACTATTAATTTTTTCGACAGTAAAGCTAATTTACCATTGTCTTCAATGTCGTTTCCTTTGAGAGAACCATATGGGTTAGCCGTGGAGCGCGAGTATGATTGTAATTCTTACTTAAAGATAAATAAACACAAAAATAGAAAATTGAATTTAATTCAAAAACTCTCTAATAGAATCAAAAAAAATATAGGGGTTTGAGTGAATTAAACTATCGGAATGTTACTCAACGATAGATAGGGTGGGCATTGCCCCTAACCATCTGCCTCTTTCTAACGCGCTGAATAAAGATAGAATAACTAGAGATATTAAATAGTTAAGTTTTATTGTTGTAAATTTACATAAGTTTTGCCTCTGGATATCTTTGATACAAATTAATAAAATAGTAACTTTTTAAGATGAATTAACATCACATTCACTAGTGAGAATGAAATGTTTCAAGGTACAGCATCGGTAGATCGGCAACCTAATTTTTTCATTGTTGGAGCTGCAAAGTCTGGTACAACTTCACTGTGGATGTACCTCAAAGAACATCCTGATATTTATATGCCTCCAACTTTAGAAACTAAGGAACCTGCATTCTTTTGTAATATTTATGGTTATCGCGACTTTGATGCTTACCTTCGGCTGTTTGCTGATGCTAAAGAAGAAAAAGCTGTGGGTGAAGCTTCAACTTCCTATCTGACCTCACCTGAAAGTGCTGCTTGGATTCGAGAGGTTTATCCTGAAGCAAAAATTATCATTATTCTTCGCAACCCTGTTGAAAGAGCCTACTCCCTATACAATTGGATGATTCGTGAGGGATACGAGTGGATAGCTCCGTTTGAAAAAACATTAATCGTTGAAAAAGATAGACTTGCAGATCAACACTTTAAATACCATAACCTAGAGTACTACTACAACTATTTATATGTTCATTCTGGGCTTTACGCAGCTCAGGTTGAGCGTTACCTCAAAGCATTTCCAAAAGAGCAGCTTCACATCATATTATTTGAGGAATTGGAAACTAATCCAGTAGCTATTACACAGCGTATATATGATTTTCTTGGTGTGGATAGTAGCTTTATCCCTCTAGTTAAGGTACACAACAAAACCCAAATCCCATTTTCTGTTCCAGCTCAATACTTTATTAAGCAGAGGTTACCTAAATATCTATCTAAAATTCGTATCCCTGCATCTGATCGGATTCATCGAGCTGCATTTGACACAAATTTGTTTCTTGGTAAATTCAATTACACTAAACTCAGTGCTACTACGCAATATTACTTGCAGGAACAGTACAAAGACGATATTCAGAAAACAGCCAGCCTCATAGGCTGTGATTTAAGAGCTTGGCTAATGTGATTTCACTAATGCTCATCTGATTGTGCCAGATATTCATTGGGCATGGACATGCAATTGAATATTTTTGCTTTTAGGAAATGAGATGAGGGAGCATACCAGTTTTGCAAATATAGTAGAGTGGGCAGTGCCCACCGTTAGGACAATTGGTGGGCACTGCCCACCTCTCACACAATGATACATGCTGCTACTTACTGCATAAATGGAATGCACTCTGAGATGAACTGTCTTAACCTCGGGTACGGGCGTCGCTTTCATCCTACCTGGACTAATGCAGATATATTGCTTTATTAGGATTCAATTATGATTTCTTCGCCCAAAGTTTCGGTTGTAACTCCCTCTTTCAACCAAGCTCAATTTCTTGAAGCAACCATCGAAAGTGTCCTATCACAGAACTATCAAAATCTTGAATATATAATTATTGATGGTGGCTCAACAGATGGAAGCTTAGAAATTATTAAAAAATATGAAAAACATCTTCACTTTTGGTGTAGTGAACCTGACGCTGGACAATACGATGCAGTTAACAAAGGATTTTCCCATTCTACTGGTGAAATTATGGCATGGCTCAATAGTGATGATATGTACTATCCTTGGACATTAAAAACTGTAGTTAGTATCATGTCTGATCTTCCTCAAGTAGAGTGGTTAACTACCCTCCAACCTGGATTTTGGGACTGGGAAGGTTTCCCTAGCAAATTTGAAGTCATGCCAGGTTATTCAAGAGAAGCATTTTTAGATGGTTTTTATCTACTTTTGAGTAGTAAATATAGAGGCTGTATACAGCAGGAGTCTACTTTCTGGAAGCAAAGTCTATGGCAAAAGGTTGGTGGGTACGTTCGTACTGACTTTAAACTAGCTGGTGACTTCGATCTCTGGTCACGCTTCTTTTTGCATACAGAATTGTATGGAATAACTTCACCATTAGGTGGATTTCGCAAACAATCAAATCAGAAGAGCCGTCAAATACAGCAATATGTAATTGAAGCAAAAGAATCCCTATTGGAGCTCCAGGAATTATTAG
>QQTW01001812.1_pt1 | contig 15264 bp, 13 predicted proteins | sample 1904831 | NCBI WGS metagenome assembly QQTW01 (sample SAMN09435610, study PRJNA476489) | Subsurface metagenome, whole genome shotgun sequencing project. | reverse complement strand
GGCTCAGGAAGTGCCACCTATGAGGAAAATGTAGTGCAAGGAACAGAGGGCAGGCCGCAAGACCGCCGTACCCGAGAACAGCGTCGTGTCCGGGAAGCGCGTCAGGTACGAAAGCATCAAGAACGAGAACGTCACGAGCGGGGGGAACGTGGCGGACGAGGCATGCATGGTGGGCGAGACGACCGCCCTGTTCGGAGTAGATCTGTGCCTCAAGGCTGGCTTGACCAGGCAGCGGAAGAGAAACAACCATCGAGACCACCATTCACCGGAGAGGGGCATCGGGACCCCGAAACGCGCCAACATGGAGGCAACATATTCAAATCAAGAACGAGTCAGGACAGAGAATGACGACGAAGCCACGCGGACGCTCTATGCAAGTAACAGTGTGGGAATGGCGGGGGGTAAGCAAAGGTTTGTGGTAATGACTTCCGAGGGCAGGCTGACCTGGCCACATTCTATCCTGTGATTAGTCTCGAATAGCCGAATATCCCAAAGCACACGACGCGGGCAAGTGTTACCTCATTTTCGAGATACTGCGTTGCTAAGTGAAGGGAGATGTATTACCCTTCGGCTCACCCAATCTTCTCTTCTCCTAGTAATTGGTAGCTCGCGCCTCTATTGCAACGTCCCCCACCCAGAGTCCTGTTGATTCTATACTCGTATACGCACAACACGAGGGAGCCGTGTAACCATGATGTATTTCTGGATAAGAAAGTCAACCGGCTGATGATACGAGATGTGAGAGGGGGTTCCAACTTCCGGATCAGTAATCGTGTCGGACGACGATACATTGCCTATGGCTGGCTGGCTGGTCCGGGCCGTTCAGAGCCAAATTACGGTATATACGATCTTGCATGTCAAGATAATTGGATCTTGATCTGAATAGGGGAGTGTGTGTGCCACTACCTGATTTACGTCCTGTCTAAATTAAGCTAGATAGGCTGGACCTCCGTGACTGAATTTAGCAGCCAAGAATTAGCCAAGTCAAGGCCAAGCGAGCAGTATTAGTAATAATTACTAGTAATAAGTACTAGTACATAGTACTACTAGAGGGTCACGCGCCTTGAATCTCGCATCCGCCATCCTTCATAGCAGCATCAATTTCAGCTCCAGATATGCAGCTCGCATCCATATTTCGCTTATTGCGTCTGGCTCGCTTCCTATCTTTAAAGCCTTGCACATTCCAATACATACCACGGTACTGTAAGGGCAAGAGCCACCTCGCATAGCAATGTCTTTCCAGGCCTGCCTTCTCCACACAGCCCGCACCCATACCGGGCCTTATTTTGGCCTCCCTCGAATCAGTGGGAAGCTCACAATGTCACCATGAAGATGAGCTCGAGGTTTCGATTAGGTGAATCCATTATGTCAAGCCGCTTGCTGGAGTAAGCGCGGTACGGATAATCAGGTATCACTGGGAGAGATAATATATTGACAGTGCGAAATGAAGAGATTTTACTATAATGAAGATATGAAGTATAGAAGAGCAGACTGGGTATTTACTTTCTAGGATTGAAGAGTAAACGCCGGCAAGTCTGCTCAGATGGGGCGCACCGAATGCTTGAAACGCTTTTAAGGAAAGGGCTAAGATATCGAAGAAACATTAGCGGCTCTGTCTCTTATGCGAAGAATGTTCCGTGTGTGCAACCATGATAATCACTGTCCCCAATCTCAAACGGAGGGTAAACCGATGGTAGCACAATTAGTACTGAAAAGGGAAGCGGAAACAGATCGTAAGAGAGTGACAGCACACGGACCACTGGACCAGAGAACAAAGAATATAGTTTGCAAGGGTCTACCATCAAGGCATGTTCTATGCTGCTAGCATGGTAGCAATATAGATTCCTCTTCTCTCCCTCTCCCTTTCATTCTTGCTGGTAGCATCTTCATCTGTTGAACGAGTAACATTCATCACATGATGTTGTTTCCAGTTCCCGGCACCGGTGCGGGAAAACGTGGGCATTGGTGAAACGTATCAAGTCGTGTTTATACCTAGCGCGATTGCGCGATGACTAGGAGGTTTCGATGGTGTTTTACTATCGATCAGATGGTGAGAGCCGCGTGGAAGAGGCCTAATGGTCCCCGCGGGATGGCCGAGATCAGCAGCATGAATTGCTTTCTGTTGCGTTCCGGTGGATGCATCCTCTTCGCCATCCACATATTGACGTTAAATGTACTGGTAGATTTGGTTGGCCTTCAAACGGGCATGTTCGCGCACTCGAGCAACGTCTGAAATACGGCGCTCTTCCTGCAAGCTGCAACGAGCAGTTTCTGGTGGTGTCTTGCACGTCCAAAAATCAAGGTAACATTATGTGCGGATGAACATCATCAGCGAACAAATTATGCTCGAAATTGCTGAACAATACGGGCGGCCATAGGGACGAAGAGTTCACATCCCCCCAAAAAAATCTCCAATTTTTTTTGGGGACATCTCAAATTTGGAAATGTAATTGTAGCTATGTAGAAATGCACACAGAACGCATACAGGACGCATATAGAATGCACACACAGAACGCACAGAATATATACAGAGAATATATACACAGAATACGTACACAGAACCCACACAGAAGACATACAGAACGCACATAGAACGCACAAAACGCATACATAGAATCCACACAGAACGCACATAGAACGCACAAAACGCATACATAGAATCCACACAGAACGCACATAGAACGCACAAAACGCATACATAGAATCTACACAGAACGCACACAGAACGCACACAGAACGTACACAGAACGCATATAGAACGCACACAGAACGCACACAGAACGCACACAGAACGCACACAGAACGCACACAGAACGCACACAGAACGCACATAGAACGCACACAGAACGTATACACAGAATACGCACACAGAACGCACACAGAACGTATACAGAACGCATACACAGAATACGCACACAGAAGACGCAGAAAGAGCACAGAGGATACGCACCAAATACGCAAATAGAAGGCGCAGAAAGAGCGCAGAATATATATATGCGTATTTGATACATACTTTCTATGTTTTTTTTGTATCTTCTATAAATGTATTTAGTGCGTATTCTGTGTATCCTCTGCCTCTTTCTGCGCCTTCTGTGTGCGCATTTGATGTGTTCTTTCTGCGCCTTCTATATGCGCATTTGATGCATATCCTTTGCGCTTTTTCTGCGCCTTCTGTGTATATATTCTGTATGCGGTCTGTATATATATTCTGTGTATGCATTCTGTGCGTTCTGTGTGTGCATTTTGTGTGCGTTCTGTATGCGTTCTGTGTGCGTTCTGTGTGCGTTCTATGTGCGTTTTGTATGATCGCATTTCAAAATTTAAGGTGTCCAAAAAAATTGAAGAATTTTTTTTTTGGGGATGTGAACTCTTCGTCCCTATGGCCGCCCGTAAACAATCCGCCGCTAAGCTATTCGACCCACCTATCCTCCGGATTGTCGTAAATTTTGCGTATTTTCTGATTCGCCAAAATAACCGCTAGCGTTCACTGAAATTGACTTTAGATTCTGATAAGGACTTCTCATTCGTTCGCGTCTGTTTGAGATGCGCTTGCGACTATTGATCAATTAGAAAATACGCAAAATTTACGACAGTCCGGAGGATAATCTACTACGGTAGAAGGCAGTAAAACGAAACGACACGAGTACTTAGCCCAGATGCAATACATCCTTACAAAACCACTGCATTACATACAGTACCTAGCGCCACTGCACAAGACAAATGATAAGTAGATGTCGCCAAGCTCAACTCCTTGACAGCCGCAGGATATTCAGCACAATACTATAATGAGTACCTAAGCAGCCAGGTCACTACTTAGTATTCTATAATCTGCTTCTATCATTACGATGTCGTGTTTGAACAGGAGTATGATATGATATCTTAGTAATAGGGCTGACCTATTTCGATGTGAGCTCAGGACTGCTGCCGCCAGCCAGTAATTAACCTGCGAGAGCACTATTCAAGCAAAGTCAATGCTGACTGGAGACTATTCACACACAAAAGGCATTATTGAATCTTACCTTCTCGTGTGATCATGAATTGTGGAACATCCACAGGTGGCAGCATCTTCAGGGGTGCCAAGCAATTTCCAACGTGCGTGCTTCGAGTAGTACTAAGTACTTACTACTACTTGGTGCGAAGAACCGTCATGAGCAGAAATCTCAAAGTAGGGGCATCGAGGAAAGTTCGAAAGCAAGTGAGTGTATTTGATTAGTCTACTGCGACGTGTTTTTGTGTCTCGATCTGCCAAATTTAAGCTCACGCATGTCAAGCAAAAAACACGAATGACCGAGCTCAAATGATGGGGCTTTTGTGTCGGGTCTGTACCAAAAAACCGCCAGGCTCCAGCATTTTTAGGCGTCTGCTTCTTCCTTCATTAGCTGCTGTGCCACTCTCTGAGTTTTCGATAATCCCCCTTCCCACATGATCACTGACGACCTCGGTCATGTCTGACGCGCACGACGACGACCAGCCTCGCAGGTGTTGTTCCACCACGACAATTGGACGGTATCAATGAAGAACATCTTCTGCTTGCCGTTGATGACGGCGTACAAGCTCAGACTGCTCAAGCCACGGAACCGGGAATCCAGGTAGATTTCATTGGTGCGACAGTCATCGTAGCCTGGGCATGGTGGCTGTGGAAAATGCTGGGTTGCAAGAACAGTTTCCGAATTCGTACCGTTATCCCATTGATAACCTGTAGCTACCACGTCGCAAGTCACTGCCGGGTCCTCTGCTCCATTGTCACAAAAGACATACAATGTCTCTGCGTCGAACCAGTATGCGTCGTCGTAAGCACGAGGGCCAGCACCAAAAGATCCAGGCGGCACGTCACCTGCATTGCGTGATTGCGAGACAGAGCTGTCCGTCTCAGATGCCGAAGGCACATAAACTGCCAGGTGACTTCCATTCTGAGGCGCAACAGGGGTCGTGGGAGGCGGAACGTATGCCCAGCCAGAGGAGAAGAACAGGTGTCGGTAGGGATTGAAGATCGGAGGAAATGGCGCGGTGTCATTATCGGGGGCAAAGAACTGAGGTAAAGTGTCGAACTGCTGATGTCAGCTGGAGCAATACACGGTACTGCAAAGACCTACATCGAGAGTGAAACCACCAGAAACACCACAAGATGTTGCCGCAGCTGGAGCGGCGCTAATAGAGGTCGCTGGAGCAGGCAGGAATGTCTGTATTGTAGGAGCAGAGCTCGATGCCGGCTCTTCGTTCGTTGATGGCATCCCTCCCGTGGTGATGGTAATGGTGGCCAAGGTGGGAGCTAGCGATATGATTAGCTGAAAACTCATCCACTCCAATTGATACTACGTACATGATGTGGGTTGAGGCTGTTGGGTGGACGGCATAAAAGTTGCACAATTTACCGTCTTGCTACCATCATAGTTGTTCGGCCATGAGACAGGCGTTCCGCGCATCGTCGCAGTGATCCATTCGCAAACTGCACGCCGACGATCATCTCTATCGCTGCGCTTTTTGTGCTCATAGTTAGCGGTAGGGAATGTGATATTCACAGTCAATCCATAAGCGTTGGTTGGCAAACCTCGGCTGGTTGCAGAGGGAGAGACTTCCACGGCCATGGTAGTGATGGCAGAGCTTCGGCGAATTGTGACCACTTGGAATGATGATGGCACTCCTGACCCTCCTCCGTTCATGGAACGTGCCGATGTTGAAGCCATAGCTGGAGCAGACGAGGAAGCGTTCCAGCCTTGATATCCAGTTCCACCGAAGCCACCCACACTTGCGGACGCTACCGAGTTTTGTCGTTCAACTGTCGTAGTGAGAGTGTTGGTGCGGGTAGCGGATTCAGTGAGCCTCGAACGAGTCGTGCGGCTAATGGACACCGAAGGGACGGGAGATAGTGTGACGGTGGTAGTGCCGATAGTCATGCTTTCTTGTGGAGTGAAATTTGGCAACCAAGTTGTAGTTCCATCATGCTCACCAAGAAAGTAGACGTCTGTTGCAGAAATCTGCCCGCTGGCTGCGGATGTCTTGGTAGCTTCGATCACTGGGACGATGAGGGTTCGTGTGAAACGCGTGGCTGAAGTTGGGAGCGGATGTTCAGATCTGAAAGGATTATTTGGAGCCAACTGGCTGTTGATTTCAAGTTGTTGCGACTCCACTGAGAAGGCCGAGCTCAATGACGACAAGATAGCATCAGGACCCTGGAGGGCAACGGTCACGGTATCAGGTTGGGCGGTGACTGTGATGACTCGAGTCTCGGTGGTAGTCTCAATTTGTAGTTGATTCTGGGTTGCCACCACCATGATTGTCGTAGGAGCAACTCCCTCACAAGGAGTGGAGCTGATAAACCAGCAGATTAGCCAACGCATCTCTGGTAGAGAAGGACGAACATGATGAGCCTTCGCCTGGTTTTGGAAAAGATGTGTGCTTTATGAAGGGTGTATCTTGCTGGATCCAGTTCTCAAGCTCATCTGGAAAGTGAGACTGAAATGAAGATCGGGATTTCTCTGACTTACGAGATGTCATTGCGCTCATCTGCTAAGATGACCCCTGCCAGAGCAGTAGTCGCAAGGGCCAGGAGCTGGAGGATGGTGTAAAGCTTCATCATGGTCTTCCTCGAGCAGCGGAAGATCGATGTCTAGGTGACAAGGCAGCCAGGTTGCGGTCAGTAAGATAGACCAAGCGAAGGACAAGGGTTGGATGATACTGAGGAGCAAGTAATTGTTGGACGGCCGAGGGCTGAACGAGGGTCAGGCTTTCAAGTTGTAGGTGTGAAGATTGAGTAGCCAAGGGAGAAAGGTGAAGAAGAAAAGCGAGGTGGGTTGGGAGGTTGAAGACATGCAGGAAACCGATTGCGGAAGGCAGTGAATGGAAAGGCAGGTCTGATCAACATTCAACAGTCAACAGTCAACATCTAACATTTAAGTGCAGAACACAGCGGAATTGGTGGTTGTCAGCGGTGTTTCCATCTTCGGGGCGACCACCCTGTGCAACTCTGGTAATTCAACCTCCTTATAGTGTTCTCGTCCGTCTCCTCTACTGCATAATCACTCATCTTCTCGCACCAGATTGCAGCTCATGTGCTGGCGGTATTCTGCGCGGCGTGTTTCTCGTGCAATCTCGAGGCCGGTGGTGCTCATTCTGTACGTTAGTCATGTCTGCGAGCCTTCGAGTGCCGTTGTTTGCTCTATGATTCCCTTACTCACACGGCAAGATTTGACAATCTGTCCCAAAAGCGACCCCCCGAAAAGATCTGTACTAGCAAACATTTTCGAAATTCCGAGGTCATTTCCTCCAGAGCCATCCATTTTTCTACAAGTTAATATGGGCTCATCGCCAGGCTGGGTTCGTTTTGATCTGCCGTCACTCGTGAGCGGGTACCTGCAGCTGCTTGGGGTTCTTTTGAGAAATAGGAGATTGGGTGAAACAGCTTGCAGGAAATCGAGTTCAATGAAAAGCCATGTCGCGACGAGCAGAAGTTATTCGCTAGTAAGACGTTACACGAACCATGGTGGCTTCGACCTATGCATTGCTTCAACCGGTCGCGGGCGATCCTGCTTCGTAAATTGGATTCCCTGCTTGTAGTTGTAGACATTCCACACAAGAAGCATCATCCTTCAGACAAGAGACACCCGAGACTGATGGCTGAGCAACAGAATAAATAAGGAACCTTCGCTCAAGCTCAGCATAAGCTGATGTGCGGATTCTACTCAACTTGCAAGATGTCCCGGCAATGGATACTGGAAAAGATTGGTCAATTCAAGATTCGTAATGTGCACAGTACTGGAACCGGAAGTGTTATCGAAAGAACCTTAAAACATGAAGTGTGACGGCCCAACGACTAAGACTATTAAGGCTCAATGTATGATGAGCAATGCCGCCAACGAGAGTGGGTATATGAGAATCAGAAGTGTTGAACCGAACGCCCGCTAATCCGTGATTGGCCCCGTTCATCCGTAATATGTAGCATACACAATGTACGATGTGCAAATAACCCAGAAGAATGGAAATCAAAAGAGAAATCTCAAACCAGATCCTCAGGAGTCGTAAAGTGAATACTCATAAAAAGTCTTCCTCGTTGCGTGCCCCGCCATGGAAGCTGGTGTATACAGGGGAGTAGGAATTAATCGGCTAGAAAGGTGAAAAGTTAATTCATCGTGCGACAGTGGCTGCCTTATCCTCGCTCGTTGCGACTGCGACAAGTGCCTCAAGACGACCCATATCGTGGTTGGCATTCGACCGTCCGGTAATATAGCTCGGCCTCTGAGCTTGACCTCGTAGTGGTGCCGCATGGTTAGAGAGCTCTGGTACACAAGCCTATCAAATATTATTATCCTCTGCCTCGATGTGATTGTAGAGTACTTACATCCGCTTGAGCCTCTGCAGGCAGAACAGGCTGCTGGGGTTCAATATACCCGTTGCTGTACATGATTGCTGGGTGGATCTCTGCTGCTGATGTCCCAGGTGTCGGAATGCCATCACTACTGCTTGAGTCCTCCGGCGATCTTCGGGCAATTTGATTTCCATGAGGGCCGGACCCGGGGGGTCCGTTGTACCATCCAAGTCTCTTGTTGCGTTGTGGTGTGCTTGGTTGTTGTTGGGGAGATTCGACATGAGCTTGGCGTGGCGGCTCATGCTGCACTATCACAGCGCCTGGTCGGTAAGTCGTACTTGCAGTATTCTGAAAGATGGGACGGGATGCGGCGTTGTGAATTTCGGTGAGCGTTTGCTGGCCCCAGGAAGTCGCATCTCTTGACAGATTTGTTTGCAAGTCAGGTCTCGCGAATGGGCCATGGTGGGATCCATCCCAAGAGAAATGCCCTCGTCGATGATCAGATACCGGCGGTGGATGGCGATGGAAGGTACCATGATTTGCGAACGATGTTGACTGTGGAGGTGTGTCGATCTGCATGGGACTAGGTTGGCGACGTGGGGGTGTGGAAGGACGATTTTGCACTTCATCGAAGCTTTCAATCCCCGGCAGACGGGGAGCTTGTCCAGCCGCTGCCGATGCATGTGGTGTGAGAGCGGGCTGTAGAGCGTCTGGAGTTTGCGAAAAACTCAGACCACTAGTTGCAGGTCGAGAATAATTTAAACCACTTGCGACATATGATGATGGGTGCCATGTCCTTCGTCGCAACTCTGCCTCGGCAGAAATTAGGTTAGGCTCCATGCGAGAATATGAGAATTGAGAGGACATTGGACTGGCAAGGTTGCTTGGGTTGTTCGAAAAGGTGTTCGTCGAAGATGGTAAAGGGCTCATATAGTGATGAGATTGAGTATGGCTGTGAAATGTTTGGAAGGCACTTGCGCTAGAAGGAACAGAAAGGCGTCTGCCCGGAGTGCGACTACCATAGAAGCCTGTCATTCTAGAGGTTCCGGAAACCGGCGATTCCATGAAAGAACCATATCCCGGGCTGCCCGGGTTCGCTGAATACGTCGACGAAGTAGGCGTCGTCATCCCACCAGGGGAATTGGTTGAGTAGCCACGATAATGTGATGGAGGTGTACCAGGTGGTTCTAAGGTAAGCTGTGGTCGAGTAGTAACGTCTGTGGCCATCAACAACGGGGGCGGTCTCCGGCGAATTTCGTTGGTACTGTAGTTGGATGCGGTAGAGCCGATACTGGACGCGGAAAGATTTCGGTTGTGACCTCGACCATGACCTCCTTGACTGCCCAGGTTCCCAGTCCGCGCTCGGCCGCCAGCTGGCCTCAGTTTCTCGGTTCTGATTTGTCTCTGATAACGAGTGCCAGTAGCTGCAAGCGATTCTGCAGGTATGTCTTCGTTGACATGAACAGTCTGCGCGTGCTGGCGAAGATTATCAAGACGTGAAAATCTTCTATTACAATGACACTGAAAAGGTCGTTCTCCGGTATGCTTCCTGATATGACGAGCGAGATGCTCACTGCGGGTGAAGCTCAGATTACAAGGCGGAAAGTCTGTGCAGAAGAACCTCTGACCTTTCTTCTTCTTCGAAGACCTACCCGGATCCCCGCTCTCGGTGTCATTGTCAGATCCATCTTGCTCGTCGTCCGAACCATCCACGTCCATCTCCTCCGGAGTCTGGTTTGACTGACCTGAATTGTTGGATCTGCCCCTCTGCAACATGCCTATCTTGGTTTCATGTTCAGTTGAAGTGGTGAAGGATGAAGTTGGAAGGGGCCTTTGCCCTGGTAGAGTTGAAGCGCTCGCTGTGATGACAGTTGTGGTTCTATCTTGTCCACTATCGACCATGACCTGCTTTGTTGATATCTGTGTTGCGCGAGCTCGAGGTGTTGTTGGGGTATTTGAATCATCATGGAGCTCTCGTGAATGATCCAGTGATGGAGAGTTTACTGGCTGGAAAGTCATGGTCGACATCTTTACGAGGTCCTCGGCAGCACTCGGGATTGTTACAACGGATAAGGAGGAAGATATTGAAAACAGCGCAGAGCCCGCGCGCGAAGGGAACGACGCAGATAGACCAAATACGGGTATTTCGGCAATGTTGAGCGGTGCCTGAATCGATTACAGACCGAGCCCGAGGGCAGGAGTGGGGTCCGATGTGGGCCTGCGATGCTGCTGGATAAGCAGGCACTGGGAAGGTGGCTCGCGCAGAGAGCAGCGATGGATGCTCAATCAGTGTACAATAACATCGATAAAGCGAAAAGCTGCGCAGTCGACCGGGCAAGACTAGGATCATGTGGCGTACTTGGAAAGTCGAGGGTTGTAGGATGGGATGATAAGGTAGGCTGGGGGGTGGCAGTCGGTTGTCGATCCGCTGCGGCTCTGGGGGAGTCTCTCGGCTGAAACTTCTCCAGCTACTACTTGTCAACTGTTCAAAGGGCGGTAAACTGACTGAGTCAGTGCAAAAGAGCAGAGTCAGGTTTTCTCTCGTGGAAGCTGCGTTATCAACGGCGACATAGTGCCACAGATGGAACGAGAGCGGCAAATGGTCGGAGTGTTGCGGGTCCCAAAGAGCAGAAAAAGGAAGACGGGAAGATCAGGCATGTGTTGAGATCTGTCGTATGCAAGCTGTACTACGAACTAGGAGTATCTAACGAATGTATCAATGAGCTAGTAGCTACGTGCACTATGTAAGAGGGGCAGGAGGCGGGGCGCGGGGCTGAGGGCTGAGGGCCTAATTCCACCGAGCGATGCGACTACTCGCAGTGCCTGACCTACGTAACTAGTACCTTAGCTCGACAGCCACTGTCAAAAATGGGACTTCCGGACCACCAGTGCAACTACTGCGTAGTAGGGTTAGGCTATTTACTTATGGGAGTTTGGCTTCAAATCACTAACGTCAACTAATCTTAGGCTGATGTGCTGGGCGCATCTCTCATCTCCTACCACCAACGACCGCTGCAGCAACCAGCAATGTTAGTATCTTTCTCGAAGGACTTGTCCTCCAGATTTCCCACTAACATGTTGGTGTATATGCGAGCCATCCGTCCTGACCAGTTCTTGGGGTCAGAGGAGTAATCAAACCGCATCCATTGGTCCAGGTGCCCTGCCAGACGGTACCCTCGTCCTGGGAGATATTTGTAAAGATCATTGCAGCCTCGCCATTGAGCAATCACAGTTGGTCATGAGGTCTCTCTGTCAATCTGTCAAATCCAAGCATGAAATGTAATTCTTCGAGAGCTACCACAAGCATGCGGTCCAGTCTAGTTGATGCAATAGCATGTGCAGCATTTTCACGACATGCTCAATAGTTCCTACCCACGCATCTGGGAACTCATCCCCGGTCGGGCTCTTCCAGTCACGAAAGATGTCGCTCTTGCTGGCTTCCAGCATCCTTGTTGTGCTGGCTTGGCTGCGGTATAGTGTCCGGTGATGTGCCTCGGATACCACATTATCCCACTGAATCGTCTGAGGTGCAAGCTTAGACCGAAATGCAGAGACACACCTGCGTTGATCAGCCGCTACCTGCTGAAATACTGCCTGCTTGGCTGGTTGAGAGTGAAACAAAGCTAACTCCTTCGTGTATCCGGCCACGACAGTGTCAGGCAAGTCATCGGCCACGCCTCCACGCCTTCAAAAGGCGGTCTGCGGCTAGTTATGACTCTATCCACTTCTCTGGGCCGGCTGGGGATTAAGTCGCTCACGTCCCACTTCGCCCGCGATGTGAAAATGCGTGAGCCCCTCTGGCTCTGGGCGGCATCCACATCTGCTTCAGTGGATCATCACTCAGGTCCATAGGCACTAAAATTAAGGCAGGCGCAGATCCGTTTTAGGGCCAGGAACTGGAGCTCTGGTGCCTGGGCTTCTCGAAGACTCGAACGCCATGGGCACTCGAGAGACACTGCATCATGCGGGGCATCCTCGTTAAGAACTACTCAGTACTACTTAGTATTCCCCTTCTGTCATCCAGTTCAAGTCGACATACTCCTAGAAAACGCTGGGACACTCCAATCCAGTAGAGTACTCATAGTACCGATTAGTAGTGTAGCATACTGTCTACTTTATGAGTCAAGTGAAGCTCCAACGTTTCATGCACGGTGCACCCTTGGTTGCCTGCACAGCGCTCGAAACTGTCAATTCCTACCCTGCTTTTCGCTTGTTGCTTCCGACTAGTTAGTGTGCCCCACTTTTGTATCGATAAAATCGCCCTCTCGTCGATTCGCTGTTGTGAAACTCATTGAGAGCTTAGCGTTCTTAATCTCAACATGCCAAAACCCTCTCATGAAGCACATTATAACAATAATGTCTCCTGCGGAGATATCCGGCTCGTGAATATTCACCTTACTGCATAGTGTGACCTTGAGTACATCAATGCTCGATGAAGCATCATCCTTTTCAGGCTCCTTGCGATGTCTGCGCAACCGTCGGCATGCATGTATCAAGGAGATCACGGATTCACTCTCGTTTCTCCTGAGGTGTCACAAGAGACTTTACGGTTTTCAAGATCTGTGTACATAGCATATTGTGGGTTTTTGGAATTATTGATCAACTAGGTAGACAAAATTGGTAGCGTCTACTAATTCTGATATCGATAAATCTGATTTGAGAGAATTGGAATTTGAAGTGCAGCTTCATCACGCCATATCTTCCAGGATACTTTTGTAGCCTAAATATGGCAGATTTGGCCTTGATAGGTGCGAACGGGTGCAATGCGGTAAGTAGGTACTCTGCTAATCATCATCTCATTCCGAATCCCACAGAAATGGTGCAATCCTAATGATATGGAGAGTAACAGTGCCATTACAAGTCACGGCTTAGATGGTATGCGTAGATAAAAAACTCTTGGTCTAAAGACTCGATCAAGGAAGACGATAATGGAAAAAGGGTGATTACTTTTGCCGGAAAGAGAAAACTGTGCAGCATATTCCGAATTTGGGGGCAGTTTAAGGATGATCGCTGATCAACCACTGGGGCTTCTCTTTAATGATTCATAATTGGTAACTGTTAATCTTGAGGTTTACATCCCGAAATCCAACCCCGTTGTGTACAGGCGCACCTTTCGAGCATACTGTCGTACTGATTGTGAAAAGGTCGTAAGGACATCTAAAAAGCTTGGACCAGGGTGTTTTGACAGATTTAGCGCCACTCTCCCCTGAGCGTCATTCATCGTGACGGAAGATATTTGGTATCTGTGTAAGAACACACAAGCTGTATTGAGCATGCATTGCGCTCAATACAACCTCTTGTAAACTAGCATGAAAACAATCTGATCCGTGATCCTCCATCTCGCGCCCTGCCGGATTCCTTGTGTGGACGTGACTTACAACTCACCACGCGTCTACATAGCCCTTACCGCCTTCGAGACTCCCAATGCCACTATTCAAATGCAGTACTGGCTTCCAGTGGCGAGAATCTGATCCGCAGCACGGCAGCTGAACGATTCTCTGAACCTACCCGGGTCAAATGCTGGAGGTCATGTCAGCTTCGATCAATGTCAGACCGCAGGCGATTCGCAGAAGGTCGAGATTACCAGGAGGCTTTGAGACAGAGGACGATTCAGCATCTGAGGCCGGTGATGACAGCACAGATAGAGATGGAAGCCTCATGCGCGCCCCTTCTCCACATTTACCTGGCGAATCTAGCAGCTTGCTCCCCTCCTACTCTGACAATGCCAATGCCAATGCCGTCGCTGAGAACAGCACGATCCTGGATGAAGGGGAGATGAACAACAGGCTTATGGATGTGGAATCTAGTTTTGTTCCTGAGATCTCGCACATAGTCGGAAGTGATCAAGGCATCGGAAGCACATTAACCTCTGAAGGTCAGGAAGATGACATGGCAATGCCCAGTGCATCTTCGCCTGCAGACGTTCCGGATATTTCGATGAACATGAAGACTGAGACATCGAACGGAGAAATGCGTGATTCTCGGCCCCCTCAAACACCACCAGGCGCCTACAAGACTCCAGCCCCTGAACAGCAAGCCGGCCATCGCATCAAGGAAGAGGACATAACAACCCCAATACCTCAGAATACTACGTCTCTGGAGACCATGTCCTCCTCGCCGACCGCCGCCGCCGCAGCAAGGACTGTTTCGAGAGTTATATCGCAAACCACATTAGGCGGTTACGAAACAGCTGACGAACACGAAGGTCCTGGATCACCAACCAAAAGTATATATCATAACAGCATCGAAAGCTTAGATTTTACTCCACGAAGATCTGGGATGGATGGTGATGAGGCAAAAATCCCGTACTCAACCGATGGCAATTCTGATTCAAGAGAATCTCTTTCGAACTATTCGGGCCAATCTAAGAGACCCAAATATCTTAGTAGGCGTCAATCTAGTCAGCGATTCTCTTACTCTTCTCTCACGAGCTCCAACACGGAGACTGGGAGTGATGCGACGTTGGGAGCTGATTATGCCCTTCAGTCAGGAGGAGCCCGTCCAGAACCTCGATTGCAGCGCAAGGCGAAAATGACCCTATCAAGGTCGACAAGCCTAGGTAGCATTGCTTCAGGTCTCTCTGCGCTGAGCGAAGGCGAGGAAACAAAAAGTCGTAGAGCAGTCATAGGCGCCACAGACCTAAGCACACTGAACGAGGAAAGCCCACTGGTAAACAAACAGCGTGGCATGGATGAGAGTTATCTGACCCCAAAGCCATCACTGCGGGACCTTGATATACCAACGGATACAGTATTAGCAAACAATGTACGCCACATTGAAATTCCAGGGACATTTGCGAAGCAGTATCGTCAAGGTTACAGAGATACTTCGCCAGATAAGATTACAACGGGATCCACTCCCGGTCCTGCAAGAATGTCAAAAAGTCTAACTCTGAAAGAGCATCGAAGTACAGTGGAAAGACTGGGAAAGGAGACCATAACGCTAACTATATTTGTAACCCT
>QQTW01001811.1_pt1 | contig 15265 bp, 18 predicted proteins | sample 1904831 | NCBI WGS metagenome assembly QQTW01 (sample SAMN09435610, study PRJNA476489) | Subsurface metagenome, whole genome shotgun sequencing project. | reverse complement strand
AGACGGTACGGTGGGCGAAGTTGCCAAGGGGTTATTGCGATCGCCTGTTACTTTAGGAATTATCCCTGTTGGCACGTACAATAATATTGCCCGTAGTTTGAGCATTCCCACCGATATAGTTTCAGCCTGTCAGGTAATTGCTAATGGTCAAATCAAAAGTATTGATGTGGGTCAAGCTAATAACGAACATTACTTTTTTGAAGCGGCGGGCGTTGGTTTAGATGCAGCGCTTTTTCCCATTGGTGAAGAAATCAAAGGCGGTCGGTGGGGACAAATGCTGCAAGCGGTTCGACTAGCAATAAATTACAAACCGCAACGGCTAAGAATGGAGTTTGACCGACCCATAGCGGAAGCCCGTGTATCGACTGTAAAGCGGCGGTTTGTGCGGAAAAAGCCCCTTGCTAGGCACGAATTGCGGCTTTCTGCTTTACTCGTTGTAATTGCTAATGGCTCGTATTACGGTACTGGTTTTACTGTAGCTCCCGATGCTGCGATCGACGATGGCTTGTTAACAATTAGTATTTTCCGCAACTTTAGCAAATGGGAACTAATGCGGCATTTTTGGTCAATTAGCAAAGGTCAACGTCAGTACAGCCCCAAAATAGAAACTTATCGAGTCGGTGAAGTCAAATTTGCCTCAGATGTTCCAATACCAGTTCACATTGACGGACACCCCATTGGAGAATTACCTGTAACCTTCAAAGCCGTTAAAGATATGCTTAAAGTCATCGTGCCACAAACTAAGGTGATTTTACCTGTTTAAAGGCGATCGCTCTTTAATTACAATTATCTGGGTGATCGCTAATCTCTCTATTCACCCGACTTCAGACTGGGTTGCACTAACCATTTCTTGAGAAGCATCAGATTCTTTATTAGCTAAATGCTGGACAACTAAAACCGAACAGCAAGCATGGTGAAGAACATAATTGCTAACACTTCCCAAAATTAATTCATTTATACCCGATCTGCCTCTGCGTCCCATAACTATTAGGTCGGCTTGCCAATTAATTGCCAAATCGCAAATAGTTTGACCTGGACTGCCTTGATTTTGACTAAATTCGGTACTAACTCCCGCAGCAATTGCTTGGGAGGCAAAACTTTGTAATAGTTGTAAACCTTGATTTTCAATCTCTTTGCATTGTTGTTGATAAATCTCTAGCGCTTTACTGCTTAATCCTGTATAGTATTCCCTCCCAAAACTTGTAGGCAGGTAAGGCATTCCTTCTTCTGAAGATAAAACGTGCAGCAACATAATACTAGCACCCGTAGTTTTAGCTAGTTCGAGAGCTTTATCAAAAACCGTCTTACCAATTGCTGAGGAGTCAATAGCTACCAAAACTTTTGCAAACATCATAAATCTCCCAATTATTTTAATTGAGTTGTTATTTTTTCGCAGCCTACAAGTTTATAATCTGCTAATTTTTATTTGAAAATATATTGATTTTACTCAACGTATTTCCCTTATAAATTACTTTGAACTTTGTACAATTTGCTTAATAAATTTGGGAAAACCTGACCATCATTAAGAGCAATCCCACTAACATACAAACCCAAATTATTAACGAACCCCAGCTAACAGACTGGCCTAAACTAGATGGCTCGGTATTCTCAGTTATTTTCTTGAGGATAGCCATTTGCCTTCCTCCATATTTATGTATTCTTAATTTAACCTGAAGGGTGTTATTAAATATGTTAATTGCAATGAAAATTAAAAACGATCGCATTTCTTTACAAATTTGGATGCAAATATTGCCTTAGCTGGATCTAGGCAATATTCCTTGTAACTTCCGATATAAATAAGCCCAAACTGGAAAATCTAAAAACTCAATTACTAGCCAAACAATAATTCCTAAATGCAAGCAAAAAGTTAACCCCGTCCAAAACACCGGAAACCAAGACAACGGGCTATCAGGTATGGGAGGTCGAGCGTAAACTGTGATGCCAATTAATATAGTTGGTAATACAACAAGCGCGATCGCACCTAACCAATAACCCCAACCTATTTCTACATCCTTTAACTGCCTTTGACTCCAGTTTTTGCCGTCCCACCGCCACATCAAAGGCGGCTGTCTATCCGCCATTTGCAACTGCTGTTTTTCCAAGTCCGCAGTAAAAATATGACGGCAAAATTGACACGCCATAGCCTCCATCATAGGCATAGTAGCAATTTCTCCTACATGGCAAATTGGGCAAGGATAAACTTCTTGAGTATTGAAGTATCTAGCAGATTTGTTTAAATCGGGCATAGATAAAATAAATTATGATTTGGGAGTTTAAAATCAATTATTGCGATGATTATTATCATAATGAACCCTTGCCCCTGCCCATTGGAGCTTTTCGCGCAAGGTTTGATAATAAGAATAGTTTTCTTCTAGAATAATAAACTTAGCTTGGCAGTCAGCCATTCGCACATCTACCCTTTGTCCAGGCCAAATAGACGTACCCAAAATACTATCAGTCCATAACTTGGTACTCAAGTCGTAATCAGCTAAGGGCCAAACGCTAACCACCGAACCCGCAGGTAAAATCAAAGGACGGCTAGAAAGACTCATCGGACAAATAGGCGTAACGATCAGCGCTTTCATGCCATCATGCACTATCGGCCCGCTAGCAGAAACCGTGTAACCTGTGGAACCTGTAGGTGTAGCAATAATTAACCCATCACCTTGATACTGATCGACGACTTCGGTCAGCCGAGGCGGGTTTGATGCACATTTCATTGAGAGCGAGAAATTTATCGCTCATTAATTCCGTATTAGTGCGATCGCCTTCGTAAATTGCCGCCTGCAACATCATCCGCCTTTGAATAGCATAGCGATCGGCGAGTATTCGCTGCCAAACTTGTTCGGAGTTCTTAAATTCCTCAAAAGCTTCCGTCAAAAATCCTAAATGCCCCCCCACATTTACCGCCAAAATTGGGATGTTATGAGGGGCTAAATGCCTTGCTGCCGTTAATACCGTTCCATCACCACCTAACACTATAGCCAAATCGATAGGCTGGGTTGCCGACGCTAAAAACACCGGATAAGGGTTATCTTTGGGCCCGCTTGGCCCCATAAGAATGCGGCAATCGAGACTTTCTAATTGCCGCGCGCATTTTTCCGCCCATTGGCGACTTTGGGCATCGGCGGCTTTATGAGCGATAATAACCTGCTTTAGTTGCACCCGATTACCACTTCAAAAGGTTAAATTGCTCCATATCCACCGTATCGCGGTTGCGATAAATAGTCAGCACGATCGCCAGTCCTACCGCCGCCTCGGCCGCCGCAACAGTAAGCACAAATACAGTAAATACTTGTCCTTTAATCTCTTGGGCATCTAAATAGTTAGAAAATGCCATCAAATTCAAATTCACCGCATTTAGCAATAACTCGATAGACATCAAAACTCTGACCGCATTGCGGCTAGTAATTAAGCCAAAAATGCCAATACAAAATAAAGCCGCAGCCAACAATAAAAAATATTCAAGTTGCATAATCTTCTCCTACTCAAAAACAGTTTTTATTTTCCCCCCTTTTTAAGGGGGGTTAGGGGGGATCGAGATAATGCGCTATTCACAGACTCATTCCTAACGTACCTACCCCAATTTACCCGCGCTTACCATCATCAAGACTGCTGGTTTTATCGCTGGAAACCCCTACAAGTTCTCTAGGACGTTCGGCTAAAGTCAAAATTGGCTGTTGTTTTGTAGGCGACATAGTTTGATCGGGTAAAAACTCGCGCCGTGCGAGGATAATTGCCCCGACCATGGCAATCAGTAATAGGATCGAAGCCAATTCAAAAGGCAACAAGAAGTCTGTAAAAAAATGCTCTCCAATCTTTATTGTCGAACTACTACCGGGTATCGTAGTCGGTGACAGTTTCCAAGGAGTAGCCAAAATCATCACGCTGAGTAAACTAAATATGCCTGCACTAACTATTGCTGTTAGCGTTGGACGCAGCCAAGCATTATTCATCGGCTTAAAAGTTTCGCGTTTGTTTACAAGCATGATCGCAAACAAAATTAATACATTGACTGCCCCGATATAAATTAATACTTGGGCCGCCGCTACAAAGTCCGCATTGAGTAATAAATACATCCCAGCAATGCTAATAAACACGCCTCCAAGCAAAAAGGCAGAATAAACGATATTGGATAACAGCACTACTCCCAAAGCTGCGCCAATCATCATTGCTGCTAAAATGCCGAATGAAACAATTTGTACGCCTTCTGCTAAATTCACTTTTTTATTAGTCTCCTTGTGGGCTAGTAGTTTTGAGCCAGGGAAACTTAGAATTTTCTCCACCGCCTCAAAACTTAAAACTATTTCGTCGCTGGTTTTTCTTGCTCGGCAATTTCTTCAGGCATTTTACCAACGCGACGGCTATCTGCTGGCAAATTGTGGGGTTCTAAAATGCCTTTAGGTAAATACACAAGTTCGCGCAGTGGTGTCACCATCGGATCGTCAGTTACTTTGTAAGGCAAACGCCCTAAAGCTACGTTGTCATAATTTAACTCGTGGCGATCGTAGGTAGACAGATCGTACTCCTCGGTCATGGAGAGGCAGTTTGTCGGGCAATACTCCACGCAGTTACCGCAAAAGATACAAACCCCAAAGTCAATACTGTAGTGCTTGAGTTTTTTCTTTTTGCTGGCTTTGTCAAATTCCCAATCAACTACAGGCAAATTGATCGGGCAAACTCGCACGCAAACTTCGCAGGAAATGCACTTATCAAATTCAAAATGAATCCGTCCGCGAAACCGCTCGGAGGGAATCAATTTTTCATAAGGATACTGTACGGTGATCGGTCGTCGCTGCATATGGTCGAAGGTAACAGATAGTCCCTGACCAATGTATCGGGCAGCTTGTACCGTTTCTTTGGCGTAATCCCCAACTTGCTTAAGAAACTTGAACATAGTATAGTGTCTCTCTCTAAATTTTTAAGAAGTCGCGCTAACCACCAAAAGCAACGGGAAAGGCTAATTTCAAGGCGGCGGTTAGTAGGAGGTTGACTAAACCTACAGGCAGTAAGAACTTCCATCCTAAATCTAACAACTGATCGATGCGGACTCTAGGTACAGTCCAACGTAGCAAAATTGCTACAAATATCAAAAAGTAAGCTTTTAGTACGGTCATAGTGATGCCCAAAGAAGCATCGACTAGCTGCAACCAGGAACTTGTTTCGCTGACTCCGAACAGGTTTGCTAGTACGTCAATGGGAATGGGAAAATCCCAACCACCCAAGTACAAAACTGCTACTAGCAAGGAAGAAAGTACCAAGTTTACATAAGATCCCAAGTAAAAAAGTCCGAACTTCATGCCAGCGTATTCGGTTTGATAGCCTGCTACTAACTCCTCCTCCGCTTCGGGTAAGTCGAAGGGCATCCGTTCGCATTCAGCTAGTACAGAGATCCAAAAGATAATAAAGCCTACAGGCTGTCGCCAGACATTCCAGCCCAAAATTCCGTACCCTGATTGTTGGTTAACAATGTCGATGGTACTCAGGCTATTAGACATCATGACGATCGCAAGTACGGCTAACGATAAAGGAATTTCATAGCTGATCGACTGGGCAGCGGCTCTTAATCCTCCTAGCAAGGAGTATTTATTGTTAGATGAGTAGCCTGCCATTAGTAAGCCGATAGGCTGAATGCTCGATAAAGCAATCCACAAAAATACTCCCGTACCGACATCCGTAATTACTAAATTCTGTCCAAAAGGCACTACTAAATAAGACAGAAATACGGGAATTACAACAATAATTGGACCTAAAGTAAATAGTAGAGGGTCGGATTTAGCGGGTACTACATCTTCTTTAAAAACTAGCTTCAATCCATCAGCTACCGGAGCAAGTAACCCAAATGGCCCCATAAAATCAGGCCCGATGCGTTGCTGGGCGGCGGCAGAAATTTTTCGCTCTAGCCATGTAGTAACTAATACCCCTACTGTTGCACCAATAATCATTAAGATCATTGGCAGTGGCATCCAAATGGCTTTGGCTGTACCCGCAGGTAAGCCCAGATCCATTAGAGATTCAATAAAGGTTCCTTGGAGGTCTATGCCTGAATTCATGTTTACGCTCTCAACATCATTGATTCAGTTAGTTATTTACAAAGCTGTTGGGGATTGACGGCTAAGGCTGTTCCGGCAAGGCTTGTAAATTTATTTTGTGTTTGGTTGTCTAAACTAACAGTTTGGGAGTAAAGATTTCTACCCATTCCACTGCTTAGTATACCGTTGCCCAGAGAAGTTATATCGCTTCTAGTCCAAGTAAACCTGGGCGCGATCGCGCCAACATAGTATGTATCTATGGAGTGGGTAATACTTGGGTATAAATCGCAATCGGGAATTAACCTCAATCTAAGGTTTATCGCTGCTCGATGGGTCTATACGTCTCTTTATGCAAACCTCTATACACTTGGCTGGGGCGAAAAATGCGGTTTTCCGCCAGTTGTTCTTTCCAGTGGGCCAGCCAGCCAGCCACGCGCGCGATCGCAAATATTGGCGTAAATAAATCTGTAGGCATTCCTAACTTGCGGTACACCAAACCTGAATAAAAGTCAACATTTGGGTAAATTCCTTTATGACCGAGTTTTTCCGCCACGACCTGTTCCATTTCTAGAGCAATGTCGTAGTATTTGTCATGCCCAAACTTCTCAAATAGTTGCTCTACTAGGTTTTGCAAAATAGTAGCTCTGGGGTCTTTGACTTTATAAACCCGATGACCAAAGCCCATAATTTTAGCTTTGCGTTGCAGGCGTTCTTCTAGGTAAGGGCGGACATTTTCTACCGAACCAATTTCCTCCAGCATCGCAATTACTTCTTCATTTGCGCCGCCATGCAAAGACCCGCCCAGCGTACCGACGGCGGAAGCGACTACTGCATAAGGGTCGGTCAAAGTAGAAGCGGTGACTCTGGCGCTAAAAGTCGAGGCATTCATTGTATGCTCGGCGTGTAAGGTCAGACAAATATCAAAAATCCGTGCTGATAAAGGGTCGGGTTCTCGCTCGTTGAGCATATACAGAAAGTTTGCCGAATAATCCAAGTCATCGCGGGGACGCACGGGGTCATTACCTTTACGCATGAGTTGAAAGGCTGCCACCATGGTCGGAATAGTTGCCAAAAGGCGCACTACCGCATCGCGGATGTAAACAGGGTTATCTAGGTCGCGGCGGGAATAAAACAAGCCCAAAGCGGCGGCGGAGGCTTGCAGGGCATCCATTGGGTGTCCGCTTTCGGGAAAACATTTCATCATGTCCCGGATGCGATACTTGATTCGGCGATGATAGCGAACTTCATGCTCGAACTCGGCAAGTTCTTGTTGATTTGGTAATTTTCCCCAAATTAGTAAGTATGAAGTTTCCAAAAATGTACTTTTTTCAGCTAATTCTTCAATACGGATGCCACGATACTCAAGTATTCCCTGTTGTCCATCGACAAAGCTAATACTAGATTCGGCGGCGGGTATGCCTTCCAATCCGGGTCTAAATTCGCATAGAGTCATAGCTACACCAGCAGAAATTAATATTTATTAAATAATACTCAGGCTAACTTATCAGAAACTGCTGCAACTATTGCATTTTTTCTTTTAAAGTTCTAGGCGATCGCTTAAAGTCACCCACTGAGCTACACTCAAATCCTCCGCACGCGCTTGGGGGTTGATATCTAATTGTTCCAGCAATTGAGTAAGTTCGTCTCGCTCTACTACGCTTTTAAGATTATTTCTGAGCATTTTGCGCTTAGTGGCAAAACCTATTTTTACCAAACTCTCCAAATTACGCGGACTCGTAGCTGATGGCAATATTTTCCGAGGACGCAACCGCACCACCGCCGAATCTACTTTTGGCGGTGGGGAAAAGCATTGAGCAGGGACAGGACAAATTAACTCGCATTCTGCCAAATACTGAACGCGCACCGATAGCGCTCCAAAAGCTCTATTACCAGGTTTGGCGTACAATCGCTCGGCGACTTCTTTTTGCACTAATAACACTATTGAATCAAAGCTTTGCGCTGGTGGAGTTGAAATTTTCCCCAACAGCTTTTCTAAAATTGGCCCGGTGATATTGTAAGGAATATTTGCTACTACCTTATTTAAATTCGCGCAAGCCGGATAATTAGGCAATTCTAGACTGAGAATATCTCCTTGCAGCAGTAAAAAGTTGCTAACTTTACCGAGTTGCTTGGCAAGGATAGCGCATAAATCGCGGTCAATTTCCACCGCTACCACCGACTGAGCCAAAGGTAACAACTGACGAGTCAGCACCCCCGTACCCGGTCCAATTTCCAAAATGCGATCGCCCTTAGTAATTTCTGCTGCCTTAATTATCTGGTGCAGCACCTTTTCACTTTTGAGCCAATGTTGGGCAAAAATCTTCCGCGCTCTTACTACCACTTAACTCCTTTTAGAAACTGCCGGACAATTTTCGATGTACCACCGCCAGGGTAACTCTACACCTTTAGAGATCCCAATCCGGGTGGTTTGCACAAAATTAATCTCCCCCGTCGCCAGTTTGTTGATAAATTCTCCACTGCGATGCTCTAACCACAGCGTTTCTTTTGGTTGCAACAAAATACCATTTAAACTGCGATCGATTTGCATGACTCTACATAATTTACCCGGCCCGGCAGCAAACCTTTGTAAATTCTCGCCTTCCGGTACAGATTCTAACTGCAAAGCTCGAATTAGTACCGCACTCGGTACTCCCTCTAAATCTGTAACCACATTAAAGCAATGGTAAATGCCATAAATTAAATAAACGTAACTTCTCCCTGGCGCACCAAAAACAACGTTATTGCGACTTGTACGACTTTTGTAAGCATGAAAAGCCGGATCTCCCACCGCATAAGCTTCAGTTTCAACAATTGCTCCCCGGATAATCTGTCCATTAGGTAATTGACGTACCAGCACGCAGCCAAGCAGTAGCGGTGCAATTTCCGTCGCTGGACGCGCTAGGAAGTCCGGTTCTATAATCTGATTGAAAACAGTTGAATTTAGCAAAGCAAATTAGCTAAAGTAACATCGTAACTAATAGCTCAATTTTAAAATACTAGGCAAGCAGTCTAGCTAAATAAAGGAGATAAATAAAAATGGATGTCAAGCTGATCTTGGTAGGTTTAACTGTAATATTTACAGTCTCTTGCCTATTTTTTGGGACTAAAAATGGGTTTTACGATTCTAAAAACTATCATGGCAACGGCTCGGCTCACTAAATTGAAGCTACATAAAAATTAATATTTTTCGCTCCTCACCCATGCCAGCTTGGAGAAGAAAGGGATTTGTTAGAGCAACAATTCTGATTTTCTCTTGAACTGGTGTAGTAATGAAAAAAACCTATACTTGGACGCATCTATTGCCAAGACTCCGTGCCAAAAAAACTGGGCGCGTAGGACTTTATACCAATTTATTTTCGATTGGCAATGAGGAGTAGCAACCCATCCTCCTCTAGCTCTAATATTGGAGGCTCGGAACTAGAATGTTTGGCTTACGGAGTTCACCATCAAGGCGAAGGCGTATGTCTATTAGTGCGGATGGGCCCGTATCGCATCTTGCTAGACTGCGGGATTGAAGATATTTCGCCGCTCCAAGCTCTAGAACAACCTATAGACTTAGTTTTATGCAGCCACGCTCACTCAGACCATGCTAGAGGCTTACTAGCCCTACATCAAGCTTTTCCAAATTTACCCATCTATGCCAGCGAAGTAACTACTCAGTTAATACCCCTAAATTGGCAAGACACCGAGGCTTCAATACCGCAATTTTGCCATGCTTTGCCTTGGCGATCGCCTATTGAGTTCCATAACGGTTTAGTTGTCCAATTGTTCCCCGCCGGACACTTGCCAGGAGCATCGGCAATTTTACTTACCTACACTAACGCTCAACGCTCTTACAAACTGCTTTATACGGGGGATTTTTTCTTATCTAATTCCCGTCTCGTAGATGGGTTGCCCATAGATGAATTGCGCGGCTTAGAGCCAGACGTATTAATTATTGAAGGCAGTTATGGCACTTCTCGCCATCCCCACCGCCGCAGTCAAGAGAACACTTTAGCCGAACGCATCAATCGCGCGATCGCCTCCAACCATTCAGTCTTAATGCCTACACCAACTATAGGCTTGGGACAAGAAATCTTAATGCTGCTCCGCAGCCATCACAATTTTACTGGGCGCGACCTAGATATTTGGGTAGATGGCAGTGTGGCAACAGGTTGCGATGCCTACTTACAACTGCTGCCCTATCTACCTGCTTCGGTACAGAACTTTGCCCGCCACCAACCTCTATTTTGGGATGAGCGAGTTCGTCCCCGAATGCGGCGTTTGGCAACCCCGCAGCAACTTACAAGGCAGCCTTGTATCGTTTTAACTGATGACACCAAAGATTTAAGTCAATACTGCCAGCCGGATACTGGGCATTGGGTAATCTTCTTGCCCGAAAAACCCGGTTATTCTGGAGCAAATACTATTACGAGTAATTCTCCTGCGATCGCTATTGAAACTTATTTACTTGCCCAACATAGCGATGGCCCAGGCATTACTCAACTAATTCACAATTTACGCCCCCAGGATGTAATTTTTATTCACGGTTCTCCTACTTACTTAGCTGACTTAACAAGCTTAGAGGAGTTACAAAATCGCTATCACTTACATACTCCGGCGGCTGGGACTTTAATAGAACTAAGAATTGGCGAGATGTTTTTGCAGCCGCCAGCGCCGCCGGAAACTAGTTACGAAGGCGAACTGAATGAATTGGATAGTACCGTTACAATCACCCTCCCGGAAGGAGTGACTACCGACCCCCGTTGGCGCAATTTTGCCGATACAGGTTTAGTATCTGCGCGTTGGCAAGGGGAAGAATTGGTGTTGCGGGGCTTATCCTCGCGGGAATTACTCCATACTGGCGATCGCGACTTCCTCGCTTGGACGGACTTAAATTGCTGCGGTACTTGTAAATTTTACCGGGGGCAGCGTTGCTGGAATCAAGCTTCTCCCTTATTTGGCTTTAAGGTAACGCCGGAAGGTTTTTGCCCTGTTTTTGAACGGCTTGATGCAGTCAATGACAATTTTCCCAGAGAAGCCGAGGAGTCTAGCGAGTAAAAGCGAGGAAAAGCGATCGCCAAATTTGACAACATTCAATTTTTGAACCCAAACAAAAAGCTCAGAAAAAATTGTATTTTTTCTGAGCTTTTGCAATTAAATATATTTACCTTACTCAGGATTTGAATCGTTGTGACGGTTATGAATGCGCTCTGCTTCTGGGCAATCGTCAGAAACAAGGGGTTCGACATTACCTCTAGGCACCGATGCTAGTTTTTGAGTTACAGCACCAATACTTTCTAAACGAACCATTTCTTCGTAAGAACAAATTTCATCTTCGTGGTCTTCCTCGTAACGTAACGTTACTAAATCTCCTTCTATATCAATAATCCGGGCGTGTTCAATCCAGCGTTGCTGATCTCTTAAGAAAATAGATACTTCACGCCCATCGCAACACAGTTGATAAATCTTGCGGTGTAGCATGTATTGCTTCTGCCTTTTTAAATGTGTTTAAATCTGTGAGCTTTTGGAGCTTTGACCAGCAAATATTACCTACTGGGGGCGAATCTATTGGTCTAGTCCTGTGTGGCGACGGATATTTGTTTAGCGACTTGGCGGGTTTTAAATATTTCATGTAGATTTTGCGTCACTATTTGTATTGTCGCTCCCGAATCTAAAACGGGTTTTCTAGGATAAATGGAGCGGAGAAGTTTTCGGATCGCGCGATCGCAACTCGTGCCAGGTTAGGGGCTTGGATAAGCTGAAAAAAGCGAGGATTTTTTCTCCTTTGCCCAAATCCAATTAACTTTCATCTTGCCGCCGGGTGCGGCTGTTTGAGTTTTGACCTCAACATGAATTTTGATAACTCCAATTGAGTTTAGCCCAATATAACTAATATTAACTTATTCTTTAGCTGTATTTACAAACAAAACCGCATTCTAACTACTTTATTTGGAGCGCTAAGTCCGCTAAAGTTTGCAGGCGATCGCGTCTTTGTGCCATTTTAGACGTATGACTGAGTCCGGCTTTGTCTAAAATATTACCCCAGCGATATACCCAGTCATGTCTAAGTAGAGAATTGACTATATTATTCTTACGTATCTCTTTGAGGCGCTCTGGCTGGGCGTTCAAGTCCGCAATAACTTCTGCTATATTGGCTACACTGTCGGAAAGTTCAATCACCGCATCAGACCAATCAAAATTTTGTTTAAACGTCTCGTTCTGGGGTGGCACTCCCAACATTACTGCTCCTCCAGAAGCGCCTTCAAAAAAGCGGATATTTAGTTCTTCTTGAGTGCCAATTTCACATTCACGATTAAATTTTGCCCTATAGGCGATAAAATAATCACTTCTTTTGACTATACTTTGATACAAAGCGCGATGATCTTGATAATTATTTGTAAATAAATAGCTCATTGTATCGTAGACATATAAAAAATCTCCTTGCTTTTCTAAAGTCAACAGCGATTCGTGTATAGAGGGCGAACGCCGACCGAAACTACATACATTAATACTTCGTTCTGGTTGTACGGGATAGGGACAAAATCTTACGGCATCTACTCCCGGTGCTAAATAAGCACAAGGCTTTTGAGTTGTATTAGCAACGGCTTTAATACTTAAACTTAAATTCATAAAAATATAGTCGAAATTTTTTAATACTGATAGTTGTTTTTGCTCCTTAGTATAATTTTTCATCCATACTTCGTCCAGCAAGCAAACAGCTTTACTACATCGTTCGCGCCAATTCGCAATTGAATTTAAGTACAACAAATCTATAGGTTTTTGACAAATAAAGAAAAATAAATCGTAGTCTCTAACTAAGCTAAAGTAATTATTAATTGGGTTAAATACTCTTGGACTTCCACTAATTTCAAAATATTTTCTAGATAAGTTGTTTGCTATTTTTTTAGGTAAGGTTTTTGAAAAATGTGGTATGCTAAGTAAATCAACTTCATCCCAGCTAGAAATACAGTTTTCAAACTCATTTATATAAGAACGCGACACATGAAATTCAAGATCGCGCATAGATAAGATCAAAACACGTGCTTGGGAACTTAACTTACTAGGTAAGGCTGTTTTATTCATAAATTTTTAACTATACTGTTTAGTCAATAAATTTGCTTTTTTCTGTAGCAATTTCGGCTAGTGCTTTTAATTTATTTTTTCTTTGGAGTATGCCCGAACTTGTGGGCATACCTACCGCATCTAATATTTTTTCCCAACGATATACCCAATCATGGCGAAGTAAAGAATTTACTACATTATCAGTACGAATCTTATTTAAACGCTCTGGCTGCGAATCAAGTTGAGTAATTATTTCAGCTATGTTGGTTGTATCTTCATCTAAACGAATTACCGCATCCGACCAATCGAAGTTTTGACTAAAAGCATTACAATTTGGCGGTATTCCTAACATTACTGCACCACCAGCAGCCCCTTCAAAAAAGCGAACATTTAGTTCTTCTTGACCTCCGGTTTGATTCTCCAAGTTAAATTTAGGTTTGTAAGCAATAAAATAGCGGCTTCTTTTAACTATATTTCTATATAAACTTCGATGCTCGTTATAGTTGCGAACAAATAACTCTCTCATTGTGTCGTACATATAAAAGAAATTACTTTGGTTTGCTAAATTCAATAAAGACTCATGAACTGAATCTGGACGACGACCTATGCTACATACATCAATACTTCGGTGGGGTTGCAAAGGATAGGGACAAAACTTTATAGCATCAATTCCAGGTGGCAGATACGAACAAGGGCGTTGAATAATTTCTGCAACTTTGCTAACACTAGAATTCAAATTCATAAAAACGCAATCGAAGTCTTTTAATGCTGTCAACTGCGGCTTGAGTTTATCTATGTTCTTTGCCCATACTTCGTCCAGCCAGCAAACAGCTTTACGACATTTTTTTCGCCAGTCTTTGATAGAATTTAGATAGCATAATTCTTTAGGATACTGACAAATAAATAAAAATAAATCGTATTCTTGGTCTAAAAGAAATTGATTAAAAGTAGGATTAATAAAAAGTGTTTTGCCTGTAGCTTCAAAGGCAGAACGCGAGATTTTCCTAGTAAGTTTATTGAGCTTAGTTCGCGAAAAACTAGGTGCAAGTACATCAACTTGCTCAAAATCACATACGCAGTATTCAAGCTCAAATAAAAAGCTGCGACCAACGCGAGACTCAAAGTTACGCATTGACAAAATTAAAACTCTGGAAGAACTTGCTGACGAAGTCATAATTAAATTCCTACTTTTGTTAGTTAAGTTTTGGCTTGGCTTTGAAGATTAATCGTTAAATAGGAATATGGTTGTGATTGTATATAAAGTTATTAATAAATATGAAAATCTAACTTCTTTCCACTTAACTATATTATTAAAATTCAGATAAAGTTTTTTGTTGATGATAAAAGTTTCGGAAATCCTCATCATCTTGGCTCAACTTTACCAACTCTAGACCCAAAGTAGTGAATTTTTTGACTAAGAACTCGCAAGCAGGACGTTCGGTAGCATAGTGTCCAGCATCGATCAAAATTAAGCCTAGATCGCGGCTTTCTTGAAATTGATGAAACTTGCAGTCTGAAGTTAAATAAGCTTGCGCTCCCGTCTTTACTACTTCCGAAATGAAACTAGCACCGCTTCCTCCTAAAACTGCAATTTTTTGAATATTTTGCCGCAGATTAGCAGTAGGAGAACAGATTAAATCTGGGGGGTGCAAAAGGGCTTGAATTTGCCCTAAAAAATCTTTCAAAGTTAGGGCATTCTCTAGTTTTCCCACCCGACCATAGCCTAAATTGGCTTGGGTTGGAATGATTGGTTGTACATCTTTTAATTTCAATAAAGTTGCTAAAACATCGGCTGTTCCTTCCTGTACTTGGTCAAAGTTGGTGTGGGCAGTGTATATACCAATTTGATGGCTAAAAGCTAACCGAATTACTTCTGCTAAAGCATCTCCAGTACGTAAAGATTTGAGTGGATTAAAAATTAGCGGGTGGTGGGCAAAAATCAAATTAATTCCCATACCTGCTTTTTGCAGAGCGATCGCTTCTTGCATTACTGCTAAAGTAGGCGTTAAGCACACCAACACTCGTGCCGACCGATCTAGTATTCCCGGCTCAATTTGCCAGCCACAGTTATCCCAGCGTTCCTGCCAAGCGGGATTTGCCCAAGCTTCAAACCAAGCAATTAAATCTGCAACAATCATGCACGCAACTCACAAATTAAGTTTTGAGCAACCTAGTATCTTAAGCTACAT
>QQTW01001810.1_pt1 | contig 15266 bp, 10 predicted proteins | sample 1904831 | NCBI WGS metagenome assembly QQTW01 (sample SAMN09435610, study PRJNA476489) | Subsurface metagenome, whole genome shotgun sequencing project. | reverse complement strand
ATGAAGAGGATTCATTGAAGCAGTCATTCCACCCCACGAGTTCTATCTCGACACCCCCACCAACATCGGACATTCACCCTTACCTCATGCTCTGCCCGTCGGATATTCTCGTCCTCATCGGTGCGCTCTTTCCCGAAAGGCGCCCTTCATCGAGCGTTGGAGGAGAGAATACGCACCTGCAAGGCTTCCGCTCCATCTCATCCACTTCGGATCCCTCGCTGCCGTTGCATTCCTGGTGGAATGCCCAGGGTGCGACCGATCGGGGCTCCATGGTCAGCATTAGCGGTTCGTCCATGACCAGCGAGAGTACCTCCTACGAGCCGGGACTGGAACGGTTCGGCCAGCAAGCGGACGGCATGTCCTCGTATACCTCGGTGGGATCGCGAGACACGCTCCTGGATCTGCAGCAACCGGATTCGGCGGAGACGTACAGCCATCTGATGAGATCTCATGCCAGTCAGCTCTCCGCTTATCTGGGACCGGAAGCGGTGACGGGAGCCATACATCCATGTCGAGAGAACTGGGCGATGGTGTATATCCTGGATGATGGCAAGAGCTTGACGACTAAGATGCCAACCGATTTGGATGCCCACGAAGGCGACATCATGGAAGATCAATTCGAGCCGGACGACATTGGACTCGACGAAACAGCACATGCTCTAATTCGTGACTATCCCCAAGTCAAGGAGACCATCTACCGCCTCGTGCAGGATTACGATGTCTCCGGACATGACATGTCCAACAGCGAGTCCACGTTGATGACCAACCGGTTGTCACGACTACAGGATCACTCCGAAGAGCCCGGATTGCCTCCAGCAGTGGTCAACGATGCCTCCGTTGTTGTCCCAGCAGTGTATAGGGCCACCGAAGCTGCATCAACTTCGACGGCAGCGAATATGAAACCGCTCAAAGAAGATTTTGCTGCTCAAGATTATCAAGAAGGTGGTCTGGAGGGCGGCGATAATTCTGTTGGCCTCGTGGCGATGCTTGAGTCTGCCATCGCTGATTGCCAGACCCGGATGGACTTTGTCGCAGCATCCGAGTACTGGGAGACGTTGCAGCAACTGCAGGCCTCATCAACTCCGTCTAACGACCATCAGACGGATGGCATTCTTCTAGAGCACTTTGCTCGAGCACCACGCAAATACATCAGCAGTGCTGCTGGTGCGATCGAGGGTTACGATGCTTGGTCAACCTGGTTGCAGCACACTCAGAGGAGACGATCTTCTGCCCTGGAAAATGTCATCCATCAACTGGCGCAGTTGCGGGACAAGATTTGGTATGTCACGGATGTCAAGAATTCGGCGGCATATGACGATGCGAAGAACGTAGCCATCGCATTGAAATACATGGGTGACGCCCCCAAATCGTCCAAGACCAAATCGTCGATCCCGTTCCTGCCCCGCCATTTCGGCCGAGGCTCCGAGAGGAACCAACTGCTCAAGTCCGAGGCGCAAGTGGTGGCTTTGCTGTCCACGTCACCCGAGCAGGGTGGCTTGGGCAAGCTGTCTGACGAGCAGTCCGACATGACGCTGCATTGGCTCGAGCAGAGAAAGATTGAGAATCTCTGCAAAGGGGAAGAACGGATCCACCGCTTCTGTCTCGAGATTGAGCGGTGCGTGAACCGACTGGTCGGATATGGGATCACGGACGCACCGGTGCTCTGGTCCAGCGAACTCTACACCAGGGATCAACAAGTGCTCGAGACTGGCCATCAATTGGGGGATCTTTCTGTGACGGAGTTCGGGACGCTCATGATCACTAGCCGCGACGGTCCTGGCCGTGCGGAACGAAAAGCAGTTGGCCGAGGCAACGATCGATTTGGGAGGCCTCTTCCACTCGCGGTTCAGTCGGAGTATAGTCTTCAGCAGCCGCTGAGTTTGGGCAGCGGCGCTTCAAGAGGACACCGCAACCCCGTCGATTTGCTCACTTCATACCGCCCCTTCTCGACTGGCGCTATTGACTCCAGGTCCGGCAGTCCCATGACATTCTGGTCGCCTTTTCTGGAGCATACGGAACTTTCAGGCAACCCAGGCCAGCAATCATCCACTCGGGATGTGTTTCAAAAAGGCTACGGGCCGAGCAAGGGATCAGCAAGCTCCACGGAAAAGCAAGTCTTCTTGAAGAACTTGAAGCAGGGACTGACCACTCTACTTCTGAGTGACCTGGGCGCCACAGTGTGGGGTAAAGGCAGTGAGACGGACGCCTGGTTCTCCAGCGAGCTTGGAGAACGATTCCTGGCACGGCGAGATCGCAACTCTCAACAGCCCGACCACAAGACCTCGAAGCAACCAGTGATGAACACCGAAAGCGGGTATGCGGACGTTGGTCGGTCAGAGCCTACCACCGCCGTCCCCTCGCACATCCTTCCAATACGCTCATCCACTTCGGCAACGCAGACGGACTCTGGTGTCAAGACGGCGACGACGTTGATGTCCGTCACCATGCCGAACGTGACCTCTTCCAGCACTCCACCGCATCTTGGTCCGGAGCAGCGTTCAGCCTCCACTGCACAGTCAGAAAGCACGCCATCCACGCATTCTGCATTCCCCTACGATACCTCTTTCCGACGCCTCGTTCGCCTCTTCTCAACCCACCCAAGCCCCTTTATCAAACTGCACGCTCTGCGCGAGCTGGCTTCTTTGATTGCCGTGTCCACCCAACCACCCTTGTCCCGTCACTCAACCACCCGATCACGACCAGTTTCAAGTGCCCACGTGTCTCCCGTTCCCCACCGGTCGCCCGCCTCCGTCTTCCTCAGCTCCAACCGACCGACAAAACGTGCCAATCAGCTGGAAGAGGTGATTGCGCACTGCGAGCAGCGGCGAGACTCCGGTCAGCTCCATCGAAGCTCGTCCCTGCCATGGTTGAGGGATCGGGGCGGCCATCCCTCATCATCCAGGAACTCTTCATCAGCCCAACCGATCGTGGCCACTCTGCAGCGACTCTTCCGCGACCCTCACACCCGTCCTCCGAGTCTCTTCCGCGATCTCCAATTCATTGCCTCTTTCGTTCCCAGCCCGATCCTCGACGACCCCACCACCGGCAGCGCCTTCTGGAATGCCTCTCTAGCCGCGCTCGGACTCAAGCAAGATGTCTGCCGAATGATGGTCGAGATGGCCGACGACATCGTCGCCTACCACACCAAAACTCGCCCGGTGCCATCCAGCCAGATGGCCATCGAGGCCGCTCCGTCAGCCGAGCTCTCCCAATTCAAGATGGCTGATGCGGCGCGGATGCTGGCCATTCCTGCCAAAGAAGGCGATCCCGTCGCGCAACGCGAATTGGCCATCTTCTATCTCACCCATCCGGATCTCGTAGCGAGGACGACGTTGCCGCTCAGCAAGCCACGCGAGACGTTCAAGGCCCAGATGAATCCGCGGGACGAAGACCCCGCCCGAAGCGATCCGGCGACCATGTGCGTGGCGTATCACTGGATGGAACTCAGCAGTCAGGGGGGTGATCAGTTGGCGCGTCAATACCTGCAGGCGAGGGCCGAGTTGAATGCCTTGCCATGATCTATTGTCTGGGGGGGCTATCTGGACGGCTTTCTTCTCGGGGGTATCTACATTCCCATCTATGCATTTTAGCATGGGCTTCTCCCATGCATTTCACATTATTATTCACATCTACTCTAATTTTGGATTTCATTAGTCTCGTGGCCTCGTTGATATCCTCCGAGACCACTTTGGTTATTCGCCCGGCGCAGTAGACGTGCTCCAATCTATCATAGTCGGCCATTTCATTGTACATATTCATTGTTGTTCACCTGGATTCAACATTTATTATGAATACTCGGTCTGTATCTTTGTCTTCCCTAACATCTCATCTCGTCTAACCTCTCGCGGCTTCGCCTCTACCCTACTGCATCGATAAGAACGTTACGTTCGAGAACGGACCTCAGCCGCATAGCCGCCGACATCAACGGCACCATCGCAAACATGATCTGCAACGGCACGTTTCCCAAGTCCAAGCTTAAATGACTTCACCTGTACGATGACGAGCGCCAAGCACGAATGACGAGCGAGCCACGCGAAGCATCAGCATGGGCACCACGCACTGGGGGGAGATCCAACCCACGCTTCAGATCATCAGCTTCGTCATCCGCCAACTTCTTTACCGGATGAGGCGATGGCCCTTGCGGCCGTACAAGCGGATCTGTCGATGGAGTGGGATGATCCACGACTTTTTCGCGTGGCTGATGTGGAGAGAATCCTTGTCGACCATCGAATATGCACCCGGGAGGGTGTTTGCTCCGACTATACTGTTACCGCTGCTGCACATCATGCGTTGGTTGAGGATGTTGGATTGCCCTCGATGATACTACTAGTTATACATTGGGATGTATTATGTTGCACCAACCCCGCAGTACGACCGTCTACAACAGTTGCCATCGCGGCCGCAGGTTCACTCACGATCCGAACGTAAGTGCATCGGACTGATGACGACGGCAGGTTCGTTATCCTATGGACGACGCTGATGCCTTTGTATTCCACCGAAACGATGGCCATGGAAGCACCTTCGTCGGACTTATGACGAAGGCAAGTGGTTTCCTTTACCACATTGATGACGACTGAGTTCTTTCATCAGACTGACGATGACCATACTCTTCTCCATCAAATGGATGAAGATGTCAATATCTCTCTCATCGGACTGATAGTGATGACATGACTTGGATTCCTGCCATCGCTCTGACGACGAAGAATCATTCATCCATCTTACTCGTCACCACAGTTATGACGAAGGGTGACTTGACTAGTATTCACTGTGCCCTTTGACCAGCGTTCATACATCACCAATTATATCGACGCCGTATACCTTCTACGGATGATGGCAAGAATAAAGACCCTCGTCAGATGGGTTATTGACGCTGACAGCTGACCCCTAGTCCGGTGTAACACCTGCCTCTTTCCCCCCATCAGATGTCGATATCAAAAGCCGCTAGCCGGTTCCCGAGTCGATGCTGTCGTGGAACGCAATACAGCCCCGTCACTGGTTTACAGTGATGTTATCCAATACAGATGCTACACCGAGCTAGCAGTTCGACTCCGTTTGATGCATGTTACTGCAACGCCGGCATTTGAAGATGCTTTAGTCTTTCCACTCTTAGATGTATCACCTGAAGCTGGCCAGATCCGTCTCCTTCTGCAGCCATCCTGCATATCAACCAGACCAGATCCATCCAGTATTCTAATGTTTATCAACGTCTTATGTCTCTCGCCTGTTGAACGTACCGTACCAGCAGAAACGGTCCGGTGTTTCGTTTGCAGCATCCCTAATGGATAGACTTTGATGCCTTCCCCCGCATCTTTATCCTGTAGCTCTAGCTCTAGCTCTACCCCACCTTTTGAGCTTCTCATATGATTCTCTATCCTCCTCTGTTCTATTCTACTCTCAAGTCTATCATCTTTTCTTCTCGGTAGCATCGTAGGACTGTATTGATGTAAGGTGTGTATACAAATGGTCATTCATCATCCATATTCCCTTGTCCTGCTGAGCTCCTCGCTTGACACCCACCCCCCTTCTCTTTCCTTCCGTGCCATCCCTCCCCTTGTGCGGCCTGATGCTGTCGGCTGAGGCTACTTTTTGTACGTGGTACAAATAGGTGATTTCTACCTTGTCACTTCCCTACTACATACAGCAAGAGCATTTCACGTGCGAATCGAGATCTCCAGTCACCATCGTAATTCCGCTCTCTCTCGATTTCGATTATCCGTCATCATCCCTGCCTTCTTCAGTCAGTCCCTAATTCTCGTCTCTTAGTCTTGATATTGCTACTGCAACTTACCACCAACGTACTTTCCCTCCGGGACCCGAGATTTGCGCCACAAACATCATCACTGTCGCAAACAAGTTATTTCATACGATACATACTCGAACAACACCAACTCAGAGAGTAATAAGCATCATCGAATGACACAAAGCGCCATGGGTCTTGTCACGAACAAAGACGTGAAGCGTCCCAAGGGTGAGTTGAACCATCATCCATCCATCCATCCATTCATCCTCTCATCGTTTCCTACATATATAATCCAAGTCCAGAGACGAGACACCAACTAATCATTCACGCAGGCATCTTAAAGAACCCCTCTCAAACATCCACCACCACCACCACCACCACCACCACCCGCTTCAGCACTTCCGGATCAGGAGGAGGAGGAGAAGTCTCCCTATCCACTCCCCGACCAGACCTCGATCGGCAATTATCCGACAAAGATCTCACCTTACAAAACACTCTCCAAAACGCCGGTCACCGCCGTTCTTCCTCCAACACGCGACCCGGGGGTTCATCCTCACGACGTACTTCGGGTCTGAATCCGCTGACGGGTACTCTCGAAGACGACGATGACGGGAACAACGCCCGTCTCAAATGGGACGAAGCGAATCTGTATCTCACCGAGCAAGAGAAGAGTAGTACCATGAAAATCAACGAGCCCAAGACTCCGTACGCGAGACGGTATGATCCCGCTGAGGACGAAGATGACAACGACGAAAATGGGGAAGCAGCGAAGAGGAAGGGGGATGCGACTACAGGGATGGGGGATGACAGCGCGGACATCCGCACTCTAGACGCGGGCGAGTTAGTCGTGGACGAGCTCGATAAGGTCGTTACATCGTCAGGATCAGGATCAAGGAGTCGGACTCGCGAGGATGAAATCCCCGGATTAGAACTGGGTGAACCCGAAGAAGCCGTGCCGGAACAGACAGCGACCAACAACAAGAATCAGCGAATGAGACCAGCAAGCGGAAGGAGTAGTTCCGGAAGTGGGAGGCATGAGAAACAAGTCATCGTCGATGATCCCGATGTTGATCACGGCAGCGGCTTGCAGGACGGCGGTGTCGACATCGCGACGGATGAGGAGAGAGAGAAACATCGTAAATTCGAGGAGATGAGAAAAAGACATTATGAGATGAGGAATGTAAAGGGGTTATTAGGGTTAGTTTATTTTTATTTCTTTATCCTTTTTTTTTCGTGCGATTCATACGCACTGTCTGGATAAATTACACTGTTTTAGGGATTTGGATTGATGGGCTAATGAAATGGTTATTATATGAGTGATAGACACCCCGAGGAACTCGACGCGATGGACATTGATGATGACGAGGACGAAGATGAAGGGGAGGATGACAAACAAAAGACAGGAGGACCGAACGGAACGTCAATGGGCGGTGTAAACCCACCGATGCCCGATCCGTTGATCAATGGAGGCGGAGGATGAGGAGGAGGAGAGCAGCACAATCAATGAATGAAGGAGTATGAACGCATGGTTGGAAACTGAGCCTCGACCCTCGTCTCAGAGGAAGTTGATTGATTAGCAATTATCAATACTTTAGTTTATCTTACCCATCTTCACCTATATTCATTGGCTAATTTCGATAATCAGTCTGTGGGGGCTCTCCCTCCCTCCCTTCGTTCGTTTCTTCAATCTACCAAATGATCCTATTATATGTGCCTTCCGTGCACCTTTATCCTTCCTCGTCATTTCTGAATTGGATTGATCAAAGGGCAACAACTGCTCTCCGACCTAAATTTGGATTCAATACCGATGTCCATCCTTCGTTTTTTCTTCAATCAATCGACCAAAGATCCTATCCTATCCTATTATGTGTGTTCAGTACACGTTTTATTCTTATCCTCCCTCCCTTCCTTCCTTCCTTATTCCTGCGTCGATTAATTGAATGAAGAACAAGTTTTATATCGACCTACCTAGTTTGGAATTCAATACCGCTACATTCATGCTTCATTATCCTTCCTTCGTTTCTTCAATCGAACGATCAAATGATCAGATGATCTTATCTCATCCAATTCAATGTGTATTCGGTGCACCTTTTATCCTTTCTTCCTTCGTTCGTCATTTCTGCATCGATTGATTGAATGAAGAATAACTCTTATTAGGCCTCGAGTTGGATTCAATTCCAATGCATCCATCCATCCATCCATCCTCGTTATCATACCTCATCTCATCTCATCTCAATAAACATGTAGGTTCCTACGTATACATTCCTACGTGGAAATTCCTAGGTAGACGTTCCTAGGTAGACGTTCCTCCATATACGTTACTACGTAGACGTTCATACGTTACTTAACTTCTGCACGGTACGGCTAAGCTCGTACTGTAGCGACAGTAATGTAGGGAATAAATAGCAGCAATGACAGTACAAGTGATGAATAGCAGTAACGATGGTGCAGAGAAGATAGTAGTAGCGACGACAAAGCAATGAGATGGATACTCAGGAATCAGTCAAGGAGGTCACACCAAACAAACAACCGAGCAAACAACCAAGCAAGCCCGTTCTTTTCTCCGTCTCACAAGACGGTATTCGCTATTCATATTACCATAAGAAGCGATCCATCCATCTTCAGACAGGGAAGCCAGCCAAGAGAGCTATTCGTTATATCATAACAAGCAATCCATCTTCAAGTATAGAAGCGAGCTAGCCAGCCAACATTAAAAAGAGACGAGCCAGCCATCATAAACGAGAGACAAGCCGAGAGGGGTGGTAGGGACGATTAATTAACTCCTCCGAACTCGGAACGAGAAATCATCCCCTCGATCAAGATAGACCACTTTTTCAGTCAAACCAGCTTCGTCGACGGCTTTTTTGAAATCGGAGAGGGGGGTGAGGAACATGTCGTAGTCACTTCATTCATATCACCACATTAGCTATTCATTGATCTTTTTTTTTCCGGGATGCCGAATCGCATCGTATTTCATCCGTGTGTTTTATACCCATTCGTACTCATCCTCGCGAGAGTAAAGATGATGGTTGGGAATAGGGAATGGATGGGATAGAAACGCTTTGGAGGAATGATGGGGAGACATGGAAGATGGAGGAAGGTGCAGAAAGAGACTGATACGATCAAGGAAAGAAAGAGGCCGGGAAGGAAGGAGGGAGGGAATGTAGGAGGAGAAGCAGCGATGGAAAGAAAGAGGGGATACAAGAATGATTGAATATCCCGAGTCATCACTCCGAGAAACGACGAAGGGGAGTGGGTGTTCACACAACGAAGCAGAGAAGATAGGTATAAACCCAGAAGAGGGAGAATTTGAAGATAAAAATGAATAACTCACTCGTAATGAATCGGAATCGTCAAATCCGGCTGAATCAATCGGATCAAACCCACCCCTTGCTCTGCATCCATGGTAACCATCAATAACGGCAATTTCTTGCTCGGAATGGTCGTGCCACCGAGATGCACGAGCATTAAATCGATAGGTTGATCTTTGTAGCGTTCGGGGATCTGTTTGAGTTCGTCGACCAACAACGTGTCCCCGGAGATGTAGATCCTGTAGCCGCATTTGAAATTCTCTTCCTCGTCTTTCTTAGCATCGGAGGAGGAGGATGGGGTGGTGGTGTAGCCGAGTTCGATGATCCAGCCGTTTGTTGGAGGGACCTTTATTTACCATTCGTTATATATTGATGAAATTGGAGAGGAACGGGACAGGGTGAAGAAGGGACGTACTGCTTTCAAAAAATCATTCAACGAATCAACCCATCCCGGCGGAACATGTTTGCCGGGCGTAGCTGTGACTTTGATCGCGGGTTTCGGAGTCCCATCACCACTAACACTGCCGGACTCGGGCTGGGATTGTTGCCCCTCCTTCAAGCGAGACCCAGGCTCGATCGCCACCAGTGCGCTCTCGAATGTATCCAACGCTGTGACAGCGCTGAATTTCTCCTCGGCTGGCTTAGCGTCGTCGAGATGATATTTGGCATGCGGGGTGGTGATGATCGGAAGATCACGACGGAGAGAAGCCTCGACTTCTCGGTCGAAGTGGTCTCTACATTACATTAGATGGCTATTCTCAGTGTAAATTAGGGCATAAGGTGGGTCGAGATGGAAGATGTGTATGAACAAGATGATATACGTACTCATGGTAGTGCGAGAGACAGATGAGGTCAATCCTGGGTACTTCATGGAGGTCGACTGCTGGATTGGTCTCCCGAACAGCCGTCACCTATTCGTTCATGTTAGTCTCTTCAACGACTATGTATGGAATGATATGTAAGAAGATTACTGACTCCTGGACCAAGATGGACATGGTCTCCTGCGTGGAGGAAGTTCGGCTGTCATGAGCCCCATCAGCGTTCCATTTCATTGATTATCGTCTTGATGTAACTAGAGTCGTTATAATACATCAGTCAAGATGCGGATCCCTTCCCATTCTCTGTATTATCAGTTAGTTTGATGATGCTTGGTCGTGTATATGTATGATAGAAAACGAAACGTACAGAATGGTGGTGGCAGTCCCAATAAAGAAGATTCGCGCATTCTCTTCTCCCGCTTTGGACGGATGCACTTTAGCCTCTTTTGCTGGAGGAAGAGACTCCTTGAACGGCTTATCCGGCGGATGATCCCTGGTCGGATGGACTTCGTTAGTAGGGTCCAGCACGAGATATTCCTTGATGGCCATGTTGAATTGTAGCTGTAGTTAGTTAATCTCGAAAGGTTTCGTCATATACGTCATGGTGGGGCTAATCGCGATAGCCGCTGAAATTTTGCCAAAGACTAGAAAACAAAACAAAAAGCCACGGTGGGCTGGGGTATCATATGATGATGACGATCAAACCAATCCTCCGTCGCGATGATGAATATGATAGGAAATCCACCACCATACTGATGATGATGATGATGATGACAATGAAAACATTCCTCACAATAATGACGATGAACAGAACTCCGCCATGCTGATGATGATGACAATGAAAACATTCTTCGTAACCATGAGAAAACGTCCGTCATACTGATGATGATGAACCCAATGCTCCGTCGCAATGATGACGATAGGAAACCTCCGCCATAGTGATAATAACGACAATGAAAAACATTCTTCACAATGATGACGATGACAAGAGAACCTCCGCCATAATGATGATGATGAAACGAGACCCTTCTTCATAATGATGACGACGATAAAAAAGCCTTCTTCATACTGATGACGACAATAAGAAACCTCCATAATGAAGATGATGATGAGCGTGAGACCCACCGCAATGATGACGAAGAAAAAGACGTAGAAATCCAGGACGGAGAAAGAGGAGCTCGATCTGGAGACATACACCGAAGTCAGTCAATCCAGAGAGCTCGACTCCTCCTCGACGTCCTGGATTTCTACGTCTTTTTTTTCATTCATTTTTTGGCGTATTTATACCGGTATTTCCCCGGCGGCAGCCCCTCTTCCTTGGCCCATTGCTGCATCAACGCAGTGGCCATCAATTCCCGCTGCTGGCGCAGCTCGTCGTACTGACGACGCAGATCCTGGAGGTCGCCGTCGGACTGACGACGTAGTTTCTCGAGGTCGTCGTCGTGCTTCTGGCGGAGTTCTTCGTCGTGCTGACGACGTCGACGTCGTTCTTCATCGCGCTTCTGGTGAAGCTTCTCGCGCAACTGCCGAGCGTCGTCTTCGTACTTGCGGCGGAAGTTGTCCTTGAGCTGCCGCACCTCATCGCCATGCGTGCGGCGGAGGTTCTCTTCGAGTTGACGACGGTCGTCATCGTGCTGACGACGGAGATTCTGTTCCAGCTGATGCATGTCGTCGTCATGCTTGTGGCGGAGGTCGTTGCTGAGCTGCTCCAGCGCGTCGCCATGCTGACGGTGGAGGGTCGTGGCTGCGTCACGCTGCTGATGGAGTTGCGCGGCAACATCGTCATGCTGCTGACGAAGGGTGTTGAGCTCGTCGTCATGCTCACGACGGAGGGTGGCTTCGAGCTGTCGCAGCGCATCGTCACGCTGTTGGTGGAGGTCTTTGACGGTCGCGTCATGCTGATGACGGAGGATGGCAAGCTCATCGCCACACTGCTGACGGACGGTGGCAAGCTCATCGTTGTGCTGATGACGAATGGCGGCGAGCTCATCACCATGCTGCTGGTGAATTTTCGCGATCGCGTCGGCGTGCTCGTGGCGAAGGGCATCGTGCTCATCGTCATACTGCTGATGGAGGTCCTTGATCCCGTTGACGTGCAGACGAACCATCTCTTCATGATGCTGGCGACGATTTTCATCCAGTTGGCGGCGTCGCTCGTCTTCGTCACGCTTGCGACGATCGTCCTCCTCCTGTCGCTTCCGGCGCTGCTCCTTTTCGTAATCCTCCTTATGTTTTTCTACATTCATCTTCAATTTCTTGATGTCTTCCTTCAGCATGGCCACCTCCTCCATTTTGCCCTCTAGTTCGAGGTAGCGTTGTTCGCGTTCGTTGGCGAAATTGACCAGGTCAACATGCCTGGAATGATCGAACTCCGCTCGCTGCGCCGCGATTGTTTCGGCCATGGTGACCATTTCTGCTTTATGCTGTAATTTGAGGTCGTCCATTTCCCGCTCGTGCCGTTCGTCCATCTCGATGATGTAGGATGTTTTACGGTGTACATCCATGTTGTTACGCACCATATTGGCCACTTTTGTCGATGCTGATGCCACCTCCTGGCGGAGGATCTCCATCTCTTTATTCGCCGCGATACGATCCTCGATCGACGCCTGCCGCTCTTGGATCAGGGCCGCCTTGAGCTGGGCCACCAGATCATGATCCTGCTGGTGGGGGGGTGCGACCACCTCATTGCGCTGGACCGCTGGCGGCGATGCCGGTAGATCCTGCCCGCGCATGTAATCGACCATCGTAATCGTGAAGTCGGACGGGCCATCCTCCGAGCCGGCGTCATCGTCCTCGTGGTGAAGGTCGTCCTTGCCGTCGCAGGCATCATGATGGAATGAGGAAGAGTCGTCGTCACTCATGCCAAGGTGGGAAGCAGCGTCGTCGTCACCCATGCCAAGGTGGGAAGCAGTGTCGTCGTCATCCAGACGAAGGTGGGAAGGATTGTCGTCGTCATGCGGGCCACGGTGGGAGCCCTCCTCATCATCATCGGATCGGTGAAGAGAAGCTTCATCTTCATTGTCCTGAAGATGCTCATTCATGCGAATAGGGGATCCAGAAAGCGACACCCGAACAGAAGGCGACCGCCTGATGCGGAGTGGGGGAGAGTCGTTCCTGTCGGTCGACAGAGTCCAATCGAGTTCCTGATCCATTGCGAATTGTTCAGATGTATCCATTGCGACTTGTTCAGAAGCGACCTTTGATGTGGAAGTGCTGTTCATCTGAAGTTGTTCGAAGCTGTGGAAGCTATGGAAGTTGTTGTTTGGGAGAGAGAGAGAGTCGCGGGGCAGATCAGGACCAGCTTTGTTTACGTTGAGGATGCGACGCTGACATAAGCTATGTGTCAGCTGGCGGCTGTCTCGATTGGGAGGGGACCGCTTACGGGAGATCGACCGGCAAGAGCCAATCACAGCTAGTACGGCGGCAGTGGCGTCTAATTCCGGGGAGAGTGACCTGGGATGTAGCGTTAGGACAGAGCGACTGAAATGGCACCATGTTCACAATTTCACAATCGCTATTATTCATCAACTAGCTGTTTCCTTCTTCGGCTTCTTCCTTAACAAGCCAGCCGACAGCAGCGTGGGTCCCACCTCCTTTGGCAATTCAGTCGGCATGTTGCTGGTGTCCGACTGCCCGTCCCGTTTCCGCTTGAGCAAGTCGAGGTTGAGAGAGCGAACGGTAGGCTCCTGCGTAGAAACAGCGACTGCCTCGACCGTCTTTTCTCCCACGACCATCTCGCCCCAACTACTCCCACCGCTGATGCCTGAAATGTTTCGAACTTCCTGCACCCATCGAGCACTACTTGCTACGGCAGCTTCTCGATTGGCAAAATCCAATCGGAGAAGGAAGTTGTTGATCCGCTGATAGTCGCTCTGGTTGAGAAGCACTCGGCCTCGGCTGTCCAAGGGCCAGTAGTAGTAGCGACTATCACTGCATTGGCTTGAGGATGAGTTTCCTGGCGCAGCAGCCTTGGTCCGAGGTTGACGTGGAATGATAGGACCTGAGAGTGGTTTGCGCCTGCGTTTCCCCGAGTCCTTTGCAAGCGGGCTTACTCCCCTCCGTGCATTGTCCTTGGTGCTACGGCGCCCAGACAGTGACGGCAGGCTGGCTTTCCGCTTACGACTCGTCTCCAGCTGCAGATCCGCGTGGGTTCTTCGCAGCCAGGTGACAGAGCCAGGCGCATCAGTCGCTCCCGGCTCGGAGTTTATTAATGTTCCAACCGGCCCAGCTTCGAAGGGGGATCTCTGCGGAGAGCTTCTATCAAGCTCCGCTGGTGCAAAGAGAACCCAGAGAAAGCCGACGAGTCTCCCTGAGGAACACTCCTGTCGGAACTCCATCGCTTCCCAGAAGTGTTCGAGAGATTGCACACCCGGCCATCGTCCCATCGTCAGCCGTTTGGAAGGACTCTTGCTGAAAGATTCGTGGGCAATCTCTGGAAGTGTGTCGTCCAATTCCACCGCGAAGCGGGCCTTTGGATCGTCCGGGAATCGAGGAATGAGACATCTTGGAGGTGCGCTGAGTGGCTGTGAAAGCAGCAACAGCGGATGGCCAACTATCCACCGTTCCCGCGATGCAGCATTGGCGCTTGTCAGTGCTGCTAGAAGATTGCGCGTCTCTCCTCGGTCAAGGCCAGGAACTTGAATATATGCGCTGGTCGACCAAGAGCCTTGCTGCCTCTGGTTGCATCCCTTGCCACCTTCATTGTCTTGCGCGGTGCTCAACAGCGGCTCCAACACTCGGCACCACCATCGGATCAATCCTCGATCATCCAGGAGGTGCTTTCCTTGGTTCTCAATGCTGCCAGGGTAGAGATATTGATCCTGAGCGCGGGCAAAAAGCGACACCAGACATTTGATTCCCGGTCGTTGGCGACCTCGGACGATGTATTGGAGAAATGTTGTTGCAATCGCCTTGAAAGGCGATGGGGTTCCAGGTGGGAGATTTAGCAGCTGAAGGTACCCCGTGGAGTCAGCCTTGGATACGAATATCGTCGTCAAACTGGCCGTTGAGTAGACCAGGACTTCGAGAGCGAAAACCAGTATGTCGGCCCTATTGCCGACTGACTTTCCAGCATTTCCAGATTGAATGGCGACATTTAAGAAATGACTTTCGCAAAATGTCCGTTCGGGTTTGGCGTTGGGTAGCGCGGCAAAGATGGCCGGACATCTCGTCGGCGGTGTCGATACATGATAGATGGTGATCGACACGCCGACAGGCAACTCTTTCGCAAGCAATCCTCCCAGCAAAGAAGGTGATTCAGCTTTCGAGGTATCCATCTCGCCGTTTGAGAAGCACTGGCGGCTTGGTGGACTGTGGTTGCTGGCAATGCTGCTGATGAAGGCGGCAAGGGATGCAACCAGAGGCAGCAAGGCTCTTGGTCGACCAGCGCATATATTC
>QQTW01001809.1_pt1 | contig 15272 bp, 12 predicted proteins | sample 1904831 | NCBI WGS metagenome assembly QQTW01 (sample SAMN09435610, study PRJNA476489) | Subsurface metagenome, whole genome shotgun sequencing project. | reverse complement strand
GGGCAATACAACTAATAACCTTTATTTAAAAAACTAACCCCACAGTGATTAAACTATTTTCTTCCCGCTCTGAAGATCGCAACGGCGACTCGCCAAGTATATCAGAACCCTTAGCGATCGCCCAAAGTAACCAAAAATCGAACCTAGAACCGTCAGTCAATAAAAACGGTTCCAAAAGCGCGTTTAGAACCAATCGCCAACAGATATCGGCGATTACCGGACAAATGCGCCAGTCGCCTTCATTGGAAGCTTTGTTTGAAACAACCGTTAACGAAATTCGCCAAACCTTGGAAACCGATAGAGTAGTTATCTATCGGTTCGAAACAAGTAGTCAGGGAATAGTAATAGCTGAAGCCATTGGGCGCGAATGGACACCCACTTTAGGCGAAAAACTTCCCGCTACCTGGTTTGGAGCCGACGAAACCCATACTTATTTAAGCAAGCAAATTGTAGAAATAGCAACCAAGACGGGGACTACACCATACCAACAACAGTTACTAGAGCGCTTTCAAGTTCAAGCAAGTTTGAGCTTACCAATATTAGTAGACGGGGAAGTATGGGGATTGCTAGCCGTTCAGCAATGTTCCTCTTTGCGTTACTGGGAAGAAGCAGAAATTATTTTACTAGAGCGGCTAAAACTAGAGCTAATGCTCGCAGTCCAAGCAGTGGAATTTAGACTAAAACAAATTCGCCAAAGTGAATTTAGCCGCGCCTCTACCCAAGTTGCGGCTAAGGTAATGGACAAAATTCGCCGCTCCTTTGATATTGATACAGTTTTTCGCACCACTACTAGCGAACTACTGCAACTATTAAATGCCGATCGCGTAGCAGTTTATAAGTTCAATCCCGATTGGAGTGGCAAATTTGTCTTTGAAGCCGTCGCCCCCGGTTGGATTCCTTTTGTCGGAGACGGCGTTAATACATGGGTAGATAGCTATTTACAAGAGCATGAAGGCGGCAGATATCGCCACAATGAAACCTACGCCGTAGATGATATTTATAAAGCTGGCTACGCCCCTAATTACATTAATGACTTAGAAGAACATCAAATTCGCGCCTATGCGATCGCGCCGATTTTTTTTGGTGACAATTTGTGGGGATTGTTAGCCGCTTACCAAAACTCCGCTCCGCGCCAGTGGGAAGAAGTAGACGTAAATGCTTTAGCTCAAGTAAGCACGCAATTAGGTGTAGGGCTACGTCAGGCGGAGTATTTGCAGCAAGTTAACGCCAAAAATGAAGAATTAGCCCAAGTAGCCCAACAAGAACGCACCGTAGCCAAAATTATCGACAAAATTCGCAAGTCTTTAGATATCAATGTCATATTTAACACGACGACTCAAGAAGTCCGCCAATTACTCCAGGTAGATCGAGTAGTAGTTTATCGCTTTAACCCTGATTGGAGCGGTGAATTTGTCGCCGAATCGGTAGCACCGGGCTGGACTTCAGTAATTAGTAAAGGGTTCAAACAAGAAGTAGGCGATTGCCCTGGTTTGACAAGTCTTAGACCCGGTACATCTATTTATCAACAGCAAGCGATCGCGGCTCAAGATCGCAACAGACAATCATTTTCTGTGGACGATATTAGCACCGTTGGTTTTTCGGCTCAATACCTAGAATCAATGGAGCAAATACAAGCTAAAGCCTATTTAACAACTTCCATTTTTGTCGGCGACAAGCTTTGGGGGTTACTTGCTACTTACCAAAACTCGTCGCCGCGCCAGTGGCAAAAATTTGAGGAAAAATTGCTAACTCAAATTGGTAATCAGTTTGGAATTGCATTGCAGCAAGCCCAATATTTACAGCAAGTAGAGGCAAAAACCAGGCAATTAACACTTATAGCCCAGCAAGAACGCACTGTAGCTAGAGTAATTGATAAAATTCGGAAGTCTTTAGACTTGGACGTAATATTTAGAACTACTACCCAAGAATTGCGTAAGCTACTGGCTGCCGATCGCGTTGCCGTTTATCGTTTTAACGCCGATTGGAGCGGTGAATTTGTCTCCGAGTCCGTAGGCGCTGGCTGGACAACCTTAGCTGCCGAAAAACTCAATAGCGATGTCACCGACTGCGATAGCGTGCGCGGTTTGGGTAAAGGTAACGTCCGCTACGAAGACACCTACCTTAAAGAAAATCAAGGCGGCAGGTATCGCACGGATAAAGGCGGCTTTAGAATTAATGATATTTACAAGGCAGGCTTTTCGCCTTGTTACATTGAAAGCCTAGAGCGGTTTGAAGCTAGGGCTTACATTACCATCCCAATTTTTGCGGGAGAACAACTGTGGGGTTTGCTATCAACTTATCAAAATTCCGCCCCGCGTCAGTGGCAAGAATCTGAGGAAAAGTTGGTAAATCAAATTGGTACTCAGTTCGGTATTGCCATTCAACAAGCCGCTACTTTAGAAAAAGTCCAAGTGCAGGCGCAAAAATTACTAGATGCGGGAAAACGTGAAAAAGCCGCCAAAGAAAACCTCCAAAAAACCGCCGTACAACTATTAATAGCGGTGCGCCCTGCTTTAGAAGGAGATTTGACAGTAAGAGCAACCATCACTGAAGACGAATTAGGGACGATCGCCGATGCCTACAATAATACAATTCAAAGTCTTCGCAAACTGGTAGTTCAAGTCAAAAATGCCGCCGATAGCGTAACAATGACTTCTAATAATAGCGAGTCGGCAATTGTTAACCTGTCCACCCAAGCCCAATACCAAGTTGAAGAACTCACCGATACCCTAGAGCAAATTCAAGCAATGGTTGATGTGACTCAAGTTGTCAGCCACCACGCCCAACAAGTAGAAGTAGCGTTACAACGAACAAATCACACCGTAGAAACAGGTAACGCGGCGATGAGTCGCACCGTAGACGGGATTTTAGAAATTAAAAAAACTGTCACTGATACTGGGAAAAAGATTAAACGTTTGGGGGAATCGTCGCAAAAAATCTCACGAGTAGTTAGTTTGATTGGGAATTTTTCAACTCAGACGCAATTACTCGCCTTAAATGCGGCAATTGAAGCTACTCGCGCCGGAGAATACGGACGCGGGTTTGCCGTAGTCGCCGATGAAGTGCGCTCTTTAGCTCGTCAATCGGCAAAAGCAACTACAGAAATTGAAAAATTGGTGCAGGAAATTCAAGCAGAAACTATTGATGTAGCTTTAGCAATGGAAACAGGAATTGAGCAAGTAAACCAAGGAACGGATTTAGTTAACCAAACGCGCCAAAGCCTAGATGCGATCGCTCATTCTACAGAGCAAATTGGTCAATTAGTCCAAGGAATTACTAGCTCAACCTTGGCGCAAACTCAACAATCGGAAGCTGTAACCCAAACTATTGCCGATTTAGCTGTAGTTGCAAGTAGAACCTCTGAAGGCTCTGTGCAAATTTCCCAATCTTTTCAAGAGTTACTGGTAACGGCTAATAATCTTCAATCTAGTGTGGAGCGATTTAAAGTTAATTAGTTGCGCGGTAAATAGCACTGGCGTGTTGCAAATTAGTCGGTGAATGCGCCAATCGATACCCCCTAACCCACGGCAAAAAGCGGGAAAGATAGCGATACCCGCTTTTTGCCTCTCTTTAAAAAAGTTGGAAAATAAAGCCATCCGATTATTTTTAAGGGGTTGGGAGAGGTCTTAAGTTTTGAGAGTAAAAAGTAGCGATTACTTTTGGCTTTCGCAATAAAATTACTGTTACCCAACTCCCATGACAAGCGATCGCACTATCAACGACGAGACTCGTAATTTATTTTTCATTGAAGCGCCAGAATTATTAGAAAATATCGAGCGCGACTTGTACAGCTTAAGTGCAGAGCGCAGCAGCGCCAAAGTACACAACTTAATGCGTATGACGCATACGCTCAAAGGATCGGCTGCTTGTGTTGGGTTAGAGACAATTAAAACTGTAGCGCATTACTTGGAGGATGTATTTAAAACTCTTTATAACCCCGAAGTAGTGATTGATTCTGAACTAGAAGCTTTGCTATTTCAAATTTATGAATGCCTGCGCCTGCCGCTAACGGCTGAACTTACAGGTAATACTATTGATGAAGCAGCTATTCTCAATCGCGCCGCCGCCGTCTTTGCTCTATTGCAAGGAAAATTAGGCGACTTCTTCAATAATGAAGCAGCGATGCCAACTTCTGCCGAGTTGGGATTTGATATTACTAAGTCAATTTTTACAACCGGAGTTAGTAAAAGGCTAAACGCTTTAGCTACAGCTTTAGAAAATCCAGACGCAGAAAGTATTGCGTTGCTATTAAAAGAACTTGCTACAGTATTTATTGGACTTGCGGAATCTCTAGGTTTACCCGGCTTTGGTGCGATCGCATCTCTAACCCTAAAAGCCTTAACTTCAAAGCCCGATGAAGCTATAACTATTGCCCGTCTTGCCTTCGCCGACTTTGAAAAAGCACAAAAAGCGGTGCTAAATGGCGATCGCACTTCTGGCGGCGAACCAAGTTTAGCCCTCCAAGAATTAGCAACTAGCGATCGCCAATCTTTACTAGAATTGGATATTTTGCCCGATTCGGCGCTTTTAGAGCAGTTGATTAGTGGAGACGTAGAGGAGGAGCTTTTTACTACTACTCCCGATAATTGGGACTTTGGGGAAGAATCTTTAGAGTTATCAATGGATGAGGTATTTGGCGACTTACTCGCTCTTGACGAAATAGAATCAGAAAAAACAGCTACCTACCTAGATCGAGGAGATGATTTAGAGCTAAAACAAGAACGCTCTAAAGAACCCCTACTTGTCCCTTCTGCCCAAATTCGCGTTGAAATAGCCAAACTTCAACGCCTCAATTATCTCTCTGGCGAAATGCTCACAAATCAAAACCGCCAAATTGTCGCCGATGAAAAAATCCAAGAAACTATCCATTTATTGCAGCAGCAACTAGAACAACATCAAAAAAGCCTCAACCAAATCCGCGAATATTGGTCTGATTTGATGTTAGAACCCCAAAATACCGCGAATAATGCCCTACCAACAGATGTTTATCACGAGTTTCAACCGCTACTAGATTCAGCTTGGGATGGTACCGTACAAATTGCCGAAACTATTGAGGAAGTAAATTTATTTAGCATTTCCTCAAGTCAAATCCTTGAAAAACAACAAAAGCTACTAACTAACGTCCGCGAGGATTTGCTATCGGCTCAAATGTTACCTTTGGGAGAAATATTTAACCGCTTCCATCGCGTATTGCAACAATTAGTCGCTGGATATGGAAAACAAGCGCAATTGGAAATTACGGGAATAGAGGTATTAGTTGATAAAGTAATCGCCGAAAAGCTCTACGATCCGTTACTGCATTTAGTTCGTAATGCTTTCGATCATGGACTTGAAAATAGCGAAACCCGCGCCCAATCTGGTAAATCAGCAGTAGGAGAAATATCTATTCAAGCCTACAAACAAGAGCGTTGGACAGTAATCGCTGTAAGCGATGATGGCAAAGGATTGGATTTTGAGAAAATAGGCGATCGCGCTTTAGAATTAAATTTACTCGCGCCAGAACAAGCCCAAAGCATTACCGAAGATAAATTAATTGACTTACTATTTACGCCGGGATTTACTACCGCTTCTCAACTAAGCGATTTATCTGGGCGCGGAATTGGTTTAGATGTAGTTCGCACTCAAATTGAAGCGTTGCAAGGAACAATTACCGTGCGATCGCAACCCCAGCAAGGAACAACATTTTTATTGCAAATTCCGATCGGCTTAAAAATTGCGAAAGTTTTGGTAGTAGAAGTAGGCGATCGCGTTTGCGGTTTTATTACTGAAGCGATCGAGCAAGTTGTCCTCCCGTTGCCTAACCAACTTAAACATTGGCATGATGGTCAAAGAATTTGGCAACCCGCAAAAGACGGCGAAATAGTACCTATTTGCAAACTATCAACAATTTTACAATCTGGCGATCGCATTGCAGGCGAACAACGTCCGATACTTTTAGTCCGTCAAGGTACAGAATTAGTGGGGTTAGAAGTCGATCGCGTTTTAGGCGAACAGGAATTAGTAATTAAACCTGTAGGTAAACTGATTACTCCGCCAAGTTATGTATTAGGATGTTGCGTTTTAGCCGACGGACGTTTAAGTTTGATGCTTGATAGTAGTACGTTGATAGCCCAATTACCACCTGTCGTTATTAGCAACCAACCAACCACAAGCAATAATCAGTCCCAAATCTTGCTCATAGATGATTCGGTTACTGTGCGCCACGACTTAGCAGCAATGTTGAAAAAAGCAGGTTATCAAGTTTGGCAAGCTAATGATGGTAATGAAGCTGTTGCCCAAGCTTTGCTGCACCCAGACATCAATTTGATAATTTCTGATGTAGAAATGCCGGGGATGAATGGGTTTAAGTTTTTAAGCCACCGCTTGCAAGATGCTAGACTGCAACAAATTCCGGTAATTATGCTGACTTCTCGCAGCAGCGAAAAGTATCGACAGATTGCCCAAGAACTAGGCGCTAATGCTTATTTAACCAAGCCTTACATCGACAAAGAAGTAATAAACGCGATCGCAAATTTAATTGAAAACAGCCCTAAACCAGCTATTTAGCCTTAAAATTTTCTCAAGTAACTCTAAGTAATATGTTTAACCCCAAGCAAAATAATAAGTCTAATTGGTTGATTGCTGCTACGCCATTGATAATGTCTGGATTAGCGCTAAATTTTCCGGCGATCGCCGCCTCTGTGCCATCGTCCTACGTCAACGATTATCGTTTTTGCGCTGCCCGATTATTGGCGCTCAACGTTTCTGCCGAAGCTGTATCGACGGCTTGCGCTACGGCTTTATATCCCAAAAGATTGTCTACTTGCGTTTATGACATCCAAAGGCAAACAAACATTCTTGCCACCGATGCTTTAGCGACCTGCAATCAAGTTAGACAACCAGAGGAATTAGCTACCTGTGTAGTGGGAATTAGTATTAATAGCCAAGAGGAGACAATTCCCGAAGTTCTCGATTATTGCCGTCTTAGCTTATTACCAGTACGCTTTGCTGAATGTGTAGTAGGTTTGCGCCGAGAAATTGATGTTACGCCAATTCAAGCTATGAATACTTGCATTGATGGTAGCGATCGAGCGGTCGTGCCAGTCATATCTAAACCTTAGTCACTAAGCACAGCAACGCCAAAATACACCCAATTGCGTAAAAAGTGGCAACTACCTGAACTTCCGACCAGCCCGAAAGTTCTAGATGGTGGTGTAAGGGAGCCATTTTAAATAAACGTTTACCTACTCCATCCTCGCCTTTTGTGGCTTTGTAATAACTTACTTGGGCCATAACTGACAGAGTTTCCACAAAAAATATCCCACTCAGCACAAATAACGCCCACAACGTATTAGTTAATAGAGCTACCGACGCTAAAGCGCCACCCAACGCTAAAGAACCCGTATCGCCCATAAACACCCGCGCTGGGTTGCGATTGTGGACGAGAAACCCCATACAGCTACCGCTCGTACACGCGCAGAAAGTCATTAATCCTGGGTGACTTGGTGCAACTAATACGCCTAATCCTAGTAAAGCGATCGCACTTGTCCCGGCGGCTAAACCATCAACGCCATCCGTGAGATTAGTTGCATTGCTCTCCGCTACCAAGGCAAACACGGCTAAAAGCCAAAATAACAGACCTAAAGGCAATACAACATTAAAAGGTAAACCAATATTAGTAATACTACTGGTTTGACTCCAAGCCAGCCACAAACAATACAGCACTGCAAAGCCGATTTGCAGTGCTAATTTCATTTTGGGCGAAATTCCTTTATTAGACTTGTAGCGCAAAATTTGCCAGTCATCTAACCAACCAATTAGCGCATAACCCATTGTCAAGCCCGATACCGCCAATACTTCCGCCTTTGCGCCAGACAATAATATCGAAAAAATAATTGCTACAGGTACAAAAAATATCCCGCCCATTGTGGGAGTACCAGCTTTTTTTAAATGAGCTTGCGGCCCATCTTCTCTAATAATTTGCCCAGTTTTTAGCCTAACTAGTATTGGTATTACCCAGTAGCCTAGCAATGTTGTGGCGATCGCACACACTGTAAAAGGCAAAGTTAGCGAATTTAGTTGCCAAGGTAAGCGACGAGCAATAAAGTCGCTCGTCAACACCCCACCGCTTAATACTACACCGAGGGTTACAAGTAAACTAATCCCTGAAACTTTAAATAATGCGCGCGTAGATGTTTTTGCTTCCACAATACTTTTTTCCCCACACTCGGTAAGTAAAAAGCTCTGAGCGATCGCTCAAAGCTTCTTCCCAATCATAAACTTGTAGTTAACAATTAATTAGCCAACTTCTTCTTCGGCTGGCTCATCATTATCTTCAAAATCGTCATCGTAGCTGGCATCGTCCGGATCGATCAAGTCGGGAAGGTCGGACAATGGTTCGCCTTGAGCCACGGGATCTGTTTCCGTGCGATCGCGGGCTACTAATCTACCGCTAGACCTTAACCAATCTAAGATTGATAACTCGTTTTTCGCCGGAATTACCGATGCTACTCGATTGCGAGGCTGTTCTTGTAGAGGCGAGTTAGGCATAGAGAAATGTTTATTTAAACGGCTTTAATTATATTACAAAGCCTAACATTTTTTCTAAAATGTGTAATTTATATTAACCGATACTTTGCAAATAGCTTTAATGCAAAACTTAGCTTCAAGATTTATCCCCCGGATATTATGCTTCAATTCGGGATTCCCGACGGGTTAGGAAGCAGTTCGGGAGCATTTAGCACGTTTTAAAACAACCTCTATAGATGCTAACAATTAGTCTCGATTTTAAAATCGTATAAACTGCTCGGCAGACGAGAATTAATTGTGGAAAATTACCGATTTCAGATTGACCTTTTTAAAGATAAAGTGAGTCTTTAAACTGAAAAAAAATATACATAGCTTCTCAAACTTATAGGAAAAACTGGAAAAAATTATACAAATAGCTAATCGGTTTGCGCTCTTTAATTTAGCTATTACCTAACAAACTCAAAAATTACGTCAGCGCTAACTTACTACTAAGTTATTAATAATAAAATTACAATACTTGACGTTTTATTTAAAGACTGTTTTTATTATTAATAAAGCTTTAGTAGCTTTTTTGATTTAAGAAAGCCTGGAGATTTAATGTTGATAAATCTTACTTTATTTCCTAAAGCTGTTTGAGATATAAATGTAATGCGTAGAAGGTATACAAAATGCAACAATCATTAAATAAATCTGTTTCATCTCCGTACAAGTTATGGATATTATTAGCCATAATTACAGCACTAGGAATTGTTTTTCGGATTATAAACCTCGATAGCAAGCCAGTATGGGGCGATGAAACTCATACATTTTCTGTAATTTCCGTTTATTCTGGGACCGAATTGGCAGAAAAGTTCACTAATGCACCAATTACTATTGAGACATTTTTAAAATATCAGTACCCAAATCCTGAAACCACCTTAGGCGGTGTGTTGTACAAGCTTTATACCGATGTCCATCCACCGCTTTATTTTCTTACGGCTCTTTGGTGGGTTAAACTATTTGGTCATTCTATAGCAACATTGCGCGGATTATCTGCGGCTTTTAGCATCTTGACTTTACCTTGTATGTACTGGATAGGTCTAGAACTTTTCGCTTCTCCCTTAGTAGCAGGAGTTGGGGTGGCGCTATTATCTGTGTCTCCCTTTCAGGTTATTTACGCTCAAGAAGCTAGACCTTATAGTATATTAACGCTGGCAATTCTCTTTTCTGGCGCTTCATTGCTGTGGGCTTTACGCACTCGTAAGCTCGTCGCCTGGTCTACCTTTGCAATCTCAATTACCTTGGGTCTTTATACTCAATTATTTTTTCTGTTTGCGATCGCAGGTTATGGTGTTTATGTAATAGCAATAGAGTCTTTTCGATTTACAAAAAATTTTCGTAACTTTCTACTAGCAAACTTGGCAGGCTTTATTGCATTTTTGCCTTGGGCTATTGTCGTTTTAAATCATCTTGCTGACTTCAAAGAAAAATCCGCCTGGGTTGGCAAACGTCCGTTATCAATATTCGGGGCAATTCGTTGGTGGTCGCATAATATTAGTTTATCTTTTATCGATCCCTGGACTAGCGAACACTTTGGTTTCAGCAAGTATGGACTCTACCCATTAATTCCGTTTATCTTAGCTTTAGTAGCTTACTCCATTTATTTTCTTTGTCTTAAACAACCTAAGCAAGTTTATCTATTTATATTTACTTTAATTATTTCTACCGCTTTACCTTTAATTATGGCGGATGTAACTTTAGGGGGAAATCGCCAAATTTGGGCTAGATATTTAATTCCTTGTTTTTTAGGATTTCAACTTAGTACCGCTTACCTGCTGGCGACGCAAATTTTTTCTGTAGAGGCTATACAGAGGAAAAACTGGGGAAATTTTTGGCAAATAGTAACAGTAACCTTAATTACTAGCGGGATTATTTCTTGTACCATATTTTCTCAAGCAAATTTTTGGTGGAACAAGTATGGTGGAGAACACACTATCAATATTGCTAGAAACGTTAACCAAGCTAAAGCTCCGCTTTTAATTATAAATAATCAGCAGCCAGGGGATGTTATTTTCTTCAGCCTAAAACCAGAAACAAAACTACTATTTATTACTCAAGAAAGATCGAACTTAGCTTCTATTGTTGAAGATACTGAAGATGTTTTTTTTTATTAAATCCTAGTAACAAATTGACCTTAGAATTACAAAGTAAAAAATATACATTAAAACAACCAGTGCCGGGTTTTGGGTCATCTCCACGTAGACCAATTAGCTTGTGGAAAATAGTCAAGCCCAATGCTGTGTAATTTAGTGGTAGAGAAAATTTACAATGAGGTTTTATGATTGATGCTGTAGAGGTTGAATGCTCTATTATTATTCCCATGTACAACGAGGAAGCAAATTTAGAACATTTGTTCGAGCGACTTTTAGCTATTTTGCAGACAATAAATACCACCTATGAAATTATTTGTATTAATGACGGCTCTGCTGATAACACCTTACAAGGATTGATTGCCTATCATCAAAAAATACCCCAGATCAAGGTAATTGATTTATCGCGAAACTTTGGCAAAGAAGTTGCTTTAACGGCGGGGATTGATTACGCGCAAGGAAAGGCAGTTATCCCTATTGATGCAGATATTCAAGATCCGCCCGAACTCATACTAGACCTGGTAGACAAATGGCGAGAGGGTTACGATGTAGTTTACGCTACTCGACTTTCTCGTCAGGGAGAAAGTTGGCTTAAGCGTGTAACGGCTAATAGTTTCTATCGAGTAATTACTAAAATTAGTCCTGTATCAATTCCGCGCGATACCGGAGACTTTCGCTTGCTCGATCGCCGAGTTGTAGAAGCAATTAAGCAAATGCCAGAACGAACCCGTTTTATGAAAGGATTATTTGCTTGGGTTGGCTATCGACAAACGTGCATTTATTACAATCGCCTGCAACGATATAAAGGCAAAACCACATGGAATTATTGGAAACTTTGGAACTTTGCTATTGACGGGATTACATCTTTTAGTCAAACTCCACTTAAAATTTGGGGATATATTGGATTGCTGTTGTCTTTTGGCTCGTTTCTTTACGCTGCATTTTTGGTTTTCCGCACAATCTTTTTTGGGATTGACGTTCCCGGTTATGCTTCGTTGATGGTCGTTTTATTGTTTCTGGGAGGAATGCAACTAATTACTTTAGGCGTAATTGGCGAATATATTGGTCGAGTGTATGAAGAAGTTAAGGGACGACCCTTGTATTTTGTCAGGAGCAGTTACGGACTAAAGACCGTAGGGCGCGTTGAATCTATTGCTACAAAGCCTCCAAGTCACTTTGAGAATCAGTGATGCTAAAACAAAAAATATTTCTGCTAACTGTAGCTTGTACGGCTGCAACGGTACTAGCAATTTACTTTATTAGTGGTGTAAACTCCGCGCAGATTAAGCAACTTCTTCAGCCGCTCGGAATTTGGACACCGATTGTTTACATTGTTATTTATGTTTTAGCTACGGTATTGATGTTACCGTCCACGGCGCTTAACTTAGCTGGAGGGGCGTTATTCGGTCTTTGGTGGGGAACATTGTGGACAAGCATCGCTGCTGTGATGGCGGCGATCGCTACTTTTTTGTTTACGCGTACCATTGGTCGCGATCTTGTGGAGCAAAAACTAGCAGGACGTTGGCGCAAAATGAATGCTGAAATTCAATCTGGAGGGTTATTTTATATTTTTGCTATTCGATTATTACCAATTATTCCCTACGGTTTGGTTAATTTAGCGGCGGGACTAACCTCTATTCGATTTCGCGACTATTTTTGGGGTACAACGTTAGGGACTGTTCCAGGACTTTTCCCCTTTGTGATGCTCGGTAGTTCTGGTTTAGCCGCACTGCAAACTGGAGAGATTTTGCCATTGTTACTGGCTTTGGGCATAATCGGATTATTAGTAGCTGGCGCGACTTGGTATAAACGTCGCCGTTCTTAGTAAATTATTAGCAGTGCGATCGCCTAAACCTAGCAGATAATAGTTAGCATCAGCAAAGAGTTATTAATCAGGCGATGTTTGGAAAATCAACACTTATAGAAGAACTCGCTGGAAAAAATCGCGGGTTACTGGCTACCGAATCAGAGAAAGCGGCAATATTAATTGCGATCGCAAGCTTAGAGGAGCGCAACCCCACACCGCGCCCGGTAGAGGCTTCTGACTTGCTAGACGGCGACTGGCGGCTACTATATACCACAAGTTCCGGCTTATTAAATATCGATCGCTTTCCTTTATTAAAGCTCGGTCAAATTTATCAATCGATTCGCGTTCAAACTAGCTGCGTTTACAATATTGCAGAAATTTACGGCTTGCCTTATTTAGAAGGATTAGTCAGTGTAGCGGCGGAGTTTAAACCTGTTTCTGAGCGACGAGTGCAAGTAAAATTTAATCGTTCAATTTTAGGTTTGCAACGCCTAATTAGCTATCAATCTCCCGCTAGTTTTATTGAGCAAATTGAGCAAAGTCAAAAGTTCACCGCCCTAGATTTTGCGCTCAATAGCAGCGAACAACAGGGATGGTTAGATATCACTTACCTAGATAGCGATTTGCGAATTGGGAGAGGTAATGAAGGTAGCGTGTTTGTACTAACTAAAGTTTAATTGGCGATTCGGACGTAAACCAAAGTTATGGGATTTGAGATTGTATCGCTTTTTTCTGGTTGCGGGGGACTCGATCTAGGGTTTTCGCAAGCTGGCTTTAATGTAGTGTGGGCAAATGAATTCGATAAAGATATTTGGGAAACTTACGCACAGAATCATTCTCATACATTTTTAGATAAACGAGACATTAGAAAAATTACTTCTCAAGAAATCCCCGATTGTGTGGGGATTATTGGCGGGCCGCCTTGTCAAAGTTGGAGCGAAGCTGGTACTCAAAGAGGAATTAACGATGAACGAGGACAGCTTTTCTCTGATTACGTGCGAATTTTGCAAGATAAACAGCCTTTATTTTTTTTGGCGGAAAATGTCTCAGGAATGCTGCACCAAAAACACCGTAGCTCTATTGAAAGTATTGTTGAATCCTTTGAAAAAGCTAACTATACTGTCTCTTTTAAATTACTCAATACTGTAAATTACAACGTTCCTCAAGATCGAAAACGGGTTATTTTTGTTGGCTATCATCAGAGTTTAAATAAACAATTTGATTTTAATTCAATAATAAAAACTATTTACGTTCCTACTTTACGCAAAGCGATATGGGATCTGCGTGAAACAGTGCAACCTGCTAATAACTTGAAAATTCAAGCTTGTGCTATTGCAAATCATGAATATATGCAAGGCGGATTTTCAAGCATCTATATGTCACGAAATCGAGTTCGTTCTTGGGATGAACCTTCTTTCACAATTCAAGCTGGCGGCCGTCATGCGCCCATTCATCCCCAGGCAAGTAAAATGATTCATGTAGGGCTAGATAAGTGGATCTTTGACCCAGAATCTCCCGCACCGTATAGAAGATTATCTGTTAGAGAATGTGCGAGAATCCAAACTTTTCCCGATAACTTCATCTTTTATTATAAAAATATAATTGCCGCCTATAAAATGATTGGGAATGCTGTACCAGTTAATTTTAGTTATGCGATCGCTCAAGCTATAAAAGAAGATTTATTGAGTAGCGAACAGAAACAACAATCGCATAGAATATTTACAACAAAAACTCAGCTTGAAACTTATGCAATCACAACAAAATATTTTGCAAGCAGTTCGAGTATTAGCTGACAACATAATTTTAATCGTAGTAACAATAGAAATACTCACAATTTTGCAATCAAAATTGGAGCTCCAGCATGTTTTTGAGGAGCCGCCGCATCTTCCATAGTTACGGCAATAGCTGCAATTATATCTTTGGTACGGTAGGCGGCGGGTACGGTAATTTGCTTTGAGACGTTTCCTTTAGCATCAACCTTGAATACTTCTGTCAAAATGGCGTTTTTGTTGTCTGTGGTAAAAGGCGCATCTTGTTTTAGCACTGTCCATAGAACGTAAACTTTACCTGGTGACAACGGCGGTAAGTTCTCAACATTTAATTTAGCTTCTAGCTGATTGGGGTTCACTGCTACGGTGGCTGACGAGAGACTAGCATTTTTTGCTTGCAAGGAGTAAGTTAACAACTTTGATGGTTGAATTTGCGCTTGGATAACTTGCAGGTTTCGCCACAAACGATAATTGCTGAAGCCTAACGCCACTATGATTGCGGCGGCGATCGCCCCCATTGTCCGCATTGAGAAAATAGGTAGGCGGGTGCTAATTTTTGAATTACCCTGATGTGCTGCCATCACTTGCGATCGCAAATAACTAGGCGGACTAACTTCTGGTGGCGCGTAGGACATCTCTAACGCCTGTTGTATTCGTGCTACTTCTTGAGCGATGGCTGAATTATTTGCCAAGAGTTGCTCGAACTCCTTTACTTCTTCAGCACTCAAGTCGCCGAGGACATAACCAGCAATTAATAATTCTAACTGTTCTGAAGGCATCGTGTAATACTATCCAATGTAATCGGCGAGAGCTTGACGGAGCTTGAGCAAACCTCGCCTAGCTCTAGCTTTGACTGTACCTAAAGGAACTTGCAGTTGCTGAGAAATTTCTGACTGACTAAGACCATCATAATAAGCCATCCGCAGAATTTGCTGCTGCTCGTCAGATAATTGCGAAATCGCATTTCTGACTTCTTGAGACTGTTCGCTGCGGGAAACTTGTTCAAAAGGAGCATCTGTAACCGTTTGCTGTTGGTTATCTTGCCATTGTCCCAAAACC
>QQTW01001808.1_pt1 | contig 15272 bp, 9 predicted proteins | sample 1904831 | NCBI WGS metagenome assembly QQTW01 (sample SAMN09435610, study PRJNA476489) | Subsurface metagenome, whole genome shotgun sequencing project. | reverse complement strand
GCAAAATCTGTCTCATTAGCCGGACCTCAATCGCTCATCGGCTGCTCTCTTTGATCTCTCGATCAGCAACCGCATCAACCCCATCGCACTCTTTTCCGTCTCAGTCCGGTCCTTCCCTCACCCCTTCAGTTTTTCTCCCAATGAATCACCCTCACAATTCATCCTTGACTCTGTCTGTTGCCTTGCTTGCCATGCTGCTCACACTACTCGCCGCATCCTCAACACCTGCTTGGACATCCTTGGGCAAGGCCGCAAGCCTCGCTTTTGCGCTCTCCATTACGCCTTGCAGTCTCAGCGACGCACTCTCCACAGCACCCCTCTCAGGACCGTAGATCGCCTCGCTGGCTTTAGCTTGTGCAGCCTGCATGGCGGAGGTAGCCGCCGCCATATTCTCTTGGATGGCTGAGGAGACGGAGGCATATGCGCTGTTGACGACAATGGTGGCAGAATCGGTGGCAGCAGTGGAGCCATATATGGCTTGAGAGATTGCGTCTTGGGCTGAACTGGCTACCTGTTCGAGTGAAGACTGGATTTGTTCTGCCATGCCTGGTTGGGTACCATAGACTGCTTCGCTAGCTTTGGCGGAGGCAGCGGAATATGACTCTGCTGCTGCGGACGTGGCCTTTTCGTAAGTGCCTTTACTGGATCCGTAATATTGCTGGCTGGCTGCGTCGACCGCTGCATTAACTTGGTCGCTGGCGGCTTGAAGGATGGCTTCCAGGGATGCCGGAGGGGTAAAAGCGGTGGAGACCACCGACGAAGCAGAGGCGTACGTATCGCTGACGTAGCTTGAGGCGGAAGCGGCGGCGCTGGCATGTGCACCTGTGTAGTAAGCGGCACTGAGACGATTCATCACGCTCTCTGTAAAGTCTGGCTCCTTGCCCGATACCATCTCCTTGAGCAGCGCTTGCACAGCTTCATACTGAGCGAAAGCTCCATCTGTAACTTGAGCAGCGTATTCGCCAGCTTGTGACGCGACTGATTCGGACCACGGTGTTGGAGCACCATATACTTGCTCGCTGGCCTTTGAAACCAGAGCCTCCCAGTTTTGAGATGCCTGACTCGCGACAGATTCGCTCCAAGGGGTTTCGCCGGCCACATGCGAGCTCACCGCGGCTGTGATTGAGTTGATTTTGTCTGATGCAGCGGAAGCCACGGATTCGACAACTCCTGTCTGGCTACCGTAAACGCCAGTGCTGGCAGCTGCCGATATTGAAGACAGAGATGCTGAGGCGGCAGCGAGAGCTTCGCTGTAGGAGGAAGATGCCGAATCTAGGATACTCTGAGCAGGAGACTTGCTAGTCTTCCCAACCGCCGAGCTGGCTGACCCCAGCACGGCATTGAGATTGTCTGAGGCCTTAGCAACCGCAGCGCTATATCGAGCTTGAGCTCCCTCAAGTACATCTTGATATGCTGGCGCAGGAGTGCCGAAGAGCGACCCAGACGCTGCACTATAAAACCCCTGTCGAGTTGCCGTCGGTGTGCCGTAAACAGCACCAGATGCAGCAGTAAGAAAGTCCGAGTAGCGTTCGTGAGCTAACCCGACAGCTTCATAGTACTTTCGTTGGCCGTCTCTTAAATACTGCTGGTGCACCGGTTCCGGTGTCGCGCCAACTTGTGCTTTGACATTGGAATATTGAGCTGAAGCGGCACTTAGACTATCTGCTAGTCTTGAGGAAGCGACTGCCGAGATAGATTCAAGGACGCCTTGACTGGGACCGTAGTATGCTTCGCTGGCAGCATTCGTCGCAGAGGCACGCGAAGCGTCCGCATCACGCACAAGACTGGAGTATCGTTGGGTAGCCTCGGAGAGAAATGACTCATACCCTGCTGTTGACGTCTTTCCCAAGGCGCTCTTCGCAGAATCGAGTTGGGATGATGCAGCAGCCATGGCTTTGGAGTACTTGGCATTGGCTGCAGAAAGGGCTGATTGTTGAGGGCTCGTACCCGTACCGTAGGCCGCGGTAGATGCAGCGTTCACCAATGATGCCATCTTGTCGCTCGCAACCTGCACCGAGCCAGCATACGCACTCTCTATGGAAGACAAAGCTGCCTCATGGGCCGGCTTGGGTTTCCCAGAGATCTGCGCTGAAACGGCAGACTTGGCTTGAACATATTGCTCGTATGCGCTTTTGGAAGCTTCAGCATATGCAGATGACGCTTGGGATGCAATCGACGCTGTTACTGGGGTTGGGGTACCAAATATAGCAGCCGATGCTCTGGGATTACCATTAGCATTGCGCCCATCACATGGACAGGAGAAGATACGTACGCTGCAACAGCCTCTGAGTACTTCTCCGCAGCAACACTCGTCACACTTTCTGTGGCACCTTGCTGAGTACCGTACAGAGCGTTGGAAGCAGCCTCCAGAGCCTTCGAGTATTGTTCGCTTGCAACCGAAGTAACGCTCTCCGCCGTCCCTTGGGTTTTGGTGGCCCGGAACAGAGCTTCACTCACCGCTCGTGTCACATCAGCATATTTTTCACTCGCTTGATCGACGATGTCTTGCATCTTCTCTGAATATGTGGCATCCTCATCCACGAGATCGTCCAGGATAGGTTTCTGCTCCTTCACTGCTTGTGCCATCGCCCCGCCGTAAACCTTCTTTTGAGATACCGCGGACGAAGCTGACGATAGGCCTTTTGACGCCTCAGACATAACGGATTTGTGGACTGGTGTGGGACTGCCAAGGAAAGCTTCACTTGCTTGGCCAGACACTTGACCGGCCTTGTCCTTTGCAGCGGCGAGTATGCTGTCAGCATTCGGCCGACCCTGAGCTTCTGCGAGTTTCGAGGTTGCTTGTTCCATGTAGCCGGGTTCCGTCCCTACAACGACCGACGAGGCACTCGATGCGGCTTTGGCTGCCCTGTCAGAAACCTGCTCACCGGCAGAGCTTGCTTGCTGCATGACCTTCTGACCGTGTTTTGCGGCTTTGGGTGGAAGGTACTTGGTGCTGAAGTCATCCGAATCGTCACCGCTATGCAATTTCCAGATTCCCACCTCCTTCAGCCTTCGTAGCTCTTTCGCCGTGTCCTCTGCGATAGCCATACCCCTCGACTCAACGTCCGCAGCGGCGTCAGACGCCTTACGCAGACCATCGTGGTCGGTTGCCACAACTTCCACCTCCTTACGCCATTCATCGAAGGTTTTCTTAACGGAATGATACTTGGACCAATCCTTATAGGTAACGCCCTCCATCCAAGCCCATCTCATGCCAATCTCTTGCAGTCCCAAATCACGAATGTTGTCGATTACCTCCAGGGTCGACTCAGACGCCGCAGACACCAGGGATTGCGTTTCGCCATCGAATTTTTCCTTCCACTGCCTCACGGATTGAGCTTTGTCCTTCACATTCGAACCAGCTTTCTTTGTTGCGGTTGACAATTCCTCTTCAGCTTTAGAGTAGTGTCTAGCTGCGGGCTCTTCGGGCAGTGCTTTGACGAGCTTCACTATAATTTTCTTCAATCTTTTGATTTCCGAGTCTGCCGCTTCTTCTAGCTGGATGACCAAAGCCTCTCCAAGACCTTTCACCTGGTTGTCAATTTGACGATCAGTGATCTCTTTCACCCGCTGTTCCAAATCCTCAGTGCCCTTGTCGGCAGCTTTCGCGAATTTCTCCTGCCAATTCTTAAGATCGTTAGCAATCTTTTGCCGTGTCTCTTCATCTTCTTCCTTAGGGACTGCGGAGTTGGAAGAAGTATCCTCGGAAGCTGTATCAGTGCTTGCATCGGTAGGCCCGCTGGTAACAGCTGAAGTCCCGGAAGCGGACATTGATGATACAGTCGAGGAGAACGAGACTGGATCGGAGGATATGTCGATGTCCTCGACAGCAGCTTTGAGTCTCTTGCCGTCACGATAACGACCGAGCCGTTCCCCTATTCTGACAAGTTGCGGTTCGATATTCTTCCCGTATATGACCCTCAACTGTGGCCAAATAGTGCGGTCAAACAGAACGAGCGTTGAACCCCATGCTGACCGTGCGTAGGGAAGGCCAGTCCTCACGGCTAAGTCCCGAGCCCCTGCGTACGTCTTTTCCACGTAGGGGCGAGTGGTGGCATAGGCTGGCATTACTTGTGATTTGTAGATATTTAAGACTTTATCCCGGTTGCTGTTGTAGTAGGATGTGCCAAAGGTCCACAATTTGTCGACATGGGGTGCCAGATGTGCATTGTACTGTGTGGTCGCCCTTGTTTGAGTGCTATCGATCACTGGCTTGATTGTCTTCTCCCATTGGAGCTGGCCATAATCACTTGCTTTGCGTACTCGAGGAGCACCGTATTCATCATAGCTCTGCTTCCCAAGCGTGAGTGCTGGTGTATAGATGGTTTGCTCGAAATTTTCAGCATACGGACGAGCAATGTCGAGGTAAGGCTTGGCGTATTGATCATAGTAGGGTCTCGTATAGGGATCAATGTAAGCTTTCGTGGTTAGATAGGGCCGGCACACCCCGGGCGACTCGCTAGTGATATCGGTTGTGGATGACGGACACCGAAAGAGGGTAGTGATGATGGTATACCATACCGCAAGTCTGACAAGACATGTCAGCTTCTCATGCCCGATCCGAAAACTGCATCATACCTTGCAAGTATAGCGAAGACGCGTCTGGTGAAGCTTGCAGAGGGAGTCTTGGGTGATTTGCGTTGATAGGGTATGTGACCGTTCGGGCGACCATTAGGTCGGTTGTCAGCTTTCGAAGGCTCTACAGGTCGTCCATTTGTCTGGACGGCCATGATGGAGAGGAGTGCAAGAATATCAGCAGGTTAGAGATAAAGTTGTCAAGTTGCCCTGGGCCGAGGCGGTTGAAGAGGCCGATAAGGAAATCGGCCGTGTGACCTTGGAGGATCAACAAAGAGACCCAAGGATGAAAAGCCCTTCAGCTAGCCCAGGCAAACAGCTGAACATCAGACACGTTTGGGTCGCAGCGAAGAAATGTAGGTACAAGATAATTGTAGGAAGTTCAGGGTCAAAATCTTGGAAATTGTATCCGTAGCACTGGCAGGGCAGGGGTTATTGCCGGGTGAGGTAATGGCGTCTCAGTCACCAGTGATCGTGTGCCTCTGCACTATTGTGAAACACCGCTTCCAGTCTTGGGTCTACAATTGTTGGGACTGTCATTCAGATCTAACGGTATCAATCTAAATCCTCAGCAACTCCTTAGACTAGCAAATCTGCTGCTGTCGTGATGATACCAGAGAATAAGCTACTCTAGGAGCAGTTCGCAACCACATGAAGCATTGACCAGTGCCAAGCCCCAAAGCCCCGTTCAAGTTCCATAGGGCTAATGGGGTAATCTGAAAGGGTCACCCCGCATCTGAATCTGGATAATTAATTGACAAGGCGTCGACACCTGGGTATCAGAGATTTGTAGTAGTGATAGGAAGGTAATTCAATATCGACCTGTAATCTGTGTGAGCTTCAGAGGCATTTAATGCGAAAAAGGTATGTTGTAGCCTGGAGGAGAAAGTCCTACACGAAGTCCTACACGCCAATATTTAATCACTCCAGCAAGCCACACCGCTTTGTGCGTACCGCCACTGCCAAGCCTCGTGACAGGTTGCCATGCATTGTTTGCTGACATCCTCTGCTCTTGCCAGCCGTTTACTCCGACCAACATCACTCACTCGCCTTTGATTTGATAACTCCATTCCTTATACAGTCTTCCTTGGTCTTTGTACTTTAGTTGGCTGGCACAGCCAACACCACCAACCTCGCTGGAACACATCAGTATCCCAACTAAATGAGAAAACCGCAGAACCGGCTGCAATGAGATTTCACCATCATATCCTCCTCGGAACTCAACTGCGGAATCACAGCTCGCAGTCATGTCTGCTGCCGACAGCTCTGGTGCCGTAAACATGTCACCAGACATCATGAATGATCCAGCATTCGATCCAATTCCGGATGGCAAGCGAAAGAAAAGCGTGGATGAAGCTGATACTTGTCGCATATGTCGCTCCGAGGGTGCCAAAGACGAGCCGCTTTTCTACCCTTGCAAATGCAGCGGCAGTATCAAATTCGTCCACCAGCACTGCCTGATGGAGTGGCTGTCGCACTCGCAGAAGAAGCACTGCGAGCTATGCAAGACGCCCTTCCGCTTCACCAAGCTCTACCATCCTCAAATGCCCGCCACCGTCCCGACACTGGTTTTCCTTCGGCAGGTTGTTATACATACTTGGAGGTCACTGATCGCGACCTCACGCCTACACCTGGTAGCCTTCGTCTGGCTCTGCTGGCTTCCATGGTCTATGCGCACTGTGTGGAGGGGTTTGTTCTGGCTAGGTGACGGTGGCTGGATTGATTGGGCACAAATGGAAAATGAAGTATTGAGAGCATCCAAGGCACGTCTGGACCGGCTGGCTGCCGAGGGGTCATCGCCTGTTCCTCACGAGTTCTTTCCTCCAGGAGTAGCTGCAGCTTCTAGAGTCATGGCTCGTATCGCAGATGCTTTCCCACAGATGGCCTCGCAGACTCTCAACCTCACTGTAGGGAAGCCTGTTGTTTTTGGACTCGCTAGAGCTCTATTCAACGATATCATGGGTGCAGGTCGAGTGAACTCCACCTTAACAGCAAGTTCGGCATCTATTACCAACTTCACCCAGGTCTCCAGCATTCCATACCGGTCGTCGTGGCTCTCTGACATTGGCTTCCTGAAGACATTGACGAGCTATCCTATCCTCAACAACGTTGTCATTGACACTTTGGAGGGCCAAATTATCACTATGTTCATTGTCATCGCCTTCATTCTTATATTCTTAATACGCGAATGGGTTGTGCAGCAACAACCCGCCGTGAACTTGCAAGCTGGGGCGCGAGCTCCTGAGCCCATCCCTGCTGTCGAAAATGGCAACTTTGAAGTAGATGACCAAGCCGGACCTATGAACCATGAGCATGAGGCTCCTATCGAAGCCGTTGTCGCTGGTCATGATTGGGATGATGGAATATCGCCTGTCGAGGAAGACTCTCAGCACCATCAACTAGCTGACATGGGTGGCCAGGAAACATCTGACGACCAGGCAAAAAGCAATGTTGCATCACAGGGAAATGCAGCTGCACCGTCATATACAGATCCTAAGAAGACAATAGCGGTGGATCACGATTCAATAGATCACCAGCAGAGGCCTAGCATGCCTGGCAGAGGCACTTTAGCTAGAGCAGCGGAGATTAGGCGTACCATTGAGGAACAGAGTCGAATCGAGGGACCGGACTGGCCAGGACTCACAATTCTCATGGACTTGTGGACGCGTGCCGAAAACGAGCCGGGGAGGGTATTGAGGATTATCAGGGAAGAGGGCCGTGGTGAAGAGCTCGCCTGGGTTGCAGCAGCCATGAGAAGACTGGAGAATATCCCCCTGACAGCGAGAGACCAAAGTGGCCCACAACCTGCGGCGAGTGCAGAGGATCCGACGCCCGGAGAGGGCCTGCAGGCTAACGAAGCATCGAGGGATGTTGAAGGTCATGATACGGACATAGCTCGAATAATCCATGAATCGGATTTCGATCTCGCCAATGGATTAGGAGCGAATGATAGCCTTGATGATGCTTCAAACCTTACTGAACGTGGATCGTCGGTGCCGGTTCTGGTACCGGACGGAGACGATACTAGTAACGATGCTCTTGAAGAAGATTTACACGCCAGCGAACTCTCAAGAACAGGGAGCATATCGACAAATCAGCTCGAAGATCTGGTGTTGGTTCCACAGGCACATGAGTCCCCTGCTCATGTAAATAATAATCCATTCCATCCAGACTACGCTGGTCCTTTGCCTCCCGAACCACATAACGAGTCTACCGTAGGACAAACTGCTTTGGCCACAGATCCGGTGGACGCCAACCCCCACACGACTGAGCCCAATCCACCAACGCAGTCCGATGGCACTCAGGCTACGTCGATCGGTTTGGGAGTCAGCGAAGGTCTCATAGACCAGATCATGACATGGCTTTGGGGGGAAGCTAGGCCAAGCACGACGCCCAACAACGACCAGGCAGCAGCTGACGTTGAACTAATTGTGCAAGATTTGGCAAACGAAGCACCTTTCGTGCCTATGCAACATGGACAACCAATCCTTGATGACCATCACGATAACGATGGAGAGGTGGACATGCAAGGGGCAGCTCAGGATCCTGAAGCCGTGGCTGATGCTGTCCAAGTTGGCCTCGACCCCAACGACCCTGAAGCTATCGAAGAGATTGAAGACCTTGAAGGCGTTATGGAGCTTATAGGCATGCAAGGTCCGATAGCTGGTTTGATTCAAAATTGCATGTTCTGTGCAGTGTTGGTATCACTAACGATCTTTTTGGCGATCTGGGTACCGTACACCTTAGGGAAGTTATTCTTGATCGTTCTCACCAGTCCAGTCTCACTCTTATGCAAGATGCCCTTCTGGTATGCACAGGCGTTGGCGGACTTTTTCTCCGATGGCGTGGTTTTTATGGTCACTTTTGCCTATTATTGGGTAGCTACAGCGGTCGATATCCTGTGTTCTCCCCTACGGAAGTTCCAGATCGTATCCTATCTGCTACACGGAGACGAGATATTGGCAGGAATCGCTTGGGGCTACGCCAGCGAATCTAGGACACGCTTGGGGAATACCCTCTCAGCCATGTTTGATGGTCTTTCCGAATCCGACTTTCCCACCTTTTCCATCATTGCGCACGAGTCGCTGAGATCAATACTACAACAAGTGTCATGGACAGGACAGCTCCTGGCGTCAGCTGCGACGGCCGCCTGCACTTGGAGAACCAGTTCTGCGCAGGTGTTTGGATATCTGAAAACTTTCTATGGCAATGAAGAGCTAGCGGTTTATTCCACGGCAAAGAATTGGCTTTCGCGGGATGCTCTCAAGGCAGGACTCGAAAACGGCCTCACATCGCTTGCTTCGCTCAGACAGTTCAATATCTTCCGCGTCAATGTAACTATACCGCCAAGGACCCACCCCCCAGACTTCGCTCTTGCGTACTGGGGTACAAAAGATCGAGCGTTAGCCATACTGTTTGGTTATATGTTCCTGACCCTGCTGGGAGTCGCGTACCTTTGGATGAGCCCCTTATTCCAGAGTAGGAGGAGGGCTGAGAAAGTGGACGGGATGATGGCCGAGATACTCTATCAGGCTGGTGGGGTTCTTAAAGTCATTTTGATCATCAGTATTGAGATGATCGTATTCCCACTATATTGTGGCCTTCTACTCGACGTCGCATTACTACCTCTGTTTAGCAACATCACGCTTCTCTCACGGCTAGAATTCATGGTCAACTCGCCCTACACATCCCTTTTTGTTCATTGGTTTGTGGGCACCTGCTACATGTTCCATTTCGCATTGTTCGTCTCCATGTGCCGCAAAATTATGCGGACTGGTGTACTATATTTCATTCGGGATCCTGATGATCCTACTTTTCATCCTGTTCGCGATGTGCTCGAACGGAGCGTCTTTACTCAACTGTGCAAGATTGCATTCAGCGCCTTGGTGTACGGGGGCCTCGTTATGGTCTGTCTAGGAAGCGTGGTGTGGGGGATCTCATCCGCATTCGACGGCATTTTCCCGATCCACTGGTCATCAAATGAACCGGTTCTGGAATTTCCGGTCGACCTGCTCTTTTACAATTTCGTAATGCCGCTTGCTGTCAAGGTTCTCAAGCCTTCCAAGGGGCTCACGAAGATGTACGGCTGGTGGTTCAGGGCGTGTGCCAGGGGCTTACGGTTATCACACTTTCTTTTCGGCGACAAGAGGGAAGATGAGGAAGGTCGTCATGTCCGGCGGACATGGAGGGGTGCTTTCGCTCGCAAACGAGGCGATACCCAGAATCCTGTGATTGGCAAGGAGCAACAACAGTCTGCTGAAGATCGAGGTCTGGACGCCTACTTCTTGAGGGACGGCAGATACGTTCGGACGCCATGCTCCGACCAAGTCCGTATCCCCAAAGGCGCCCACACTTTTGTTGAGGTGGATGAAGGCGGCAATCGTGTGGATGGGAAGGCCGACAATGATGAAGGACTGCATGGGCGCAACAACAGCCAGTTCGACACCATCTACATCCCCCCTCACTTCCGTCTTCGCGTGTGCGCCTTCCTCGGCCTCCTCTGGCTCTTTGCAGCGGCAACCGGTGCTTGTTTCACCCTCATCCCTCTCGTCTTCGGCCGTTATGTTTTCTCCAGCATCTTCCCCTCTCACCCTGGCATGAACGACATTTACGCCTTTTGCATCGGTGTCAATATTCTTGGCGGTACTGGCTTCGCTCTGCTCAACGCTCGCTCCATCTTCAACCACGTCCGACATATCACTGTTTCCACCCGTGGATCCAATGGGCCCAGAATCTTCAAACGGATCGCCGGCCTTGCTGTTCGCCTCGTTCGAGTAGTATACACTTACACAGCCTTTGGGTTCTTACTCCCCAGCTTGGTCGCTTTAGCTGTGGAGCTTTACTTCATCGTTCCGCTGCATACGTTTTTCAGCACGAGCGCCACAGACCGCCATATCATCCACTTCATACAGGACTGGACCCTAGGAGTCCTGTATATCAAGATGATTGGCCGCTTCATCCTCTGGTTTGGAGGCTCGAGGCCAGCCATGGCGCTACGCAACATCACTCGCAACGGCTGGACTGATCCTAACGTTCGTCTGGCTACCCGCGGCTTCATCTTTCCAGCTACAGTGTTGCTGTCTATGCTGCTACTCATACCTTTGGGTGCTGGCTGGATTGCTAACTCATCAGTTGTGTTGAATGTCGACGCCGCCACGAAGAGTGTTGTATATCGGTACAGCTATCCATGCTTCTTGGCCTTCGGCATTGGGATGGTGGCCATGTATTACGCGGCGAAGGCATTCAAAGGATGGAAGCGGAGGATCAGAGATGAAGTTTATCTGATTGGGGAGAGACTGCATAATTTTGGGGAGCGCAAGACGCCGGCTGTTGTTGGTGGGAGTCGGGTTTCGATGTAAGATAGATGATCCAGGTCGAAGCGAGCGAAGATGGAGGAAGGAGACAAAGTCGCCTCCGTCTATAAAGAAGCAGGGTTCAAGCCAGGTAGGTACATAGAGTTGCGACCCATCTGCTCAATGTACAAAATCCAAGTTAATTTCCTCACGTACGCCCAAATCTAAAAGCTGCTGTCCACCGTTCCCACTTCATGATGTCCTTTCTCGCTACGTTACTTTACAACCAGCGTCGGCTGTCCAGCTCTTTGTCACTTATGCCACGGATATCTCAATATATCCCGTCCATGGTGAAAACACCCATCAAAGCCAAGATTCTTCAAGCCTTTTGCTTTTTGATTTTTTGGAGTCCTTTTACCACAGCATAATATTCGCAACTCCACAAATGGGGTTTTGCTCGATTCGGACTAAGCAGCCGCTCGTTTTGAATATCTCCTGAAATGGGAACAAGATTGGGTAACCCCTACATCTTCTAGACTTTTCAGCGTGAGGACAAATTTTCTAAATTAAACTACGGTAAAGTGGGTACCGGTAATGTATGTGGCGTAAGAACCAGCTGTTGAGTACCAGATAATCATATACTCTGGCCTTGGGCAGGGGCTTCTTCTGCCGACGGTATATTTTTTTTGGACGTTCTTTGGGTTGGGTTGGTGGGGGGGGGGGGGTTTATAGATCATAGGAATCCATGGAATGCGTGGAAATATATTACTTGATGTTTTTTTTGAGGGGCGAGTAAGGATCTGAAGATGATCTGTGGGGTTTTGAACATTTATCCAATTGATACGTTAGCATGGGAAAAGTAATTAGAAAACCTCAGGTGGATAAGCTTCGCTCGTGGTTCTACCCATTCGTCCCATGGACCAATTCATATCATGTATTTCCATGCGATGAGCACGAGATTTCTGCGAAAACATGGCATCGGCGTGCGAGGGAGAGGGAGAGAAAGAGAGCTTAATTTCTTCTCTAAATTTTGCATGGGATTGGTTTAAATAAAAAAAAGGAGCAGGAGGGGGGAAGGCAGGGGCGCAAAAAGGAAATAAACTTGGCGGGATGAAAGATATGCCTTCTTCATAATATTGGGCATATGGTAGGTAGCCTTCAAAGAAGCTTTGCTTGATATCTGTTGGACCAAAAGAGGTCGTGAGGAGAATTAGATGCGGACTCCCATAACCGGTAGGGAAAGGAGTCCTGTAAAAAGGGACGTCTGAGAAACGAAAGAGAGAAAAAGGGCCAAGAAGGTCCACCGGCGACACACTTGTCCCCTGGGACAGCCACCACCGTCCATCATGCATCTATCCATTCTCCCGCGTCCAGAATTATACATCGAAAGACTACCACGTATCAATCTCCGGATAACGAGTCCTCCCTTTGGTGAACCACCTCCACATGCTGCAATAACGAAGTCCCCCGCCGCTCCCATAGCCGCGCTGACGAGTGGAGTAACAACAACGCATACCGCATATATTTGTAGTAATGGCTTCGAATCGAGCCCAGGCTAAAAGAGTACAAAGGGACAAGGGTGCCGCCAGCGCCGTGCTAAAAATTCCCATCAAAATATATTATGACATACCGAGTTTCCCAATATTGTGCCGTCCTCGTCCTCGACTGCAAGGATCTGTCCGAAGTGAAGGGGCCATCGCCTAGAAGTCCAGTTCCGTTGCCGGTCCCATCTCTTCCCGAGAAACCAGTACCCGACCCTCTGTCAACCAATAAGATAATATATACCAAAGAACGTCCTTGCGAACAAGATTCTCTTGCGTTATCCTCTTCAACACCAAAACGCCGCGCATCTCAGAATGACACCAAAGAAATCTAGAAGGTGAGGTTTGTACGGGGCTGCAACCGCTGAACTCTCGAAAGAAGTTCGTGAGCTTGCGTGATCCATGGATCCGGGGGTCTGTTTGATGACGGCAGTCCGAGCAAGGTCGAGGTCTGTTGCCTACACGCATCACTATTGCTTCCCACAATGGCCCTCAACAGCTCGAGTTTCGACTTATCATCTCCGTGGGGAATTGCCCTCACATGGGCTCTGGCTGGCGGACGGCTGTTTGGCCATCAACTTACTCTCCGCTTGCGCTTGCCCAACCAGCCGGGGGAGATTTCTTCGTCTCGCGTTGATGAACCAATTACTGACCTGTTTCTCGGCTATAGGTATTGATTCTGATTAGCCAAAATATCAAGTATGCAGAAACAACCTGCTGCGAACGCCGTCTCTTTTAAGAAGAAAGAAGATGATGGAATTTTGGCAATAGACTCACAGAGGCCTGTCTGTTGGATCAATTTTTGTTTCTGATCTTCACTCGGATAGGCGTGATCAAGATGTTCATGCAGCCAGCCACGAAGGACATCCGTAGTTTGTTTGGGAAGATTACCACGGCGCTTCTTGTTGGACTTTTCGCCAACGTCGACGTTTTGAAACTGCACTTGCTGCCCTGATGGGGCATAGGAATCGTGAGGGTGAGGCATATAGCCTCCAGCCTGAGCGTAGCGAGCGTCCATATGCGCTGGTTGTGGCGGTAGAGATCTTGAATAGGAATTCTCCATAGACGGCCGGGCCCCTGGATTCATGGGCGGTAATTGGGAAGGCATGTACGAGCCTGCGGGCTGCGTAAGCTGGTGAATTGGGGGAAGGGAGCTGGGCTCGGGAGATTTGCCGTTCATCAATGGACCTCTGTCTTGAGACCGAACCCGGGGATCTACATTCGTCGGGCCTAGATGGCGAGTATCGGCATAATTGCCGGCAGCAGGCGAACCGCTGCTGCGACTTGGTGGGCCGGCATGCATTGGAAGGTGCAATTCAGACGGCATTCTTGATCGATCATGAAGTCCATGGTGGTGATTCCCATTACTGGAGGGGTGCCTCGAAGAGGAGCTGCTGCTTGGTGGGAATTGTGATCTACTCTTCGGAGGAGAAGGCCCAAGTGATGGCGTTGGGGGGTAATATCCCGGGCCTGGCGCCTTTTCGTTCAGTTCACGGGCGTAAGATGAGTTAATTCGGTCATTGGGATCAGCGCTACGAATCTCTGGAATCGCCTGCACTCCGTCAGAGATGTGCATATTAGTTAAGTAGCCGGCGGAGGAATTACTTCACGTAACGGTGGTAGGTTAGGTTTGCTATGTTGGCCACGTCCACGATCCGGCACAGCGAGTGGACTTGATGATCCCCGGTCGTATCTGTCCCTCGGCGAAGGCGCGCTTCTCGACATGGGTTGAGGAAAGTGTGGATGTAGACTGCGCAGGTTATGCCGAATAAGAAGACAAGGGCCTAGTAATAAAGTCAGGAAACCAATCCACCAAGACCCCGATTGAACGGTCCATCTGCGGAAAAAACAGAACAACCTCCCGATTTCTAGCTGGCCAACTCGTTGCAGCTTCCTGCAACGTGGCCCGGATCCCATCAAGGCTGTCGGATCGTCAGGAGCGACCATCTCAGACCCACGCGAAAGGCCAACAAGGGCACGAGGAAAAGTGGCACCCCCGTCCCAACCATCAAGCAGACGAACACCTTCACCTTCGTTGACGAACGTTTGGACCACCACTCTGATGTTAGACGGCAGCATACTAATTTAGCATGCTCACTCGGATGAATGGTCGACAGCACGAATATCCACTCAAACACTACTACTGTCATGACCTAATTGACGCCTTCATCCTCTTGGTAAGCTGTCAAAGACACTTTAGGTTTCGCTCGGTGCGTTTCCCGTTGTTGCTGCCACCCCCCCCTCCCGGAGACAGCTGCTATCTTCCACCTACATAATCTCATCATCCTGGGGGTTGCCGTATCTCGTGTTGGCGTGACTATCAATTTCTCCCAAGCGACCTTCATTGAGATCATCCTGCAGATTTCCACTTCCACCTCTTACTTGTCAACGCTATCCTTCTCTCACCCTTCTACCAGGCCGGACACTGATAGGACTTGCTCGGGGACACACCGAGGTCTGTCAATATTATATACGGAGCCGAATCACTGAATGGTAGATTATTTGGAAGCTGGAAGTGTCTATATGGGATCTGATAAAGATATCACGCCTCCTGTGATCCTATCTGAAAATCGATCCATGAATCAACGCGGCTGCCGGACAAGACCAATTTGCAAGTAAGTTAGGATAGTCGTTCCTTTACCGTGCAATAATAAGATATCGAATGATACCATCCACACCACACATGAGAAAGCAGTCGCTGGTGACTTGTCGTGTCTCGTTGCACGACTCGCAATTTTCAATACTCACGGAAGCACACTTTCACTCTCGAGGGGCCTCTATGAAGGCGGGAGGTTGTTCTGTTTTTTCCGCAGATGGACCGTTCAATCGGGGTCTTGGTGGATTGGTTTCCTGACTTTATTAC